>Ga0163209_1000116_pt1 | contig 31038 bp, 25 predicted proteins | sample Kivu_160m_FD_113538 | JGI IMG/M metagenome (GOLD analysis project Ga0163209, IMG submission 113538) | Freshwater microbial communities from Lake Kivu, Western Province, Rwanda to study Microbial Dark Matter (Phase II) - Kivu_160m | ecosystem: Environmental > Aquatic > Freshwater > Lake ...
CTCTACAATTTCTGCACCAGCCTTCTTAAATTCCTCAGCCTTTTTCACGTTAAAAGGTTTTGCCACGGCAACAAGAGTCTTTCCCGGTTCTTCAAAAACACGAGCCGATACTGGTATCCGACCCCTACCATCAACAATAACTCTCAAAGGTTGCAGCTTAGTCTTGCCCCCCTTACCACTACACCCTCTGACTGAAAGTTGAGGGTCATCAGCAACTACGGTATTTGCCCCCACCATAATAGCATCAAATATATGACGCAGATAATGTACAAACTGCCGGGATTCCTCGCCACTTATCCACTTAGAATCACCATTCTGAGTAGCAATCTTGCCGTCAAGGCTCATGGCAAATTTGGCAATCACGAAGGGCATACCGGTGGTGATAAACTTAATATAACCTTCATTTATTTCTTGAGCCCCCTCTTGACATTCACCAACAAACGTCTTTATTCCGGCTTCTTCCAACATCTTTAATCCCTTCCCCGAAACCAGAGGATTGGGATCAACCAAGCCCACATGAACTTCAGCAATACCGGCATCAATTATTGCCTGTGTACATGGCGGTGTACGCCCATGATGACAACAAGGTTCTAATGTAACATACATAGTGGCACCTTTAGCTCTCGACCCGGCCTGTCTAAGCGCCATTACTTCCGCATGAACAGACCCGGGTGGCTGGGTATGCCCAAACCCAACAACTAAACCATCTCTAACCAACACAGCACCCACCGCCGGATTAGGGCTGGTATACCCCAAAGCCAAACCCGCCAATGATAAAGCACATTCCATAAAATCTTTAGGACGAGCTAACACTTACTACCCCTTCACAAAATCTTCATGATACCTGCTGGCAGTAGGCTCAGTCTGACCCTGATATCTACTCCCTAGCTCAGATGCCCCATACAGCCTGTCCACAGGAGAGGTTAACCTCAGAAAAGAGATTTGCCCAATCTTCATTTTATAATAAAGAGTAATCGGCAATTTAGCAACATTGGATAGCTCGATGGTAAGATGTCCCTGCCAGCCGGGGTCGACATAACCGGCGGTTGAGTGAATTAGAAGCCCAATCCTCCCCAGAGAGCTTTTTCCTTCAAGCCTGGCAACTATATCGTCAGGCAAAGTAATCGATTCTAAAGTACTAGCCAGGACAAATTCACCTGGATTGAGGAAAAAAGCGTTATCTTCATCAAGTTCCACAAGTTCGTGCATATGCTCCAGACTACGTCTCACATCTATATAGGCGGGATGTCGTTGAGGCTTGAATGCAAGAAGTTTTTTATCTAAGTGAAGATCAACACTAGCTGGCTGGATACAGCTTTGAACTAGAGGGTCAATAATTATCCTGCCCTTAGATAGCTCTTCTTTAATTGTCTTATCACTAAGCACCATAGCTTTGAGCACATTGTAGCATCAAGCTTCTTCAAAGAGCAAACAATGACACGCCAGATAATGAAATTGACAGCTTCCCAGGCAGATGTTAACATCTGATAAGCCTGACTTACCTAATCTTAGTCTGTTCATGTGTTTGCTCAGGCAAAATTGCACGAAGTAAAGGCTGCCTCAAGTAAACCCTTAACATACTCGAATGGACACAAAAGAGCTGAACGATTTCATAAACTCAAAGTTTCAAGTTCCTGTCGTCGAAGGGGAGGACAAGCTCTGCCCTCTCGATGAGGCCATACGAAGGCACGTCAAGAAGGGAATGACCATCAATTTCGCCGGTAGAGGCGGGGCTTTATTATACCAGCTTATAAGAGAATTCTGGGGGAAAAAGCCAGATTTTACCCTTATAAGCACCGGTGTGGGTGGAACCGTGCTTGCCTTAATTCAAGGGAGGCTGGTAAAGAAATTCATAACCAGCTTTGCCGGTGACGGTTATCCAACACCTGGACCAAACCCACTTGTGCAAAAAGCCTATATGTCCGGTGAGGTAGAATTCGAAAACTGGACGATACTTACCATCCCACAACGACTTCTGGCTGGAGCAATGGGCTGGGGCTTCATTCCCACCAGGTCACTTGTGGGCAGCTCCATGGAGGAGGAAAATAAGGAATCGTTCACCGTAATCTCCGACCCATTTAACCCCGGAGAGAAAGCAGGGCTGCTGAAAGCCTTAAGGCCTGATATAACTCTGGCTCATGGCGTGGCTGCAGACCGCTGCGGAAATTTAATAATGACCTATCCACTCGCGGCCGACTTCTTTGGCGCTTGGGGGGCAAAAAACGGAGTCATAGTTAGCGCCGAGAAAATCGTATCCACAGAATATATACGCAGACACTCACATCTAGTCCGAATCCCGTCCTACATGGTCAAGGCGGTATGCGAAGTGCCCTTCGGAGCTCATCCCGGTGGAATGACAAACTGTGGATTACCAGAGTTCGAGCATTATTTCGATGACTACGATTTTATTACTGACATTAGAAATGCCTCAAGGGACAAGGAAAAATTCTTGAAGTGGATAAAATGCTGGATACTCGATTGCAAAGACCACAACGACTACATTTCCAAAGTCGGCAGAGACAGGCTCCTGTATCTCAAAGGAAAGGCTCATCCTGACTCATGGAAAACTGAGATAACAAATGAAATACCAAAAATAGACTTTAACAGAGAACCAAACCCTACAGAAAAGATGGTAATAACTGCCGCACATGTAGTAGTCGAGAGATTCATCGCCGGGAAATATAAGACTATATTGACTGGTTTAGGGCTGTCTAACCTGGCTACATGGCTAGCTGCCCCCAGACTCAAAGAAAAAGGATACGACGTAGATATGATGGCTGAAATAGGCATGTATGGCTATTTACCGAGAGCGTCAGACCCAACGATATTCGGCTACCATAATATGCCGACATGCAAAATCCTGAACAATATCGAGACAATGCTTGGCGTCTTTGTCGGTGGCCCGACAAATCAGTGCATGGGTGTCCTGGCGGCAGGCCAGGCAGACAAATTCGGAAATGTAAATTCAACAAAAATTCCAGGCGTAGCATACCTCGTAGGTTCCGGAGGATCCAACGATATAGCCACCAGCAGCAGGGAGACAATACTCGTGATTAGCGCAGGTAAGCCAAGACTGGTAGAAAAAGTCCCATACATCACCTTCCCCGGCAAAAACGTAAGAACAGTTGTTACAGATGTCGGGGTATTAGAGAAGCTCGGAAACAAAGACACCTTCACGCTGACGACTTATATTCCCTCCAAAGCAAAGCAGAATGCAGAAGATGCCGTAGCTGAGATAAAAGAAAAAATCGGCTGGGAACTCGAGGTAACCCCAAATCTGAAGAAAGCTGCACCACCAACCAAAGATGAGGTAACACTGCTCAGGCTATTTGACCCTAAAGGAGTCTTCACAGGGCAATAAAACTGTCTAATATATAAACCACAGACGTAACCTAGAGCTGTTGCACGAATTAGATAAAACCAAGGGAGGTAATAATATATGGCAAAAAGAGTTGGAATTGTAGGTGCAGCGATAACACCTTTCAAGGGCAGGTGGTATCAGAAAACTTATTATGAATTGGCTCAAATGGCAACCCGGGAAGCAGTAGCCGATGCAGCTATTTCTATCAAAGATGTGGATTCTGTCTTCTACGGAATATACAACGACATATTCGAAAGAGCTTGCATACCAGAGCATCCATTACAAGGCATATTAGGCATGCAAAATAAATTTGGCATACGCATAAGTAATGGAGGGGCAACAGGTGCTTACACTGTATCAGCAGCCCATGCCTATCTGGCTGGAGAAAGGTTCAAAACAGCCCTGGTCATAGGTGTTGAAAAGGCGACCGACTGCTTTGATTTTAGCTCTATGTCAGCAACACCTGAGGTCATCAAGACCATTGCCTGGTCAGGTGACACATTCTTCGAGCAAAATATAGGCTGGAGCGCTTCGGATAGCTACGCTGAAGTAGTCCTGGGGTATATGGATGAATACCCGGGAACACTGAAACCAGAAATTACTGCTCAGATATCCTCCCTGCTCAGCCAACAGGCGAGAACTAATCCTTATGCTCAAAGACAATTTGACCAGGTAACCCCTGAAGAGGTAATGAACTCGAGATACATAGTTTACCCTTTCAAAGAACTGGAGATATGCGTATACAGCGAAGGAGCCGCGGCTCTAATCCTGGCTGAAGAGGAGACAGCAAAAGCCATAGCCAAGAATAGCGGAAAACCAATAATCTGGATCACAGGAGTAGGAGAAGCCAACGAACATTCCTTTGCCGGCAAAAATCAGAAAGATATGTCTCACATTGTTTCCGATTACCTCGGTGCTCACCGTGCTTACGAAATGGCAGGTATAAAAGACCCCACTAAGTCTGTACATATTGTCGAGCTTCATGACGCCTTCATTCACCAGCTCGAAATCAGTATGGCGGAATTCGGTCTGGTACCCTACCAGTCAGTTGATTCTCTCATCGAAGATGGACTTATTTTGCCTGGCGGCAAATATCTGGTTAACCCATGCGGCGGACTGAGCTACTGCGGGCATGCCGTTGGCGCCAGTAACATAATGTCAGCATGGTCGGCCAGAAACGAGCTCATTAAAAGAAAACTCAGGACAGCGCTGGTTCACGGTACAGGAAGCACTGTCTCCCAATATACAGCCTGCGCAATACTGGAGCATGAATAACTAAGGAGGTCCAACTATGCCAGAAAAAAGGCGAAAACTTATACCCGACAATTTCATACCAGAAATAAAGAGCAGGGTAATAACACTTGATAATCAGGACTATCTATTGCAGAACGATGCTATGTATACATTCTATGAGCGAAGCGCGGGTGAGCTTTCACCATTCTTCCTCGCCATTAAAAACGAAAAGAAAATTCTCGGCTGTAAATGCTCAAAGTGTGGCATAGTAAGGGTGCCACCAATGATGACCCACTGCCCTGATTGCGAGTTCGCACCCACCAAGCTGGTAGAAGTAGGTCAAGTAGGAAAAATGAACACAACTCCACCCATCACCTATTTCGCCACTTCAATGTTTCTGGATAAAGCGCCCTTCGGCAGGGGACGTGTAATACTGGAGGGCGCCGATACAGCCCTGAGCGTCATGCTTTACACCACAACTGGCATACTGGTGCCAGGATTAATCAAAAAAGGCACGGAAGTCAAGGTAATCTTCAGAGACGAACGAGTGGGACAAATATCAGATATCTACTGCATACCCACTTCAGAATTAACCCCAGAACAAGTTACTAAGAAAGGACTCCAGGAATCTGAAATCAACTGGGCAATACCAAAGGAGCCTCAATTTCCAAAGCCAACTGACAAAGACATAGCTAACTTCAGACAGTACCTTAAGGAGATGCAATCCATAGCCATTAAGATGAGTCAGTCGAAACGGGCTCGCAGAGCCATCGAAGGTTGGAAGCGAGATATCACTGTAAAGACAAAAGCTGGCGAGTTTGCCATGCGCATCGATAACGGCGACTTCCGTGTTGAGGACAAGAAATTGGCATCTCCCGACTTCGTCATGGCATGTGAAGACCCTAAGACTTTGCTTGACGGATTGATGTATAAGGGCTCCATCACCGACTCCGTCATAACGAAAAGACTATGGATTAGCAAAAACCTGGAGTTTAACACCATCTTCAAACTCGACAGGTTGGCTCGCTTCTTGGTCATGGAGCAAAAGGAAAAGACAGCAAAGTAATTCAAACAGAGCTATTTCATGAAATAGTGGAACACCCGCTATTTGAACTGCAGGGTATGTGCCACTTCCGAAAACAGGGCCTCATTATACTTTGCCAGCAGAGGTACAGTAGTTATATAAACTATGAGCCACTTATCGTCCTTCTGCACGCCGAGGACAAAGGTTTCAGCTCCAAAGTTTTGAACCTTCCACTTGACCACGGCTTCGGTGGCTGGTGTACCATCCGCCAGAGTCGACGCCCGCTCAGTGACAATGTTTATATCCGAGCCAGCCAGGGACAGGGCGGCGGTAAGTGCCTCGGCAAAAGTGGCACCATCCATTACAGAAATAGCCAATGCGGGAACCCTTTTCTCCGAAGCAGCATAGAAAACAGTCGTCGGCTCTTCATTGGGTTGCTCTAACCATTCCTCAGGGTATTTTAGGGAGAAACCGTATTCTGCATTCACATACTCAGCCGCTTTGAACGAGAGGGCACCTGCTGCTTGCTGTCCGGGTGGAGTCGACGGCTCACCTGTCTCAGTCGGCTGCTGACATGTGCAAGCCGGCAAGGTCAGACCCAGAACAAGTAACATGACGATAAACGCTATCCCGAATTTGTATTTTAGCATCACACCCCCTTTAAAACATTAGCTATAGCAGTTATCTGCATACATTGTACAGCAGTTTGTCAAGCAAATCCTATATTCACCACCGGTGGAACTTGAACCCCGTGTTTATGACATGGTAACATGTTAGCTCTCTCACCTAGTGCGTTCTTTATTTATGAAAGATTGTCTTTTATCTCAAAACAACCTTCAAATTAAACTTAGGCTATAAGGAGGTTCTCTCTATGTCAGGAATCATCTCTTACGGGGCTTATGTGCCACTGTGGCGACTAAATCGAGATACTATAGGTGCCGCCTGGGGTAGAGCGTCTTTTGGCGGCGAGCGGAGCGTAGCCAACAACGACGAAGATACCATTACAATGGCAGTAGAGGCAGTACTCGACTGTCTCTCCGGAGTTGACCGCGACAGTGTTGACGGTTTGTATTTTGCCTCCACCACTGCACCCTTTCGGGAAAAGCAATGCGCTTCTTTGATAGCGGCAGCCTCCGACCTGAGACCAGAGATAATCACCGCCGATTTTGGAAACAGCCTGCGAGCCGGTACCAACGCCCTCAGGGCAGCGTTGGATGCGGTAAACAGCGGCTCGGCACAAAACATAATCGTTGTCGCCGCTGACTGTCGCCTAGCCTACCCGCGTTCGGATTATGAACAGCATTTCGGCGATGCCGCAGCAGCCCTGCTGGTGAGTAAAAAGGAGAAGCCCGCCGCCAACATTAAAGCTAGCCACACAATATCCAACGAGATGTACGATGTCTGGAGATTAGATAAAGATACCTTCGTACAATCATGGGAAGACCGCTTCATAATTGAACATGGTTACATAGAAAACATGTCTAAAGCAATCTCAGGTCTGATGAAAAAGCAAAATCTCTCAGCAGTGGACATAACTAAAGCCGTGCTGTACGCACCCAACGCCCGCACTCAACAGCAGCTTGCCCGACAGCTAGGTTTCGACCCTAAGACACAGCTTCAGGACTTGCTTTCTAGTAACCTTGGAGTATGCGGCTGTGCCCATTCACTATTACTGCTAGTAGCAGCACTAGAAAATGCTAAAGAAGGCGACAAATTGCTAGTTGCCAGCTACGGAGACGGCAGCGACGTTTTCCTCATCGAGGTCACTGCTGAGGGGGGAAAAACCAGCACCGGTAGACGTGGGATTAAAGGCTTTTTAGCCTCAAAACGGGCGTTGCCTACCTATGAACGATATCTCAGTTACCGTGGCATATTGGAACCGCAGCCCGGAGAATCCTTCCGCCTCTTTCCATCAGCCAGCGTTAGCTGGCGAGAGCGCAACTGGTCTATCCGCTTCCATGGCAGCAAATGCAAGAACTGTGGCCTAGTTACATTCCCAATACAGCGTGTGTGTTACCAATGCCAATCTAAAGATAACTATGAAGAGGTAAGACTATCAGACAAAAAAGGAAAGGTGTTCACCTTCTCTTTAGACAATCTAGCTGGCAGAAGCGACGACCCCGTAATACCACAAATGGTCATCGAATCAGAACTGGATAATGCCAGAATATATTGCATAATGACAGATTGCGACCCCAAGGAGATTAAAATCGACATGCCAGTCGAACTGACATTCAGAAGAATTTACGAAGGGGGCGGCATGTATAACTATTTCTGGAAATGTCGACCGCCAAGATAAGGAGGCAAAAGAAATGGAGAGCATTAAAGATAAAGTCGCCATAATAGGCATGGGTTGCACAAAGTTCGGAGAGCGCTGGGATTCAGGCATCGATGACTTATCCATAGAGGCTACCTAAGAAGCCTATGAAGATGCAGGCATCGACCCCAAGGATATCCAGGCTTGCTGGTTTGGAACGGTGACCGCCCCCGCAACCGGTATAGGAGCCACCCATGCAGCCAACTCATTGAAATTGCGCATCCCCATGACACGCGTGGAGAACTGGTGCATTACCGGACACGAAACCTTGAGAAACGCCTGCTTCGGCGTGGCTTCCGGCATGTACGATATTGTACTGGCACTCGGCGTGGAAAAACTCAAGGATACAGGTTTCCCCGGGCTTGGCACCGGACGAGGTATGGGACCGGTATTGGAAGCTCGCCGTACATCTCCGGGCAGCTTTTCCCTCATAGCTACCAGATATTTCTACACTTATGGGCTGAGCCCTGAGGAAGGCAAGACGACTATCGGCAAGATTGCGGTTAAGAATCACAACAACGGCAGCATGTGTCCCAAAGCCCATTTCCGCAATAAGATAACCCTGGAGCAGGTAATGAATGCGCCAATCATCGCCTGGCCCTTAGGGCTCTTCGATTGCTGTGGCAATAGCGACGGCGCCGCTGCTGCCATCCTGGTTCCAGCCAGCCAGGCAAAGAAATTCAGGGCTGACCCAGTTTATATAAAAGGGCTGGGCCAATCCTTCGACCCGCTGCTGCCACATGCCCGCCCCAATTTTGACTGGGTAAACTGGGACGCCCTGCAAAACTCATCCCGCCAGGCCTACGAGCAAGCTGGTATACAAAATCCCCGTGAAGAGCTTGATATAGCTGAGGTGCACGACTGCTTCACCATAACCGAACTTGCCATTTACGAGAACTTCGGCTTCAGCGCTAAAGGCAAAGCCAAAGAGGACATAGATGCCGGCTTCTTCGAGCTTTCCGGAGGACTGCCGGTAAACGCCGACGGCGGCTTGAAATGCTTCGGACATCCGGTAGGCGCCAGCGGTCTGAGAATGACATACGAGGTCTACAAGCAAATACAGGGCAAGGCTCAAACGCCGGAGCGGCAGCTAAAAGACGTGAAGCTCGGTTTATCGCATACTTTCGGTGGACCACCTCAGGTCAGTGCTGTCGCTATTCTGGGTAGAGAGTTGGATAAAAGCAAGGTCAAATCCCGGTGAAATTTGCCAACACTTGAACAGAATGAGATTTTAGAAATATAGCTAATAATTTTGAGGCATCGCGTTACGTTATAATGCAAAATATGCCAAAAACCTCTCTTTGCTTTTAATGGCCCCAAGCTAAATACCTAGGAGGGAAGCTCCCTGCAAAGTTATCATCTCTTCACGTTCTTTTAAAAAAGTGTTGAATTCTGCAGGGCTTAGAGGTTGGCCTTTCACGAATTTTTCGGCATATTTTTCAGGGATTAGATGCTGGATAAGCGCCTCCTTCGAGATATTCAACTCTGGTACATATATCCAAGGCGGCTTCGATTTAAGGGAACTTTGTTTATTAGTTCTCCCGCAGATTCGAGTAACATTAGCCGTCTTATCACACCCCTTAAAACTATTGTTTTTCCCCCATGCCTGTGGAACAATATGATGCCAGTGAGGTTCTAAGCTTTGAGATGCCTGTGTAAGCGCAGGGATGCTCAAAGGTTCTAACAAATCTCTTGCTTTGGTTGACCACAATAATACATGCAGAAGCAGTGCCTGTGCGGAATTGTCTCTGAATTTTTGGCCAATGAATTCTCTAAGCTGATCTTTTGTCCAGTCAATAGGAATTTTCCCTAAAGCGTCGTCAAAATTTAGTGACGCAAAAATCGCGTTTCCATCCAATGTCAGCGTCTCAAGCGGAGCATCGCTATAGCGCCCGGATAAGTTTGCTATAGTAAACCAATTAAACAAACGCTCGAAGTCATAGCCGGGCTTTCCCATAAACTTACATTGGAGGGCAAACAGGGTTATTAATGTGTAGCTGGATGGAACCATGCCCTGATCAGTTATACCTTTCTCCCAGAGATAAAGTATAGAAGTATCAATAGCTTGCTTAAGATTGGGCCATACTTGCTTAATCTGAGACTCCCACATTTCAGGAACTTTTGCTAATCCTACCCGTGCCTTACCTTCCGCGATAATTGTAGCCACCTGTAATACATGCGCTGGATCCAACTCCCATTCATCTTTATTACTTAGATTTTCTAAGAAGGGATAAAACTCTTCCCTTACCCACCCTGGATTATATTGGGAAACGTAGGCGAGCATTATCTGGGCTTGGCGTAGCTTAGTACCCTGTTGATTGAGTCTCCTATATAATTCAGCAATATCCTCCACCGCTTTATCCTCACCAACTTCCGCAACAGGGACACCGCGGTCAAGGACCATTAAAGCGCTAACCGCCAAGTCGGAAGCTTCTTGACTCTGTAAAATACTAAATTCTGTGCATTTCCCTTGAACATAACGCTGAGCTTCTCCCGGTTTTTTATGGATCAATTCATCCAGAGGTATCTTGGCCACAGCCTTTCTTGTAGGACGACCAATACTGGCCTTACCATCTTGTTCCACATTTAAGAAGATGCGTTTTTTGAAAGCCTCTTGCCAATCAATATCCTTCATCCAATAGGGTTTTATGCCCGCCATAATACACAATGACGTAATGCGTTGCTGGCCATCAACTATCCACAGAGGTTGCCTGCCTGAAACAGGACGCATTTGAGGCTCGTTATATTTGGTGGTTTTCCAAACTGTTAGGATCCCGATTGGCAAGTCTTTATATAGTGAATTACACAATATAGATATCTGCTCATGTTTCCATTCAAATTCTCTTTGAAACTCTGGGATGCTCCAATCACCAGAAGAAGCATCTTGTATTATTGCGCGTACTGCCCGATCAGCCATTTGCAACCACCCCCTTAAATTTGAATCTCCTTACATTGGACAAATTATATCACATCGATTTGTATTACATTCGCATAGAAACAATTTAGCCTTTCAAATAATCTGGCTCAATGATAATGCAAATTACTACATCGTTACTATTCAACCTCAATATCTTTTACTCTAAGCTCTGTACCGCGTAGAGTCTGTATATCTTCGCTCCGGCATTTGGGACAGATATAACAATAATCTTTTACCCTAAACTTCTCACCGCACTGCTTGCATGCTACTACTAGCGGCACTATTTCCAGGTCGAGATAAGCTCCGCTGGCAACGGTATTCTCCGCCATCAGCCCAAAACAAAAGATTAGCTGCGCCGGGACAAGCCCCCGCAGTTCACCTGCTACCACATTGACCTTAGTAACTCTTTTGGCGCCTTCTTTTTCGGCTGCAGTAACGGCAATATTGACTATGTTCCGAGCAATCGCCATCTCATGCACGTGCCTTGGTCCCGAACTTCTTTTGATAACGCTGATTAAGCCACGATATCCACTCTGAAATCCCATCACCGGTGATACAGGAAATATCTATGATATCCATCTTAGGGTTGACCTTTTTGACGTTCGCCTTTGCCTCTTTCAAACTAAAATTGGTATATTTCAGCAAATCAATCTTATTGATGAGGAGCAAAGACGATTCGCGAAACATCTGCGGGTACTTAAGTGGCTTCTCGTCCCCTTCGGTCACGCTGAGTATCATAATCTTGTAATCCTCTCCCAGCTTGAAACCGGCGGGGCAGACAAGATTGCCCACGTTCTCAATAATCAGAATGTCTACCTTTTTCAAATCAATATGAGGCAGAGCATAGGTAATCATATTGGCATCAAGGTGACAGGCGCTACCGGTGGTCAATTGAACCACAGGCAGCTTATACTTTTGCAATCGTTCCGCGTCTCGACTGGTCTCGACATCGCCGGTGATGACTCCAAGACGCAACTTGCCCTTAAGAGCCTCGGCAGTTTTTTCAAGCAATGTCGTTTTTCCAGCTCCGGGTGAGCTCATAAGATTGAGCACCAGATTTCGGTGCTTGCTGAAAACGTCTGTATTGTCCGCAGCGATACGGTCATTTGCCTCAAGTATGTCAGTCATTACATTTATTTTCATTTTTTATTCCTCATATCATCTAGTCGAGTTTAACATCCCACGCAAACCAATGCAAAAACAGAGCCACTCAGTTCACTTTTCCGACTTATACTCATAAAACCCTTTTCCCGTTTTTCTACCCAGGTCACCAGCTTTTACCTTCATAATCAAGCATCTCGGTGGCTTGAATTGCTCCCGCATCATCTCGCGGTACTGCGTCGCGGTGCTTGCGATACCGATATCAAGACCCACCATGTCACGTAGCTCAAAAGGACCCATCCTGAAATTATAAGCCGCCTTTAAAGCCGTATCTATGTCCTGTGGTTCAGCTATGCCTTCATCGTACATGTTCAAGCTTTCATTGAACCAGATCTGGAGAAGCCTATTGACAATAAATCCTGGCGAATCCTTGCATATCCCGGGCTCTTTACCCAGTTTCTTGCACAAATCCACCATGGTGTCTAATGTTTCTTTGGACGTCTTATCATGGGTAATAACCTCTATTCCCCTCATAAGCTGTGCAGGATTAAACCAGTGCATACCGACGAACTTACCAGGCCGCTTTGTCGACATCGCCATCTCAGTGATGGACTGGGCCGACGTGTTCGACGCAAATATGGTGTCCGGACGGCATATCTGTTCGAGCTCTTTATAGAGTTCCTTCTTTATATTGATATCTTCAACTATAGCCTCGATAACCAAGTCAACATCCTCGACCGCTTCTTTCAGGTCGGTCACGCCTTTGATTCGTCCTAACGCAGCATCGGCTTCAGATTGGGTCATCCTCTGTTTTTCGACGTTGCCGCCCAGGAATTTGCGAATTTTGCTCATGCCGGCTTCCACAAATTCATCCTTAACGTCTCGCAAATTAACTTGATAGCCTGCTTGCGCACAAATCTGAGCTATACCATGTCCCATAGCCCCAGCTCCCAGTACTGCAATCTTCTTGATTTCCATTTTCATGCCTCCGATATTTTCTAAGCCGCCTCTGCCTCTTGTTGTGCCCTAGCTATATATATAAAAGCCACGCCCTGTTTTCTTACCCAACCAGCCAGCATCGACCATTTTCCTGAGCAAGAAGCAGGGCTGATACTTGGGACCAAGCTCCTCTATCATAGAATTCAGAATATCCACCACCTTGTCAACGCCTAAATTGTCAGCAAATTCAAATGGTCCCATGGGCCAGTTCACACAGACCTTCATCATTTTATCGATATCCTCTTTTGTTGCCAGCTTCGATGAATACATCACCGCCGCCTCGTTCACTATCGAAGCAATCACTCTGTCCAAGATAAAGCCGGGCGTTTCCTCAAGCTTTACAACAGTGATGCCCGCCTTTTCCAAGAACTCTTTCACAATCTGGATAGTATCGTCAGAAGTCTGCAACCCTTTGACTATCTGAACCAAATACTTTTCCTCAAAAAGGTTTTTGGTAAAGTTTAGTCCGACAACTTTATCTGGCCTCTTGGTCGCCCTGGCTAACTGTGTCACCCACGGATTAGCCGTAGTGGTCGCCAGAATTGCGTCCTTTCGACATCTGGCATCACAGTTTTTGAATACCTCCTTCTTTACGGCAATATCTTCAGGAGCAACCTCAAAGACAAGGTCGACATCCGCCACCTGTTTGGCATAATCTTCAGTCAAATCTGAGGTGACAACCCTAACACTTACCTTTGCCAGAAGCTCTTGCAACTTCAGCACAAATTCTCTATCGCCGATAATGCTGACTGCACGTATATTCATAATTGTCCTCCTACCTAAAACCAAAAAATTAGCATATTCGAGAAGAATATCAATGTCAAGCTGAATAAGTTGCTGACTTGTGCTTGTTTCTCAACAGAGACGATATAGAAATTCAGCCTTCTATGAACTCTCGCACGTAGGTGTTAACAAGAGCCGGCTTCTCATGGATAACCCAGTGCGAGCCATCGGGGATTCGTTTGACTGTCAGGTTAGGTACGTATTTTTCGAGGCCATCGAGATTACTGGCAAGTAGCCATCTGTCCTTCTCGCCCCAGATTACCAGAGTCGGCACCGTGACCGTGAACAAGGAGGGGTCTGCAGATAAGACATCATCGCTTTCACCGATAAACGAGCCAAGATGAGCAGCCCGATAGTAGTTTAAGCCCCCAGTGAGTGCCCCCGGCTGTGACCAAGCTTCAATATATGCTTTCCTGTCTTCTTCCGTGAAATAGCCCTGCTTAAGGCCATCCTCTAAAAGGCTACTGACAAGCATGGCATAGTTGTTTCTTGCCAATATGCCCTCAGCCTCCGGACTGCGATGCACCAGAATATACTGACTGGCTTTCTGTTGCTCTGGATTATTACGGAGCTCGCGTGTAAAGATAACGGGATGTACACCATTTATAATGACGAGCTTTTCCAAATAGTCCGGATGACGTATTGCGAACGGCCAGGCCACTCCAGCACCCCAATCATGAGCCACCAGGACAAATCTCTTGTGTCCAAGGTGTTCAGCAAGAGCGCGAATATCTTCGACCAGAAATTTCATCCTGTATTGCTCTACATCGGCAGGTTTCGACGAGAGATTGTAGCCACGCATGTCTGGTGCTACAGCTTGATAATCTCGCCCGAACTCAGCAAGCTGATTTTTCCATTCATACCAGAACTCAGGGAAGCCGTGGAGAAACACTATTAATTTGCCTTTGCCAGCAGTCAAATAATGCAGGCGAATATCGTTGACATCAGCATATTTGTGCTCGAACATGATTATCCACTCCTCCTAAAATAGAATCTCCTAAATGCCGTAGAATGCCTGAACCACAAAAAACAGTTGACAATAAACAGCGTAGCTAATTGTAGAACATATAACAAACGATGCTGTCCCTGATGCAGAGGCAATTTGCTACACCAGGGACTTACCGTTTTCTCTAACTTATGGTTAGATGCAGGTCTATTTCAATGTCCCCGTCTTTTTGAGAAATTCCTCGACTTTAGCCACCAGGTCCCTTGGTTTAATAGGCTTTGATATATATTCAGAGACATCAAACGCAAACGGCTGGCCGAGCGACTCCGAGAAGCTGGTCAGTGCCAGTACAGGCACTTTAGCAAGCGATGGGTCTTTACGAAACTGGTCAGCGAAGGTAAAACCGTCTGCTACTGGCATAAGTATATCCAAAACGACCAGATCAGGCTTCTCCTTTTTCGCCTTTTCCAAGCCCTCTTTCCCGTTGTAAGCCACGACCACCTCGTAAGCCTTGCTCTCCAGAGCACCCCTCATAACTGTCACCAGATCAACATCGTCATCAACTAACAAGATTTTCGGTCTCTGTTTCATCTTTGAACACCTCCTTAGTTATTTTATCTGAGACCTGCATGTGTCCATTGAACTAGACTTCTGGCACAACTACCTTTCCTTTTGGTAGAGTGAAGGTAAACCTGCTCCCGTTGCCAGTTTCAGAATAGGGGCTTTCAGCCCAAATTTTGCCACCATGAGCTTCAATTATCCTTTTAGATATAGACAAACCCAACCCCGTTCCCTTAGCTCCCACGTTACTACCTCGGAAGAAATCCTCGAAGAGCCGAGGTAACTCATCAGGCGCTATACCGATTCCAGTATCTATTACTTCGACTCGTATGTCCTCATCTCCTTCTATCTCCCTGACTAATACCTCGCCATCGCGCGTATAATTAATGGCATTACTCACCAAATTGGTTACGACCTCCTGTATTCTACGGCCTGATGCATACACCTTGGAGGAACTTTCAGGTAATTCTACTTTCAATTCTAATCCCTTCTGTCGTGCCAAGTTATCCAAACCATCAGTCGCCTGTTTAATAATATCATTAAGTGAGATTTCTCTCATCTCGCGCTTAAGCTGACCGGCTTCGATACGAGGTATATCCAGCAGGTCAGTAATCAGCGTCAGAAGTCCATCTATTCTCCTGATGCCCCTTTGCATCAGGTCTTTTTGTCCCTCTGTTATCTCACCAGTATATCCATCTAATATATATGATAACAAGCTCTGAGTAGCCACAAGAGGAGATTGAAGGTCATGAGCCACGACGCTGAGGAATCGGACAAAGTGACGCCTTTCTTCTGCCAGCTTGACAACTTCCGCTGAAATCTGCTCCAACTCTATCCTTCTTTGTTCAAGAAGTTGGTCCTTCAATACCATCACCTCACGCTGCCGTCTCCTCAGTTCCCCGTTAATAGCGGTTGTCACATAGATTGTAGCATAAGCCAAAGTTGCCAAGGCAACTAAAACAGAGACGACAAAGCCTAATTCTTTATATCGATTCGGAGATACAAACCCCTCGAGATTTACATGTGGTATTACGCCAAAATATTCCGTGAACACCAGAGCCGTAACCATCGCCATAGCTAAGGTAGTTAGCTCATATACCCTACTTTTGGGGAGAAATATAGCTGCTGCATTGATATGAATTATATACAGAAATATGAATGGATTCTCTACTCCCCCAGTAAAGTGCAAAAGCGCAGTAAGCATTACCAGGTCAAGAATGACCTGGATATTGCTATAGTCCTCAGTTTTCTTGATAACTAACTCAGATTGTTTTTTCTCAAGACCCTGCGCCAGCCGGAAAAATACAAGGTTATACAAGGCGATAACGACACATATAAAGTAGACAGGGAAGGTGGGAAAGGCAATCTTAAATACTTCTGATGCGACTATGGCGGCTACAATGATTGCCAGAATGGTGAGCCATCTCAGATTGATATAAACTCTGAGCCGCAGTAGCAGCGCTCTCTCTTCAGGGGAGTAGTCCGCCGTTTTCTCTTCAAGGGGCGTATTCTTCATCTTCAAGAATGCTCAGGGCCACTTAGCCTATGATAGCCTTAGCCTGCCGGACACGACTACGTATTTAAGTACAAAATTAGGAAAAAACTCTATCTGGTCAAATCACACCGAAAGAGGCGCATAAAGCTCCACTGCAACCCCTAAAAGGGAATTACGACCTCTGTACAGTTCGTATCAAGCCGCCACTGCGGTCTCTTATATTCAATATCAGGGGCATGTGCCCCGGCAAGGCATGAGTAGCACAGGCCAGACACGGATCATAGGCTCTGAAAGCCATCTCCACCATGTTAAGCAAGCCTTCCTTAACCTCTGGTCCCTTTACAAATCCCATGGCTGCCTTTTTAACAGATAAGCATATAGGGGCTGCATTATGCTGGGTAGCAACAATGAGATTCACCTTTGTGGTTCTTCCGTCACTATCAGCCTCATAGTGGTGGATTAAAGTCCCGCGAGCCGCCTCAACGCAACCAATGCCGACCTTACCTAATTTGAGAGCCATATTTCGTATGTCCTTGCTGGTCAACAGTGGATCATTAGCAATCCTCTGCATGTGTTCTGCTGCCTGAAGAGCTTCTATCAATCGCGCCCAATGGTAAGCCAGAGTGTGATGACTCGGCTTCCCACCCAGTATATCAAACATCGACTCATATTCCTTCTGTGCCAGCGGAGTGTACATGCTGTCAGCTACATTCAACCTTGCCAACGGTCCTACGCGATACAATGAAGTCCCTTCATCATCATTAAGACCATTCCAACCTATTTTTTTCAAGTAGGTCAGCCTTACATACGTCCATGGTTCCACCCACTCACCTATGTGGTCTATATAATCATGATAGTCGAATAAGGCATATTCCTCTCCCTTCGAATTAACCACCCTGCACTTACCTTCATAGAAGTTAAGTCGGTTATTATCATCAACTAAACCCATATAATAGGTGTTAAGCTTGTAAGCGTCACTCAAGACAAGGTTCAGATATTCTTTGTTATCAAGGACAACCTGTTTGAACAATTCAAGGGCGAACTGGCAGAATTCGACACAATAGTCTGCGGTGGCTTTTATCCATTTCCTGTCATCTTCGGTTACGCCCTTAGAAACTCCTCCAGGTAAACCACCTTCAGGATGTGGTGGCTTGCTACCGAGATAACGAATTATCTCACGGCACCTTTTTCTCGTCTCTATAACCTTACCACCAATCTCCAACCCCACTTTCGCTATCACGCCAAGTATGTTACGCTCCGCCGGATTGGCACTAGGACCGAGCACAAAGTCAGGGGCAGAAAGAATAAAGAAATGCAGCAAATGGTCTTCCACCATAAATGCGTCATAATGTAGTTGCCTTACCAGCTTGGCTGTAGGCGTAGGTTCCACTCCATATAGGTCATCTAAGGCTTTAACGGATGCCATATTATGTGGGGTCGGACAAACGCCGCAAATATTAGGCATAATTCGCGGCAATTCTTCCACAGGCCTACCCAGACAAAACCTTTCAAAACCCCTTAGCTCCACTACCTGCCAGTAGGCGTCATCCACATTTCCCTTATCATCCAGGAAAATCTCAATTTTCCCGTGTCCTTCAAGCCTGGTTATTGGATTTATAGTTATCTTTTCGGTCACTTTGCACCTCTTTCTAACTATTATTTATTTTTGCCAGTTTTTCTCTGTAATATCGATGAGGGAAGTGCGAACCTGTATGAGTAACCTACTGGATCCATAATCTCATTTGCAATCCGCTCTATATCCTCATCGCTCTGCACGTCCAAAATCGACGCCAGTGCCGAGACGAACTTAGCTCCGGAATCTACCACCCCTTCCACAGGACCGAAACATCCCCGGCATGGAATATTGATATTCATACAGGCTTCTCCACATCCATCACGAGTAGCCGGTCCCAGACAGATTATTCCTTGAGCCAGAAAACAAACATCTGGGTCAGCCTCCACTTCGTGAATCCTCTTTATATCACGTATGGCCATCCTTTCTGGCTTCGATTTATTTCTCTTGCAACTATCACAAAGGGCTCTATGAGGAGCCAATGTTGAGCCTTTAGGTGGAAGCTTTCCTTCTAGCACCGCACTTATAGCCGCCATAATCAGATGTGGAGGAGGGGGACATCCGGGTAGGTAGTAATCAACAGGGATTATGTCATTCAAAGCATAAACACGGCCATAGATTTCAGGTAGCGTTAGTTTCTTACCATTGACAATAGTGGTCGTTTGAGGGTAGTTCCCTTCAGGATTTACTACAGTCGGAGCATCTCTATAGACCCAGTTAAAGATGTCCTCTTTCGTTCTAAGATTGGCAAGCCCAGGAGTGCCACCAAGACAGGCACAGGCACCGAATGCGAGAACCAACTGAGATTTTTCCCTTAGCAGTTTTGCTACCTCTTCCTGTTCGGAATTTCTTACATCTCCATTAATAATACTAAGTAAGATTTCACCATCCTTCATTGGCTTGATGCTGTTATACTTAAAATCAAGCGCCACTGGCCATAGAATTAAATCGACCGCTTTCGCCACGCCGAGAATCACTTCGTTTATATCGACAACAGCCTCGTCACAACCACCACATGACCCCAACCAGCAAATTGCAACTTTCGGCTTCGCCATTTTATTTCCCCCTTCCGGCTTTTATTTCCTTTTTCTGGGGCATCTTTTCTGCCACCACATTCCCCTTCCACGGTCCCAATTTCGCCAGTTCTTCTTTCATCTCTTTCACTAATTTAGAAATTCTGCGACCTTCAGGATCGGAGGAAAGCTCTATCTTAACTCTTTCTTTCTCTATACCAATGGACTCTAGTATCCTGCACAGGAGATAAACTCTCTTCTTTGCCTCATAATTGCCATCCTGATAATGGCAATCCCCCTCAGGACAACCAAGTATCAATACCCCATCTGCTCCTTTTTCAAAGGCATCCATTATATGGGTAGTATCAATCTTACCTGTACAAATAATAGGTATCCAGTTCTCTATTTCTCTGGATAGGTAGGCTTCGTCTGCCAGATACCCCCAACTGAACTTGCAGGAAAAACAAACTACCTTTGGTTTATATTGGCTCAATGTCGTCCTCCTTAATAATTTTCTTTAACATTCACGACAAAGATGCGTATACTTTCGCTATCGTATCAGCTATATCTTCATCAACCATTTTTCTAGCCTCAGACGGGCACGCCACAACACACATGCCGCAGGACTTGCATCTGAACATGTCGGTTTCAGATACAACTTTATCGCCTCGATTCACTAGACGAGCTGCACCATAGTTACATACATATACACAATGCCCGCAGCCACTACACGTAGCCGTATCAACTTCCACTGGACTTAACGACTTTTGAAAACCGATTGACACGCATGCTTTACAAGACAGGCAAGGCCCACAAGTGACACACCTTTTCCCCTCCTCTATAGCCTCTTTTAAAGTAAAACCTTTTTCAAACATCTGGAAATGCATTCTATCCTCAGGTGGCATCCAGGGTACTTCAGGCACAGGCTTGTAGTCTCTCCTGACTGGAATCTCATATGCTTCGTAATCCCTCCTACGCCCCTCTCTCATATCCACACCCCTCAGATATCTATCAATCGACTCCGTAGCCATGAGCCCTTCACCCATAGCTTCAATCATAAAGCCTACTCTTCTGACATCACCGCCTATAAATACCCATGGCACACTTGAGCTTTGTAGCGTCAAATGGTCTACTTCAAGCCTCCCCCGTTCATTCAAAAGATTTTCTTTCTGGAGCAGAGGCCTGTCGGGAGCCTGCCCCACAGTTATTATAAGCACATCCCCCTCTAAATCTATGCAATCAGTACAATCGAACTTCGGATTGAATCCTTCTTCATCAAATACGCTAATACATGCCGGACAATCAATTCTTTTGAATTTGCCGTCCTGCCCAACTATTTCTCTTACACCGCGGCTATAGATTATTCTTATACCCTCCTCCCATGCTCCACGGATCTCATCTTCATCAGCCGGTATGCCGTCTTTACAGTCCTTGTCCTCGCATTCCAAACAGATGACGATCACGTCTCCACCTTGCCTCTTGACTGACCTTGCCACATCGAAGGCTACGTTTCCGCCTCCTGTAACTATGACCTTTTTGCCCTTGAAGTAATCAGGCCTGATATTATTATGGCTTACTTCATACAAATATGTATGTCCGTACATGACACCTGACAGGTCTTGTCCCTCCACCGTCTTTCCCTCAAAGGTTAAGATTCTGGGGTACGGTAATCCCGTCGCCAGAAACGCCGCCTTGAAGCCCTCTTTCTCCAGTTTTTCCAGTGTCAAACCCTCTGACCCAAGTCGACTATTATACTTGACATCTATGCCAGCAATTCTCACGAGATTTTCGACTGTGGTCTGAAGGACATCTTTGGGCAAGCGATAATCCGGTACCAGCCACAGCGCTCCGCCAAGCCTGTCAGAAGCCTCGAATATCGTTACGTTATAGCCTTTCTTGCTTAAATGGTATGCACACATCAACCCCCCCGGGCCACCACCTATAACTGCAACCTTCTCTTTATTTTTGGATATCCCGAATTTACCTCGTTCCTTCAGATGGTCTGTATAAACATCCGACAGAAATCTCTTAAGTAGCCTTCTCCTGATTGCTCCACCCTTGCTTTTATAATTACACTCCAGCTCACAAATGCCGCAGATGTAACCACAAATGTTGAAGAATGGATTTTTTTCATACAGGTAATCGCTAATCTGAATTATACCTTCTCTTGCCGAATCCATATCTTCAGGGAGAAGAGAAATCAGCACATTTGTCCTCTGGATGTCCTCATTTATGGGGCATTTGATCTGACATGGCGGCAGGCATTGCCGTACTGCCGTGTCTGCTCGTGTGACTCCTACAGATTCAGTTTTCCACATATCAAACCTCCTTAGAATATACCGGGATTTGTAAAAGTAAAAATACCAGACAACAGCTTAACCATGACACAATGCTAAAGCTATGAATAAATAATCGTCGATTCTGAACCTTGTATTACCGTAAAGATACGAGCTGCTACAAAATGAACGAAGGAATTATACCTCATTATCATTCGGAGAAACAAGCATCATGCCTGTTTTTATCCAAAAACAAGTATTTTTGCCTATCCCTAGCTGAAAATATATTAGAGCCCGTACGCTAGCCATGGACAACACGAAAAACCACTATCATAAATGGAATGCACTAGCGCAGTCCATTTGCAGCCAGTGGGGTTAATTGCTACAATTCAGCAGCTATATAAACGCTACTGTCTTAGCTGTATTTACAACCTTCTTATTTGAGGCTAAAGTCCCCCAAGAATTAGAGCCAAAGGCCAATGTGATACACCTTAGTGCATTGATACACTGATAATGAGATATAAATGAACCACGTCTTGGGAGGTGACCTTGAAGCAAGCAATGAAAACCACGAAAACAAACAAGGTTATTGACAGTAAAACCTTACAGCAAATCAGAAAAGTAATTGAAGATACTGATGGGCAAGCAGGTGCTCCGATACGCGTACTGCAGCAAGTGCAGGGGATTATTGGCTATCTGCCACATGAGGTTCTGGAAACAATATCTGGGGAAATGAAAATTCCCTTAAGCGAGCTATACGGTATAACGAGTTTCTACTCATTCTTCTCGATGGTACCGAAGGGTAAATATGTGATACAGGTCTGCCTAGGCACCAGTTGCTATGTTAAGGGGGGGCAGAAACTACTTGATACTCTGAATAAAGATTTCGGTCTTGAGTCCGGCGGGACTACGCCTGATGGCAAATTCTCCCTGCAGACAGTAAGATGCATCGGCTGCTGTGGACTATCTCCTGTAATAGCAATCAAGGAAGACGTTCATGGAAGAGTAAAACCAAGCCAGCTAAAAGAAGTCCTGAGTTCATATCGATAGGAGAATATCATGAAACGACTTGCGTCGGTAGAAGAACTTACTAAGCTTAGAGACAAAATCCGCGAGAAACTGTCGGAACAAGAAAAGAAAACCCAGGTTAAGGTTCATCTGGGGACATGTGGTATATCTTCGGGAGCAAACAAAACACTTGAGGCTTTTCAGCAAGAAGTGGAAAGCCGCAAACTATCAAACATTACTGTACTAAAAGCAGCTTGTGTCGGTTTATGCGACCGAGAGCCAATAGTCACAGTTCTGCAACCTTCAAAAGGTAAAACTATCTATTACGATCTCACTGAAGATAAAGTTCCGAAGGTTATCGAGCAACATCTCATCGGAAACAAAGTGGTGGAAGAATGGAAACTCGATCCTGGTGACCCTTTATTAAAGTTACAAGAAATAAGGGTGATGCATAACCAGGACCTTGACCCCATGGATATAGATGAATATATCGCCAGAGACGGCTACCAGGCTCTGGCTAAAGCCTTAACCCAGATGAAGCCGGAGACAGTTATCGAAGAGATAGGAAAAGCCGCGCTAAGAGGACGTGGTGGAGCAGGCTTCCCCACAGCCACAAAATGGTCATTTGTCCGTAGCGCTCAGGGCAATGAAAAATACGTCGTTTGCAACGGGGATGAAGGAGACCCGGGCGCCTATATGAACCGCGCCGTACTTGAAGGCAATCCTCACTCAATAATTGAGGGTATGGCAATAGGAGCCTATGCCATAGGGAATGTACGCCAGGGTTATGCATATGTTCGTGCTGAATATCCACTTGCTATTGAGACATTAAACCACGCTATAACCCAAGCTAGAGAATACGGCCTCCTAGGAAAAAATATACTGGGTACCGGCTTCGAATTCGACCTGGATATATTCCCGGGTGCCGGTGCCTTTGTCTGTGGCGAAGAAACCGCCTTATTAATTTCAATCGAGGGAAAAAGAGGAAATCCACGCCAACGACCACCATTTCCAGCCAACAAGGGACTTTTTGGTAAACCGACCACCCTCAATAATGTGGAGACCTGGTCAAATGTACCCCAAATAATCTGGAAAGGTGCTGAATGGTTCGGAAGTGTCGGCACTGCAAGCAGCAAAGGTACAAAGACACTGTGTCTGGTAGGTAAGGTGAACAACACTGGCCTAGTTGAAGTCCCTTTGGGTACCAGCTTAGGCAAGATTGTATTTGACATCGGTGGTGGTATACCGAAAGGAAAGAAATACAAGGCGGTTCAGATAGGTGGTCCATCCGGCGGTGTTATACCCATCGAGCACGTGAATACTCCTGTCGACTACGAAGCCGTCACCGCCCTGGGAGCTATCATGGGATCAGGCGGACTCGTGGTAATGGACGAAGATAGCTGCATGGTAGACGTTGCCAAGTTCTTCCTACAATTCACCAGAGATGAGTCTTGCGGTAAATGCACTCCTTGCCGTGCTGGCATACCTAAAATGCTTGAACTTCTGACTAAAATCACAGATGGCACAGGCACCATGGAAGAACTTGCCATATTAGAAGAACTGGCTGAAATGGTCGGCTCTGCTTCTATATGCGGTTTAGGGCAAACAGCACCCAACCCAGTACTCACCACACTGCGCCATTTCAGAGAGGAATATGAAGCACATATCATAGACAAGAAGTGCCCGGCTGTAGTCTGCCAGGCTCTATTCAAAGCACCGTGTCAGCATACCTGCCCTGTCGGTTTAGATGTCCCGGGATATGTTGCCCTAATCAAGGCAGGTGAATTCGATAAAGCCTATAACATCATCATGCAACGGCTTCCGTTCCCACTGAGTGTTGGACGAGTATGTCATCATCCCTGCGAAGGCAAATGCCGACGAGGTCAAATTGAGGACCCCATTGCAATCAGACACCTCAAAAGGTTCGCTGCTGATTATGCCTTCGAGCACGGGCTTGAATACCTCCCTCAACTAAAAGAGAAGCGGAAAGAAAAAGTAGCCGTTGTTGGTGCAGGCCCGGCGGGACTATCAGCAGCCTGGGACCTTGCCCGAGAAGGCTATCAGGTTACCGTATTTGAAGCTCTACCTGTAGCTGGTGGAATGCTTGCGGTAGGTATCCCTGAATACCGTCTCCCAAAGGATATGCTCAACAAAGAGATCGAAACAGTCAAAAAGCTCGGAGTAGATATAAGACTTAACACACCTGTAAACGACATCGAATCATTGCTGAAAAATGGTTATCAAGCAATATTCATAGCTACAGGTGCCCATAAAGGAGACAAGATGGGCATCCCAGGCGAAGACCTGACTGGAGTCTTTGATGCCATTGACTTCTTGAGAGCGACAAGTCTGGGGAAGGAGGTAAAGGTTGGGCAGAAAGTGGCTGTCGTCGGCGGCGGTAACTCAGCCATCGATGCCGCCAGAGTATCCTTGAGAAAAGGCGCCAAAGAGGTGCATATTCTCTATCGGAGAGAAAAGAGAGACATGCCGGCAATAGTCGAGGAGATTGAAGCAGCTGAAGAAGAAGGCATACATATTCATTGCTTAACAGCGCCAGTGAAGGTCACGGGCGGCAGCAAAGTCGACGGAGTCGAGTGCGTCCGCATGGAACTTAAGGAATTTGACAAGAGCGGCAGAAAGACTCCTTACCAAATCAACGGCTCTGAATATACTATGAATGTCGATACAATCATCAAGGCTACAGGGCAGAGACCTGATACATCATTCCTAAAAGGAGATGGAATAGGCACAGCAAAGGGAGGGACAATAGTAGCTGACCCTCGAACTCTAGCCACCGGTCGTAAAGGAGTTTTCGCCGGTGGAGATGCACACACAGGCGCAGCCACAGTAATCGAAGCAATAGCTGCAGGACAGAGGGCAGCATGCTCGATAAGACGATATCTCCGCGGAGAAGAGTTAACACCACTAATCGAACGCAACGGCTACGAGCCTATAGCAGTTCCCCCTGTGATGCCAACTGAAGAAGAGCTCAAGGAAAAATCCAGGATAAGGATTGCCGAGATCCCCGGTACTGATAGGAAGACTTCCTTTAAAGAGGCAGTCTTGCCCTACAGCGCAAAGGAAGCAAGAGAAGAAGCCAGCCGATGTCTAAGATGTGACCTTGAGGTAGGAGAATAGACATGAAAGAGATAACTCTAACAATCAATGGTAAACAGGTTAAAGGCAAAGAGGGTGATACCGTTCTTGATATCTGTCAAGCTAACGGTATTGATTTACCGACGCTTTGTCACTTTAAAGGGCTGAAAGATGTCGGCGCTTGTCGCCTTTGCGTGGTCGAAATCGAAAGAGAAAGGCGCCCTGTACCAGCCTGCACTTATCCAGCAAGGGACGGTCTGGTAATACAGACCAAAAATGAAAAATTGGAGAAGTATCGACGGCTGATTCTGGAACTTATGTTCACCGAACGCAACCACCTTTGCGCTCAATGTGTAGCCAGCGGTGATTGCGAACTACAGAGCCTCGCTTATAAATACCAGATGGACAATGCCCGCTATCCATATTCCTGGCCCGCCTTGCCGGTAGATTCAGTAAACGATTATCTGGTTATCGACCACAATCGCTGCATTCTTTGCGGCAGATGCATCAGGACTTGCGATGAAATTGTCGGTGTTCACACACTGGACTTTGGCTACCGCGGTTGGAAAGACATGGTCGTCGCCGACCTCAATCAACCCTTGGGTACATCGTCCTGCATCTCCTGCGGAGCCTGCTTCCAGGTCTGTCCCACTGGCGCCATATTCTCTAAGAGTAGTGCTTATAAGGGCAGACCAGAAGAATGCCAAAAGGTGAGCAGCATATGTCCAGTATGTGGAGTCGGCTGTCAAATTGAGGCGCTGGTTAAGGACAATAGACTGGTGAGAATCGATAGTCCTGACCTCACTGGAAAGCGTGGCATACTTTGTCACAAAGGACGTTTTGCTCCACTGTACAGAAATAATGAACGCATCGACACGGCGCTGGTAAAAAACGGCCGTGGTAAGCTCGAATCCCGAACCCTAAGCGAAGCCATAGGCATAGTAGCCAAAAGGTTTGCTGAACTGAAGGCACGATACGGCAGCAACAGCATAGCTGGCATAGCGTCAAGCCAAGCCAGCAACGAATCCCTCAAGGCTTTTAAAGAATTAATAAGCGGGACTATCGGCAGTGAGTTAATCGATACCATCGACGGCGATATCTACAGAACCATCATGCAGGGTATCAACACTTATCAGAAGGATGCGGCACTGGATATAGAGACTTCGATAGAAGAGATACTCAAGTCCGATTGCATAATCGTAGTTGGTGCCAACCCACTTGAAAGTCATCCTGTAGCCGGTTCTTATATCACCAGAGCAGCAAGTCAGTACAGAGCAAAGCTCATCATCATCGACCCGTCTGAGAATACCTTCTCTTACCACACCACGCTATGGTTAAAGCCAAAAGAAGGCAAAGAGTCATTAGCTCTAGACGTGCTGACCAAAGCCGTCATCAATAAAGGCACCAAGAAAGACTCTGCCCAGGCAAAGAAGGTAACAGCTTCCCTCAAGGACATTAACGTAAAGCAAGTGAGTGAACAAGTTGGGATAGGCTCTGATGAACTTCTTGAGGCCGCCGAGATACTAAGCAAGTCTAAGCGCAGCGTTATAATCTACGGCGAAGGCATCCTGCAACACAAAAATCCTGGAATAATAACGTCTATTTTCAAGTTAGGAACTATCGCCAGCGGTCAAAGCGCAAGCAAACCACAAATCATCTCTCTAAAACCTAAGGGAAATAGCCGCGGCGCCTGGGACATGGGAATAGCCAGCCCATCACAATCAGTCATGAAGAGCATAACAGGAAATAACATAAAGGCGTTATATATACTTCTGGCTGACGATTATATTGAGGCATCAGAATTGCCAAAGTTCGGCAAAGGTTTGGAGTTCGTAGTTATTCAATCCAGCTATCTCTCATCTGCAACATCAAAAGCTAACGTGGTATTACCATCTCCAATTTGGGTGGAAATAAGCGAAAAATACAGTACACTGGACGGTGTAGCCAAATCAACCTCGCGTCTCATTAAGCCAACTGATGGCATCAAAGCAGATTCACAGATATTGCGGGAGATATCAAAACATATCAATAAATAGCAATAGAGGATAAGGAGTTGAGCAAATGGCAAAGGTCAAAGTAGCTACAGTCTGGTTAGAAAGCTGTGCTGGTTGTCACATGTCATTTCTGGATATTGATGAGGCGATAATCGATTTAGCCAATCTGGTTGAATTCACCAGAACTCCCATAACAGATATAAAGGAATTTCCGCAAGTAGACGTTGGTATAGTAGAAGGCTCTGTGGGCAATACTGAAGAGGAGAAAGTACTGAAAGAGCTTAGGGCGCATTGCAAAATTCTTATGGCGTGGGGTGACTGCGCCTGCTTCGGTGGCGTGTGCGCCATGCGTAGCACTCTCGACAAAGAAGAGGTTCTCAGACGTGGATATATCGAGACCGAGAGCACTTACAAGGGCAAGATACCTCGTCCGCCTGGTGTCCCGGCGCTCCTTGACCAGGTGAAACCAGCAAATCATGTAGTGAAGGTAGACTGCTACGTCCCTGGCTGTCCGCCAGAAGCTGAAGCTATCCTGTATGCCTTAAAAGAATTGCTGGCAGGCAGAATCCCGGTTCTACCCAGCGATATGATGCGCTTCGATTAAAAAGAGGTGAAGACATGGTTACTGAAGTTAGAAAAACTATCGAAATAAACCCGGTTAGCCGGATTGAAGGACACGGAAAGGTAACAATAGAACTGGACGATTCGGGTAATGTGGCTGACGCCAAATTCCATGTAACCCAGTTCCGAGGCTTTGAAAAGTTCTGCGAAGGCAGAGTTTTCTGGGAGATGCCAGCAATCACCCCCAGAATATGCGGTATCTGCCCGGTAAGCCATCACCTAGGCGCAGCCAAGGCCGGCGATGCTATCCTGGGAGTCGAGCTGACACGTCCGGCTAAGCTCTTGCGTGAACTGATGCATATGGGGCAGACCCTTCAGTCCCACGCCCTTCATTTCTTCCACCTTGCCAGCCCAGATTTGCTTCTCGGCATGGATGCTGACCCGGCAAAAAGAAATGTCATAGGGTTAATCGCCGAAAACCCTGAGCTTGCTGTCAAAGGTGTAAAGCTTCGCAGCTATGGTCAGACAATAATTCAAAAGCTAGGTGCTAAGAAGATCCATCCAAACGGTGCCGTGCCTGGCGGAATGAACACAGCTCTATCAACCGCTGACAGAGACCACTTCCTGAAACAAATTGGTTGGGCTATCGCCGATGCTCAGGCTGCTATAGGCATAATTAAGAGTTATTACGAAAAAAACAACGACTTTGTGTGCACATGTGCCAGCTTCTCCACAGGCTATCTTGGTCTGGTAGATGAAAACAACAATCTTGAACTCTACGACGGCAAATTGAGGTTAATTGACCAAAATGGAAAAGTCCTTGAAAACCAGTTCAATCCGTCCGATTACCTCAATATCATAAGTGAATACGTGGAAGACTGGTCTTATCTAAAGTTCCCGTTTTACAAGAAGATGGGTTATCCCAAGGGTATTTACCGTGCAGGACCACTTGCCCGACTCAACGTTAGTCAGGGAATATCCACTCCTTTAGCCAATGCTGAACTCAAGAACTTTAAGAAACTGGGCAACAATGGCATAGTAGAAGGTTCATTGTATTATCATTACGCCCGCCTCATAGAACTGCTTTATTCCATCGAAAGGACCCAACAGCTACTGGAGGACAAGGATATATGTTCAACTGACCTGATAGTCACCTCAAACAAATACAACGAGCAGGGCGTTGGCGTCCTCGAAGCCCCACGGGGCACTCTATTCCATCACTACTGGGTAGACGATACCGGTAAAATAAAAAAGGTAAACCTAATTGTAGCCACAGGCAACAACAACGCTGCTATGAATAAAGCGGTATATGAGGTAGCCAAAACACACATAAAGAACAACAAAATAACCGAAGGTATACTAAACCGGGTTGAGGTAGCCATACGCTGCTACGATCCCTGTCTATCCTGCTCAACACACGCTTTAGGTCAAATGCCTTTCAATATCCAGGTTATCTCTGCCAAAGGCGAAATCATAAAAGAGATAACAAGATAGATTAGCCTGTATACAACCCGTAAACCACCAGAACGATACCAGAGTAGGTCCCACAAAAAAGGGGCCTACCTTTATTTATATATGCTTCAGGAGAAAAATCAACAAACTTTGAATATGACGTCCAAAATTAGTAAACTTTATAAGCTATGCGAGCAAGACGCAAAAGCTAAAGGCACAAAGGAGTAAATTTAGTGATAACGCAGCAGCAGGTAAGACAAAGCCTGGGGGAAATACTGACGCCGGGCGCTATGCGTAGCCCGGTCAAGTTGAATTTAGTCCGTGAAATCGTTATCTCTGACCAGAAAGTCGACATCACGCTTGTCTCCGCAGCCCTGAACCCGGACGCCCAAGACTGGCTAAAGTCAAAAGTCAGGGAAAATATTGAGCAGTTGCCGGGTGTAAGTCAGGTGAATGTGAATTTTACGGAAGCCACGCCCAAAGAAGTTAACGATGTCAGCCATGTGATAGCTGTCATGAGCGGTAAAGGTGGCGTAGGCAAGTCCCTCGTAGCAGCCCTCCTCAGCATTGCCCTCGCCCGCAAGGGAAAAGAGGTCGGCATCATGGATGCTGATATCACCGGTCCCAGCATACCAAAGATTTTCGGCCTCGGCAGTGTACGACCCAGCAGCAGCGAAACGGGCATTTTGCCAGTCCTGTCAAAACTGGGCATCAGTATTATGTCCATAAACCTCCTGCTGGAACACGAGGACGATGCAGTAATCTGGCGCGGTCCTATTATCAGTAAGGTCATTCAACAATTTTGGGAAGATGTGCTCTGGGGCCATCTAGATTATCTTATAGTCGACCTGCCACCAGGCACCGCAGACGCACCTCTAACCGTAATGCAGATGCTTCCAGTATCCGGGGTAATCATAGTATTCAGCCCTCAGGAACTGGCAGCGATGGTGGTAAAGAAAGCAGTAAAAATGGCCAACCAGATGAAAATACCTATACTGGGAGTCATAGAAAACATGAGCTATCTCACTCTGCCCGACAGCGGCAAGAAGTTGGAGCTATTTGGTAAAAGCCGGAGCCAGGAAATGACAGAGGCAACCGGAGCGCCGCTATTAGCTAAGATACCCATCGACCCCGAACTGGCTCAGCTCTGCGACCAGGGCAAAATCGAACGCTACAGCTCAAAAATATTCGACAGCCTGAGCCGGAACTTCATCAAAGCACTACCACTTAAGACAAAACAGACTTAGAGCATATAGGAGACTGGATATGACCGATAAATTCGACGAACTGGAAAAAGAAGTGATGGAAGAAATGAAGAAAGTCTATAC
>Ga0163209_1000117_pt1 | contig 30839 bp, 22 predicted proteins | sample Kivu_160m_FD_113538 | JGI IMG/M metagenome (GOLD analysis project Ga0163209, IMG submission 113538) | Freshwater microbial communities from Lake Kivu, Western Province, Rwanda to study Microbial Dark Matter (Phase II) - Kivu_160m | ecosystem: Environmental > Aquatic > Freshwater > Lake ...
CGTCCTTTGTCCTTGTCCTTCTTGATGTACTTGCACTTCGGGTAGCCGGAGCAGGCGATGAACGGCCCGAACCGGCCCTTGCGCTCGACCAGGTTCTTGCCGCACTGCGGGCATTTCTCGTCCAGCAGTTTCGCCTTCTCCTTCTTGATGTACTTGCACTCGGGGTAGCGCGAGCAGGCGATGAACTTGCCGAACCGACCCCAGCGTTCGGCCAGGTTGGCACCGCAGTCCGGGCACTTCTCGTCCAGCTCCCGGCTCAAGTCCTGCTTGATGTCGGCCGCGCCCTCGGCGACCTTGTCGAGGTCCTGCTTGAACGGCCGGTAGAACCGCGCGATGACTTCCTGCCACTTCTCGGTTCCCTCTTCCACCAGGTCGAGCTCCTTCTCCATCTCACGCGTGAACCCGATCTCGAAGACATCCGAGAAACGCGGCACCAGCACGTCGCAGACTATGATACCGAGCTCGGTCGGCCAGAGCCTCCCCTCACGTCGCTCCGCGTACTTCCGGTCGAACAGCGTGGAAACGATGGTCGCGTAAGTCGATGGCCGGCCGATCGAGTTCACCTCCAGCCGCTTTATCAGCGTCGCCTCGGTGTAGCGCGGCGGCGGCTGGGTGAACTTCTGCTCCGGCCGGAACTCCTTCATCTCCAGCGACTCGGCCGGCGCGAGCGCAGGCAGCGTCTTCTCCTTGTCCGGGTCTCCGTACACGCGCTCAAAACCGGAGAACTTGCACTTCGAAGCGTCGGCCTTGAACAGGTAGTCGCCGCCCGCAACCTGTACTTCCGTCAAGGAATAGACCGCGTCGGCCATCTGGCTGGCAAGGAACCGGCGGTAAATCAGGTCGTACAGCCGGAACTGCTCCGGCGTCAGGAACCGTTTCACCGAATCCGGCGTGCGCTCGATGCGGGTGGGCCGGATTGCCTCGTGGGCGCCCTGTGCGCCCTTCTTGTCAGGATAGTGTCGCGACTTCTCCGGCAGGAACTCCGGGCCAAAGCTGTCGGCCACAAACTGACGCGTATCCCGCACAAATGTGTCGGCGACGCGGAACGAATCGGTACGCGGGTAGGTAATGAGGCCGGCGGTCTCCCTCTCCAGATCGATACCCTCGAAGAGCTGCTGTGCCACCGACATCGCCTTGCGGGCCCGGAAGCCAAGGCGCTGGACGGCGTCCTGCTGCATCGACGCGGTGATGAACGGCGGCAGCGGCCTGCGTGCGCGGTCGCGCGACTTCACGTCCGCGACGGCGAACTGCGCCGCAGCGCAGCCGCGCTTCACCGTCTCCATCTCGGCCGCGCTGCGAATCTTGAAATCCTCGCCCTTGATCTTCGCCAACTGGGCTTCGAACGAAGCACCGTTGGTCTTGGCGAACAGCGCCTTGATGGTCCAGAACTCCTCCGGCTTGAATGCCTGTATCTCCCGCTCGCGGTCCACCAGGATGCGGAGCGCCACCGTCTGGACCCGACCCGCCGATAGCCCGCCACGCACTATCTTCCAGAGCAGCGGCGAAACAAGGTAGCCCACCAGCCGATCGAGCACGCGCCGTGCCCGGTGCGAATAGACCTTGTTCATGTCAATCTCGCCCGGGGCCGCAAACGCTGCGTTGATGCCTTTCGGCGTAATCTCGTAGAGCAGCACCCGCTTGATCGGCGCGCCGTCCCTGATCTCAAACGCAACCGAGTAGGCAATCGCCTCTCCCTCACGGTCAGGGTCGCACGCGATGAACACGGCCCGCGACTGCTTCGCCGCGGCTCTGAGTTCGTTGATGACCGGTGCTTTGCCCCGGATGCGGATGTAGTCCGGCTCGAACGCGTGTTCTATATCTACTCCAAGCCGGGACTTCGGCAGGTCGGCGATGTGCCCGCGGGAAGAAAGCACCTGCATCTTGCCGGCGAGCAGCTTCCCGATCGTCCTCGCCTTGGTCGGCGACTCGACAATCAGCAAATCCTTCCCCGTCCGCTTCCTCCCGGTGTCCTCACTTCTTACTTTCAGCTTCTTACTTCTGACTTCTGACCTCGTCCGGACCTTGGTGTCTCTGTGTCTTTGCGGTGAACTCCCGGTCCGGACTGCCGGTTTCGCCTTCGCGGTTTTCTTTGCCATTGAGCGTGTAGGATAATACGAAAGCACGGTCTGTCAACCGCGGACGCAATGACAGCCTCGCGTCGAGATTGCGTTTGAGTCCGTCGAAGTACCTCACGCTGTTCGTCAGGAAGTGCCGACCAGGGTGTCGCTCACTATATCGTGCACTGCGTCCGCGGGTGCGTCGGTCACTGGATTCTCGGCTCGACCTCCACCTTGATCTCAACCTCTATCCTCCACTGAACGACGCATTGCTCGCGGAGTTGTTCGAGACATCGTCCGAGAGGATGTTCGCGTCATTGTTCGGCTCAGTGTTCAGGTCAGTGTTCCGGTCACTGTCGGCTTCAGCGTGTCTCGTACTGTGCCGGCAAGGGCTGCGGGGAGGGCGGTCTGGGGGTAGAGGGTTGGGCGGCAGCACTGTTTCCACAGGGGCGAAGCCAATTGTGATCAGACCCCGGCACACCTACATACGGGCGATGGCCGGGACTTCGGATTGCGGCGGCACGGCTGCCGCTCCTCCGGGAGCAACCGACAGAGCAGCGGACTGAACGGGTCGGAGAGCAACTCAGACGGCAATTCTCCGGACTATCGGGAGGGCAACCTTCAGGACTGCGCGGAGAACGGCGCGGACGGCGACTCGGGCCACAGCGGACCGGATGGGCCGCTGGATAGCGGAGCAGGCAAACGTCCGAGCAACCGGCGGAGCGACGGTCCAGACTCCGAGGAGAACAACGGACAGGACGGCGGGGAGAACAACCGGGAGAACGACCTCGAAGGCAACGGTCAAAGCAATCTGGACGACAACTCGGGGGGTAGTCCGGGGGACGAGGGAGGGGACTTTCGAGAATCGAGCCTAGTGAATCGAGAATAGGTGGGTTATGCCATCTCCCCTCGCCCGCGCCGTGTATCCAATGGCCAAACTCCTGCTCCATCTCCCGAGTCTCTCACCCCACAAACGAGAGGCCGGCCTTCGCCCGCCCCAACCTGTATCCTGTCTACTACCTACTGCCTACTTGCCGCCTACCTCGTCACCACGATCTTGCGGACAGCTGGGACTTGCGAATCCCGCACGAAGTAGACTCCGGGCCTCGGGTTCAGCGCCCGCCTACCCATGGCATCGAAGACGTCGCAGAACGCAAGGCGCTTGATGCCGGACGTCACGGACAGGATCGTCGCGGCCGGTTGACGGCCGGTAGCTTGCTGCACACGGTCCTCCCCTACGCCCGCGCCGTAGAACGCGAGTATCTGCAGGCCGCCGAAGTAGTCCACGACATAGGCAAAGTCACCCAGTGCCCACACGCTGTGGGCCGTGCCGGTCTGGTAGTAACCGACTTCGACCGGAGAAGCGGGTTCGGCAACCGAGACAATCCGAAGACCGGCGATCCCGGCCGCGACGTACGCGTAGCTTCCAGACACCGCCACGCCGGAGACCTCGCCCCCCAAGCCGATGTACGCGACTTCGACCGGATGCGCTGGGTCGGCTACCGACATGACTCGCATGCCGAGGTAGTCACCGCCGACATAGGCGTAGCCTCCGCTCACGGCGACGAACCTCGTCTTCCCCGGCACGTTGCAGACTCCGACTTCCATCGGGTTCTCCGGGTCGGCTATCGAGATAACCCGCAACCCGGAGTCTTCAGCCGCGACGTAGGCGTGGCTGCCGGACACAGCCACGGCCAAAGTCTGGTCGGGAGTGTAGCAGTGTCCGACCTCAACCGGTTCGGCCGAGTTGGCAACCGAGATGACACGCAGCCCGGAATCCGGGTCAACAATACAGGCGTAGCTGCCGGCCACTGCCACGCCCACGGCTCCGTCCGGCGTGTCGCAGCATCCGACCTCAACGGGATGGGCCGGCTCAGAGACCGAGACGACGCGCAGCCCCCCGGGGAAGACCGCGACATAGGCGTGGTGCCCGCTTACAGCGACACCCTTCATCAAACCTACCGTGTAGTAGCCGCCGACTTCAGTCGGGTTGGCCGGGTCGGCGACTGAGACAACGTGCAGGCCCCCGCCTTCGGTCGTGACATACGCATGGGTATCACTCACAACCACCCCATTGGCGGCCCCCGGAGTGTCGCAGAAACCCACAGACCTGACGTTCAGTGAGTCAATCGCCCGCGCACCGCCGACCAGTGCCAGAAGCAGACCGACTGTTGAGATTCGCACCCTCATCGTCGCCTCCATCCTCGTGAGGCCGACCTTGGACACTCTGCTAGCGTCACGCATGACGCTAGACGCCCTCCGGGCGAAGCACACGCCGGGCGACTGAGCTCGCACGTCGTTTGCGCCCGGAGCCAGATCCACCCGCTTCCGCCTACCGATGTCGAGGGGCGAGCTTGTGCCTGCGCTTGAGCGTGGGTCGCGACGCAGTCGCCAACGATGGCCGGGCCGGAGGCAGTGGACTGAATTTGAGGTACGCATCACGGGTATTTGCACCCGCTTGCCTAGTTAGCAAGGACGAAGAACTGGAGAGTTCGCGCCCCGGCCGCGTCGTCAGCCACGCGGTCAAACATCGGCTCAGTCACGTCCCGACCGTATCCGACTATACCGTACTCCTCCATGGCCCCGTTCGCACTTTGCTCCGATACGTAGCTCACGATGCACACCGTACCTTCGAGCTCGTTCGGAGCCGGCAAGTCCAGATAAGGGCAGTCGGGGTCGCTGGAAAGGCATTGCGTGTGCTGCCCTCGCTCCTCCAGCAGACCGTAGTAGGACTCGCCATCCATGTCCTCATCTTCGTAGTTGTAGCGACGTCCTGTGTACGGGTTGGACGGCATCACTCCTGGTATGGGCGAACCGTTGGCACCAATGGGGTCGCCGCCCGGAAACCAGTAGATGATGTCCATGCCCGGAGGCCCCCAATTGGCAAGTGCCGACTTGGTGAACGAACCTTCTCCCGGGTAGGTGCCATTGTTGTCCGCCGCATACGCCTGTACGGCAACGTTCAGAGCTCGCATGACGCCCCGCACCGCGGTTCGGCGGGCGCGTTCCTGCATCAACACGAGGTTCGGGACTACCAGCGCTACCAGCACGCCGATGATGAGTATGACCACCAAGAGCTCGATCAGCGAGAAGCCACCATTTCCTTTCACACGCACCTCCTCATGATTCACAAGGCTGGCCTGCCTGACTCGTTCCCTTCCGGACCGTGGAGACGCCGGGTGACGAGTTCATGACGTCGCATTGTTGACGCGTCTCCGTGCCGTTAGCGCTGGACTATGACTTTGCCAGTGGCCTCGGACCCGTCCGTCTTCAGTCGAACGAAGTAGACGCCGGCCGATAGCGACCTCAGGTCGATGCCAAGCGTCACGGTCCTCGGGACTGACAGTGACCTGACCTGCCTGCCCGCGACGTCGTGCATCGTCAGTACGGCCGTCTGGCCGCGCGGCACCTGAAGTCTCAGCCTGGCCGTGTTCCGGACCGGATTGCCGAGCACGGTCAGCATCGGTCCCGCCTTCGCCGGCTTCTGCTCCTCGACCCCATACGGGTCGTCGCGGTAGATGTAGAGCTGGCTGGTGGTTGCCTGGAAGACGCGGTTGTCAATCGCATCCCAGGCCATGCTGCGGGGATCGAGCTCGGGTGGGAGCACGGCCACGACCGAGTCGTTCCGACAGTCTACGACCGCACCGGATCTCAGATAGAGCTTGTCGTTCCGGTCGTTCATGAGGCCGGAGTAGCGGAAGCCGGCGTCTATCGTATCAACGATGGTGTTCTGACGGCAGTCGAGGACCAGCGTCTGACCGCGGAGGCACAAATACAGCTTGCCCAACCGACGGTTCAGGAACATGGTGTCGACACTCCCCGGCATGCTCTCGGCGGATATGATCGAATCGGTCAGCAAGTCAATTGTGAACAGGATGTCCGGTGACTGATCGACGTAGTAGAGTCGACCGAGGTCGAGGTTCAGGGCCATCTGGCCGTGGTAGGAGCCGCCGACAAGGTCGAATGTCCTGACCACAGCGTCGGTCACCGGGTCCAGTGCGCGCACGGTTGGCGCGTCTTCGCAGGCAAAAAAGACGCGGTTGGAGCGTGGGTCGTAGACTGCACACGGCACCGCATCAGATAGATAGAGGATGGAGACGACAGTATCCCTCAGGCAGTCGTAAGCGTAGACGCTGTCCGCACCTCCGGACCCCTCGAAGACGTACAGCTTGTTGAGGTAGGAAACCATCACGGGTCTGGGATGGCTGATTCCGTACATGGCCCTGCTTTCATGCAGGCTGTCGGAGCTGCAGTCGATGATTCGAAGCCCCTGGGCGTCGGCCACATAGAGCCGGTTGAGGACCGGGTTCAGCACCGGCTTGGCGTCAGTATCCGTGGCTCCACCGAGGATGTGCCTCGGAGCGCCGAACGTGCTGTCTAGCACGAGGACTTCGTCGAAGCTCGGACACAGCAGATACAGCTTGTTGCCGGCCGGATTGTGGGCCATCTGCCGCGGCAGGTATCGGGCGTAGTTCACCGTACCTGTGACTGTGTCTGACGAAACGTCGATGGCGAAGGCGAGGTCGTGGACTGTAACTCCGTAGAGTTCGCCGCGGCCGGGCCAGAATCCCAGCGCTGCTACGTAATGCGTGGGCACGGCCGGGAGAGGTATGCGGCCGACAATCAAGTCGGTCGTGTCCATAACCAGCAGCAGTGCCGAGTCGCCGTGAGCCACGTATGCCCGGCCGCTCAGACTACAAACCGCCAGCAAGGAAGACATTCCCTCCAGCCGGGCGCGGACGGAGTCGGTCCGGCAGTCTACGATGAACAGGCTGTCATCGTACTGCGAGAGGTACATTCGGTCGGCTGCCGGTGAATAGGCCGTCGTGTATACATCGGTGACGCCCTGCAGCGTGCCGATTGCCTTCAGCGAATCGGTGCTCACGACTACTACGAGGCCCGGCGCTTCACCGATGCAATAGAGCTTGCGCGAGGCCGCGCTCAGCGCCATCGTCCAAACGTAGTCGATCCCGGGTTCCACCTCGGTCAGTACCGTATCAGCGGCGCAGTCGATCACGCTGAGTGAGCCCGACTCGGTTCCGACGTATAGCCGATTCCAGGCTGAATCCCATAGCAGAGACGAGACGTCGGCTCCAATTTCCACGGTGCTGAGCACGGAATCGCCGTCCGGGTCGAATACGAGAAGCGTCTCGTTGGACGTCGAACCCAGATAGATCCGGTTCGACGTCCGGCTGTACGCATCTGAGCGCGGTCTGAAGGGCAGAACTGTCACGCCCAGAATCGTGTCCGCGGTGGCATTGATGACAACTGCAGAATCTCGCATCACATAGCCCTTGCCGCTCGGCGGGCAGAAAACCACCAGCCCCGACGAGCCGGGGCCGGCAATCTTCTCCATGGTTACGGGGTTGAATATCTGGATGGGGTCAGATTCGATGTAGACGTTGCCGGATATCGGATTGATGACGATGCCACCGGTGACGGCTATGCCGCCAAGCGTATCGCCAATCACGACCTCGCGTTCCAGCCACTGGGCCGAGCCCAGCGTGAACAGCAGACACAACAGCACAGAAGCTTTGAACATGTCTCTCACAATACTCTCCTATCTCTGAATCACGACCTTGGTGGTTTGCCTGCTGACTGCCTGCCGGACGAAGTAGACTCCTGCCGGCAGCGCACGGACTTCATTCCTGCCGGGCTTCAGGTCAAGCACCTTGCGGCCGGTGATGTCGAGCAAGACGCTCGACGCACCACGCGTTCCGCCGGACGCAAGCGGCAGAGATAGCACGCCGCGGACAATGGTCGGGAGTCGCCGTTCTCGGGCTGCAGTCGGCCGGTCCGCGACTCCGGTGAGGTCATCGCGGTATACAGACAGACGGCTGGTGGTTGCCTGGAAGACGCGGTTGTCAATCGCATCCCAGGCCATGCTGCGGGGATCGAGCTCGGGTGGGAGCACGGCCACGACCGAGTCGTTCCGGCAGTCTACGACCGCACCGGATCTCAGATAGAGCTTGTCGTTCCGGTCGTTCATCAGGCCCGCGCCCGTAAAGCTGGCATCGATTGTGTCCACGACAGCTCGTTGATTGCAGTCATAGACAAGTGTCCTAGCCGGGTCAGTGCCGCACATGAACAGCCTCCCCAGTCGCCGGTTAAGGAACAACGCCTCGACTCCCCACGGCAGACTGTCCGAGCCGATGACCGAGTCGGCGATCACGTCAATCGTAAACAACCGGGTCGGCAACTGGTCGGTGTAGTAGAGGCGACCGAGGTCGACATTCACGGCCATCCTTCCGTGGTAGGAGGTGCTCACAAGGTCGAACGTCTTGACAACCGAGTCGGTCACCGGGTCCAGCGCGCGTATGGTCGGCTGCGGCCCGCACGAGAAGAAGACCCGGTTGGAGCGCGGGTCGTAGACTGCGCCGGTGACTGGGTCATTCATGTAGCAGATGGAGGACACTTGGTCACGGAGCCCATCGTAGACGTAGACTGAATCGCGCGCGTCCGCAGAGAAGACGTACAGCTTGTTGAGGTCGGGAACCATCACCGGTATCGGGTGAGCGATTCCGTACATCACCTTGCTGGCAATGAGGCTATCGGAGTTGCAGTCTATCACTCGCAGCCTGTACCCGGTCGCCACATAGAGGCGGTCGAGGATCTGGTTCAGCACCCCCTGCGCGGAGGTCATCCCGCACGGTATGCGCTTCGGGGTCCCGAAAGTGGTATCGCATACCAGAACTTCGTCCGTCGCCGGACAGATCAGATAGAGCTTATTCCCGGCCGGGTTATGGACCATCTGAGAGATACCGCATCGCCGGTAGCTGACGGATCCCGCAAGCGTGTCGGACGACGCATCCGCCGCGAAGGCGACGCCGTCCCAGCCGGTCGCTCCATAGAGCTGGTTGCGGTCGGCGGAGAAAGTCAGCGCGTCATTCCATACCGTGGCCTTGCCGGGCAGGTCTATGGTGCCGATGACCGAGTCGGTCGTGTCCATCACAATAACCTGAGGCGAATCATCATTCCCCAGGTACACGTTGCCGGTCAGACTGCTCACGGCCAGCGCGGAGACATCAACGTCGAGCTCGCGCATTCTCAGTATCGTGTCTCCCCGGCAGTCGATCACGTAGAAGGAGTCGTCCTGCACGTACAGCCGGTCCGTCACCGGGTTGTAACCCATGATGTCGCGATCGGGCAGCCCGGGCACGGTACCGATGGGTTTCAGTGAATCAGTGCTGACAACGACGAGTGCTCCTCTACCGTTGGTGTCCGCGCCTGTGCAGTACAGCTTGTGCGAAACCGTGCTAAGAACGAGTCTCTCCCACAACTCGAAGCCGACCTGGACATACGGCATCAGAGTGTCGGTGCTGCAGTCGAGGACCTTGAGCGGACACCACGGAGCCGTCTCTGTCCACGTGGCGATGTACAGCCGGTTCCACACTGAATCCCAAAGCAGCGCCTCGACCGCCCCGATGCCCAAAGTCTTCACTACGGAGTCTGCGTCCGGGTCAAACACCATCAGACTGGTATCGTCGGTCGACGCCAGGTAGAGCCGATTCGATGTCCGGCTGTAGGCATATGCGCGCGTCGCGAAAGGCGGCGCGGTCGCGCCGATGACCGTGTCCGCAGCAGCATCGATGATGACGAGTGAGTCGCGGACGACATACCCCTTGCTGCTCGGCGGACAGAAGACCACCGAGCCGGAGACGCCCGGCCCGCGCATCTTCTCCATGGTTGCAGGATTGAACACCTGTATCGGGTTCGAGCGGATGTATACGTTGCCGGATATCGGATTGACGACGAGTTCCCCCGGGTAGCCGATGCCGCCGAAGGTGTCGCCAAGCACGACCTGGCGCTCCAGCCACTGGGCCGAGCCAAGCGTGAGCAGCAGACACGACAGAACAGTGACTTTGAACATGTCTTTCACAATATCCTCTTATCTCTGAATCACGACTTTGGTGGTTTTGCTGCTGGCTGCCTGCCGAACGAAGTAGACGCCGGCCGGCAGCATCCTTACGTCATTCCTGCCCGGCGTGAGGTCAAGCACATTGCGGCCGGTGATGTCGAGCAAGTCGCTCGACGCACCACGCGTTCCGCCGGACGCAAGCGGCAGAGACAACACACCGCGGACGATAGTTGGCAGCCTCTGTGTCCTTGCTTCGAGAGGTCTGTCTGCGACTCCACTGAGCTCGTCGCGGTAGACGTACAGCACGCTCGTGTCCGCTTGGAACACCCGGTTGTCGATCACGTCCCACGCCATGCTAATCGGGTCGAGCGAGCCGGGCGGGAGCATCGCGATGACCGAGTCATACCGGCAGTCCACAACCGCGCCGTGCCTCAGGTAGAGCTTATCGTTCCGCTCATTCATCTCGCAGGCGTAGTGGAAGTCCGCGTCAATGGTATCTACAATCGCGCCCTGCCCGCAGTCAAAGACAAGCACTCCGGCCGCCTCCCGGCCGCACAGATAGAGCTTGCCGAGACGCCGGTTCAGCATCAGCGTGTCAACACCCCAGGGCACGTTCTCAGAATCGACTACCGAGTCGGCCAGGACATCAATCGTATGTAGCTCGAAGGAACCTCGAGTAGCATAGTAGATTCGACCGAGGTCGGGGTTTGCCACCAGTAGACCACCAAGGGCGCCGTCCACCAGATGGAACGTCTTGACCACCGAGTCGGCTACCGGGTCAAGAACGCGTACGGCCGGTGGTGCTCCGCAGGCGAAGAAGACGCGGTTGGAACGCGGGTCGTAGACCGCGGAGGTCACTGCGTCGGGAAGACGGAAGATCGGTGATAGCTCGTCTCTGAGACCGTCATAGGCATACACCGTGTCCCCTCGGCTGGAGGAGAGAACATACACCTTGTTCAGGTTCGGCACCAGCACAGGTATCGGGCGCAGGACTACAGGTGTGTTCTTGCTTCCAACAACACTGTCGGAGTTGCAGTCTATGACCCCCAAGCGATGGCTCCCGACCGCGTAGAAGCGGTTGAGCGCCTGGTCCAGCACCGGCAGGGGGTAGATACCTGTGTTCCCCAGCGGTACACGTTTCGGTTTCCCGAATGTGCTGTCCAAAACGAGGACTTCGCGCCGCTCGTGGCAGAACAGATAGAGCTTGTTGCCGGCCGGGTTGTGCACCATCCGGTAGGGTGTGCAGGTCTGATAGCTGATCTCCGCCAGGAGCGTATCGGCCGATGCGTCGACGATGAAAGCGAAGGCGCCATCCGTTGCTCCGTATATCTCGTTGCGCTTGGGAGAGAATGCCAAGGCTTCGGCATTGCCGGCGCCCGGCGTTCGTATCGAACCAACCACCGCGTCGGTCGTGTCCACAACCAGGATCAGCGCGGAATCACGATGCGACGCGTAGACTCTGCCGTCCAGGCTGCTCACTGCAAGCTCGCCAATCGGCAGATCCAGCCGGCTTCGTACCGAGTCGTTTCGGCAGTCGACTACGAACAAGCTCTCTCGGTAGTAGGGCGCGTAGAGCCGGTCGGTGACCTGACTGCAGGTGAGACCGTAGCTTGCCCGCAAACCGGGCACGGTGTCGACACGCCTCAGCGAGTCGGTGCTGACAACGACAACTCGCTCCCGCCAGTTGTTATCAGCGCCCGCGCAGTACAGCTTGTGTGAGGCAATGCTCAACGCGAGAGCGTACACCTGACTGATTCCGGTCTGGATTCCCGGTAGCAGTGTGTCGGCGGTGCAGTCCAGAACCTTGAGCAGACCCGAATCCGCTTCGACGCCTATGTACAACCGATTCCACGCCGAGTCCCACTGCAGCCGACGGACATCACCTCCGACGCCGACCTTGTTCCGGACAGAGTCACCGTTTGGGTCAAACACAAAGAGAGTGTCCGAGTGGGCCGCCGCTAGGTAGATACGGTTCGACAAAGGGCTGTAGGCAGCCACTTCCGCCTGAAAGTGAATGGCGCTCCGGCCGATGACAGTATCTGCGGCACCATCGATGATGATGACCGAATCGTGGGTGTTGAACAGGTAGCCCTTGCCGCTGGGCGGACAGAAGGCCGCCAGGCCCCATGTGTTGATGCCGCACACCTTCTCCCTGAATACGGGATTGAAGACCTGGACGGGGCTCGTCTCGATGTAGACGTTGCCGGATATCGGGTTGACAACAGTGCCCTCCGGATAGCCGATACCACCGAAGGTGTCGCCAATCACGACCTGGCGCTCCAGCCATTGGCCGGGGCAGATGGATGTAACCGCTACGACGAGAACGAACAGGACGATCTTCTTCATCGTACCTCCCTGCGTGATGATAGAACCGTTTCCCGAATTGTCAATCGAACAGAGGCCGAGAACAAGTCAATTTGTCAAGACGTCACCACCTCCACCTCGGTGTCCACTTCCCGCAGACGAGGCCGGCTCGCGCTTCAGGCAGATACCACACCGGACGCAGTCGAGTGCAGTACCGTCCGTGGCATCGTACCCGGCGGCGCTGCCGTCGGCCTGGTCCATCCCCGGCCATGTCAATGAGCACACTGGATGGCGCAGATGGATGCCGGTCCGGCCGTAGCAGGCCTGATCTCCACGCGACCGCGAAGCCAGGCATCGTCAAAGAATCCCGGCCACTCCAGGCCGGGGGGCCGCACGCGACGGCCGCGAGCTTCCTCGACCTTGCGGACGAACGACAGCGGCCCGAACGGGGCGCCGGTACGCAGGCAGGATTCCAGTGACTGCACAAACCTCTCGTCTTCGGGCGAGCCGACGTAGACGTCCCAGACGGCCGGATTCGGCAGGCGTTCGGGTGGCACCGTCAGCAGCCCGTGCGTAAGGAACCCGGCGTGTTCGGCAGCGCTGCTCAGCGCGTGCCGGTCGAGGGGCTCGCCACCGCAAACCCGGACCGACGCCATGTCGACGTAGCGCAGCACCCGCCACGCGACCTCATCGGCAAACGGGCAGGCGAAGTAGCCCGGCTCCCAGGAGGAAGAGATGCGATGGTGAATCTCGTCCGACCCCCGGACAGAACTGTGGCCGGCGTCCATCAGGGCATGACCGATGGCGTCGGGTTGCTGCGGTATCAGAACAAGCAGCACGCGATCGGAGAGGATGTTGTAGCCGCAGAGCTGGATGCCGTACCTGTACATACTGCCGTGGATCCTCGCGAGGGAGAGGTGCCGGTCGCGGAACTCACTGAGCGCGGATTGTCCTCCCCGGACCCGGCGTTCCACGAGGTGGAACGCGCCGGGTACTTCGACACGAGGGATATGACTCATGGCCGTGCCGGCGCGTGAAGCTCGCTCTCGCTCGAGATCGGCTTCGACCCGCTGCCGGCCCAGATTCCCCGGACCTCTCTGGCCAGGGCGACAAGCTCAAACGCGTCGCCGCGGTATTCAAGACAGGCGTAGCCGCCGCTCCGCCGTCCGACCACCACATCGAATCGGATCTCTCTGGGATCTGCACAGCCGGGACGGGATGCAAGCTCCCAAGAAACCATGCCCAGCGCGACCGTGGGACACCAAGCCGGACCGCCGAGCAATCGGGAACCGAAGAAGACCGACAGGGGCGTTCGTGCGTCCGGAGCGCCGGGCCCGGCGCCTCCAACACTATCAGGCTCCGTAGGACCTTCGTCTTCGAGCCCGACGCTCCGCCAAGCTGAGCGCACGTGCGGAGTCGCCACATGGAAGCAGAACTCGTCGGCCCGGGCTGCCGTGGAGAAGTTGCCCGGAAGGAGAGCTATGCTGACGGGGACCCGGCAGCCTAGCTTCCTGGCTCTCGCGGCTACGTCGACGAAGTCCTTTATTTGCACCAACATGACGGCACTCCGCATCTTCCTCCTGCCACACAGCAGTCACGACATCAACTAGTGGCCATAGTTCCTTCTATGTACGGCTTCTCGCCCGCCCACCATTTGCACCAAGTTCCGACTACCGATCCTACGGTGCCGAATGGCACCAACCATGCCAGCACCGTCACAGTTCAGCAACTCATTGGTAATCAAACAGATAGTCGAATCCGCCCTTGGCGCGAAGACCAAGCCCCGTTCCACTCATGGAACACGGATTCATGTCAACCGGACACGTAAGTGATTGTTCATCAGTTGACTAAGCAGCGGTGCCACAAATGGCACTGAGTGCCATTTGTGGCACAGATATACTAGCTGTGCCGGGTGGGGCTGGCTAGCGTGTCTCGGGTTTCGCTGCTGCCATCAGTCGGTATCACCGCTGATCCGGTGTTTCCGGAGCAAACGGTAGAAGTGTGTACGGCTGAATCCGGAAAGCCTGATGGCCTCGGACGCGTTTCCGTTTGCCCGCCGCAGAGCCTCGATGAGGCACGCCCGTTCGACCTCGTCCGCGGCTTCGCGGCGCTCGGCCCGTGTAACCACAGGAGCCGGCCTTGACGCTGCCGGTCGCGTCTGTCTGATCTCGATCGGAAGGTCCGCGACTTGGAGCGTGTCGCTGTTGGCGAGTATTACCGCCCGCTCGACAACATGCTGGAGCTGACGGATGTTGCCGGGCCATGAGAAACGGGCAAACAGGGCGAGGACATCAGGGCTCGCCCCGCGCACTGGTCGCTGGTATTCGTGGGCCGAGCGAGTGATGAAGTAGTTCGTCAGCGCGGGCACGTCCTCCGGCCGATGGCGCAGCGGCGGCAGAAGAAGCTGAATCGTGTTGAGCCGGTACAGGAGGTCGCGTCGAAACAGGCCCTGGCGCTCGCGCAGGTCAAGGTCCATGTTCGTCGCCGCCACCACCCGAGCTTCGGTCAACGTCTCCTTCGTCCCGCCGACGCGTGTGACCGCCTTGGCTTCGACCGCACGGAGCAGCTTCGCCTGGAGCGCCATGCTCATGTCCCCGATTTCGTCAAGGAAGATTGTCCCTTCACCCGCCAGCTCGAACTTGCCCGGCCGCGCTGCAACCCCGGTGGCGGCGCCTGATTCGACCCCGAAGAACTCGGCCTCAAGCAGGCTCTCCGGTACTGCCGCGCAGTTGACGATAATGAAGGGCTTGTCGGCGCGAGGGCCGGACTCGTGCAGTGCGCGGGCGACCAGCTCTTTGCCCGACCCGCTCTCGCCGCGTATCAGAACCGGAACGGCATTGGCAGCCATGCGCGCTACCAGGCCGAGCACGTCGCGCACTTCTCGATTCAGACCGACAACGCCCCGGAACCGCAGTCCGGGAATCTGCAGCGTAAGGTCGGCTTCAATGGCCCTGAGTTCTCCCAGCTTCACCAGCGCGGGCGCCAGTGTGCGGGATACAACTTCCAGCACCTCGGAGTCGACGCGCGTCTCAAGCGGCAGCCGTCGCCGCAGCCGAACAAGACCGATCACTCGCTCCGCCGGTTTGACCGGCAGCAGCAGCGCGAGGTCGGTCTGTGACGGCTGGGGGCTGGGCTCGGTCGGAATCGACGTGTCGGGGTGGCCGACGGTCGCAACCGGCCTGCCCCCGACCTGCACCACGCCCTGGTCGAACTGCATGTTGTCGCACAACATCCGCAGGGCCCGCTCGACGAACTGCTCGGGCGGCAGTCCGAGCGCGGTGATGCTCAGGAGCCCCTGGAGCAAAGCGGCATTGCGGTCGCTGCGCATCTCGAGGCGGTAGAGCAGCCGGTTCGCCTCCTCCGCCTCGGCCACCACGGCGAGTCGGCGGAACGTCCGGGCCGCGGCCTCAAGCCTGGGTCGGGCTTCCTCCGGCTGATTCGCTTCGAGGAGTCCTCGCCCGTGCTGCAGCCGCGCGAGCGCGAGCTCGTAGGTATCGCCAAGCGGTTCCAGCGTAGTCTCAGACTTGCTGAAAACCTCCAGCGCCATGGCCGGGTCGCCGCGGGCCACGGCAAGTAGCGCCTGAACGCGCAGCGCCTCGCCCTGTTCTGTCGGTAGGTCCAGATCGGACGCGTGGCGCATCGCCTCGGCCAAAAGATCGCCGGCAGCTTCCAGCCATCCCCGTGCCAGCGCGAGTTCGGCCCGGCGGCAGCAGACGCTCGCCAGCATGCGCCGGTCTCCGGCCGTATCGCACAGACGAGCGGCATCGTTCAGAACCTCATCGGCCTGGGCAAGGTCTCCACTGCGGAAGTGGGTCCAGCCCAGATTAGAGAGAGCTTCCCGGTATACTCCTCCGGATTGACGGTTCTCCCGCTCTGATTCGACTACTGCCCGGAACATGAACGCAGCGTCCTCGTACTCGGACCGCTTGAGTGACAGCTCGCCCAGGGCCATTCGCGTCGAAGCAAGGGGGTCGTAGAACCCATGCTCCTCGCAGAGGGCCATCGCCCGGTGGAAGTTCTCGGTCGCCTCAGTCCAGCGGCCCATGGCGGCGAGGGTCCAGCCGATATTGTACAGGCATATGGCCCGGCTGTGCGCGTCTCCGGCTTTGACATTTGCTTCCAGACATTGCCTATAGCACTCAAGCGCCTTGCCGAGATCACCCCGCAGGCCGTGGACGCACGCGAGCTGATTCAGTGCCGACCGTTCGCCATCCCCGGATCCGGCTTGCCGGGCGATTTCCAGGTATTCCTCGAAACACCTCAGCGCGGACTGATGCTCGTCACGCTGCTCGTGCATTATACCGACGAGATTGAGTCCGTATGCTCGAAGTCGAAGGTCGCCGATTGCGTCAGCTACACTGAACACCGTCTCGGCGTAGCGCGCCGCACCGTCGAGGTCGCCGGCGCGACGCAGCAACTCGCCGAGCATGTACGCGGCCCGTCCACGATCCTCGGGTCGTCCGGCGGCGTCGGCTTCAGCCACAACCTGCTCCAGCAGCGGTCTGACCCCAACCGGGTCGCTCAGCCAGAGCTCCTCGGCGAGGTCCAACGTAGCCTCGACCCGCTCCGCCGGAGTTTTCGCCGCGTCCGCACGTAGACGCAATTGCCGCAGCTTGTCAGGAGTAGTAGTCGCGCCGCTCATGGTTGGACCTCGGTCAGAATAGTCCTGCCCCGCGCCGAGTCAAGTGTACTCGGAGTCTGACCGGATGCGCTGACCTCTGCGTTTCTTGCCGCGCTTGATGAAGTCAAGCGCCCGTGCGGCGACTGATCCGCGCAGATCGCTGATTCAGTCTTCGATGACGACGATTGCCGTCGCGTAGTCGGGCAGGTGGGAGATGCTGAGGTGGATTCTCCGGCCGGCGAGGATCTTCTCGGCCCGACCCGTGACCTTGATAGTCGGCCGTTGCCTTTCGTTGTCGCAGACGTCGATTTCGGTCCAGCCGATCGCGCCTCTGAGCCCGGTTCCGAGCGCCTTGGAGAAAGCCTCTTTGGCCGCGAACCGGCCTGCGTAGGATGGGTACTTGTCACCAAGGGTCTCGCAGAACCGGACTTCGGCGGACGTGAAGACACGGTTGCGGAAGCGTTCCGGATAGCGCTCGAGCGCAGCGCGGACGCGCGCGACAGATACAAGGTCGATTCCGATTCCGTAGATGCTCACCGACCGATGTCAGAAGTCAGAAGGCAGATTGCAGATTGCAGAAATGCGGAATCGCTCATGCTTTCGACTTCGTCGTGACCACCGACTTCACCAGAATCCTGATGAGCTGGTCGGCCTCACCCAGAAGCGGCTTCAAAGCGTCCCCGGGAGCGAAATCGGAACGTTCCAGCAACTGCAGCCAGTACTCGGCTTCCCTCAGTTCCTTCAGCACGAGCTGCAGCTTGTGTACGAAATCTGCTCGGCTCTCAGCACCGCAGGCCTCCCGGTAGTTCGCCCCTGATGAAGTGGCAGCACGCATCAGCTGGTTGGCAAGGTAGCGACTTGTCGGCGCCCGTTCCAGGCGCCGGCTGAATCGCACAACGTCGGCAGCGAAGTCCAAGAGCCGACTTCCGGTGTCAGTCCTTCCACCTTCTGCCTTCTGGTATCTGACTTCTGACTTCGGCTGGCTCATATGTTCAGTCTCTCCACAATCGGTATCAGTTCCAGCACATCGCTGATCTCGAAGTCGGCGCCGGAGACGTTCGTGCCGAACTCGTCGCCGTAACGCGCAAACACCGTGTGCATGCCGAGGGTCTTGGCGCCGATGATATCGCGCTCGGCCCAGTCGCCGACCATCACCGCCTCTTCCGGCCGGACCTGCAGCATCTCCAACGCCTTCTTGAACGGCTCGGGCGCTGGTTTGCGCACGCCGGTATCGTCAAAGGTCACGACCGTGTCGAAGAACATGTCGACGCCGAGCTGCACCAGCCGCATCCAGACCTGCATCCGCGGCGCATCCGACACCACGGCCAGCTTCAGGTGCATCCGGAAGAGTCTCAGCAGCGCCAGGTTGATGTGCGGGTAGGAAACGAGTGCTCCCTCGCGCGCACGGCGGTAGGCGACGATGCCCGCGGCCAAGATGCGGTAGTCGACGTAGCCGAGGACTTCCTGTAGGAAGTCGTCGAATACCTCCTGGTACTCGATGCCCTTCTGCTCGTATATCTCGAATATCTTCTTGTGCGCCTGCTCCGCCGTGAGGTCGAGCCCGGCGTCGATCATCGCGCCGATTGCCGCGTCCACAGCGGCGTTCTTCCACTTTCTGAAGTCAACCAGGGTGTTGTCGACGTCGAAGACTACCGCTTTGATCAAGAAGGACCTCCGGAGGGAGTCAACCACAAAGACACCAAGACACAAAGGGTCACAAGACCACCCGTTTGATGTCGTTCTTGATCAGAGGCACATTGAAGTTGATGAGCAACCCGAGACGGCGACCGCTCAGTTTCAGATAGGTCAGCAGCTGCGTCTTGAAGACCGGGTTCATCGTCTCGACCGACTTCACTTCCACAATCAGGCAGTCGGCCACCAGCATGTCCAGTCGCAGTCCGGCGTCGAGCTTGGCGCCATCATAGACTGCCGGCAGTGCCACCTGCGTGGCCACCGCCAGCTTCCGCTGCCTGAGTTCGTGTGCCAGGCAGACCTCATAGGCCGACTCAAGGAGTCCCGGCCCGAGTACCTTGTGGACTCGATATGCCGCGTCCACCACAGCCTTCGCTACCCGTTCCACCTCGGCCCGCACAGGCTCAAATGGCTTCATCGGCAAGGACGTCGCAGAAGCGACGCAGTCAAAGCCCCACGCGGTTCCGGAGTCAGTGACACTTCCTCTTAGTGCCTTTGTGTCTTTGTGGTTACAGCCCGGCTTCCGGAGGGGAATCCTCTCCTCAACCGATCGTAGGTTTCGGCGAGGTGCTCGCTGATGACCTTGGTCTCGGACAGGAACGGCATGAAGTTCACGTCGCCCTGCCAGCGCGGCACGATGTGGATGTGAACGTGCCCGGCGACCCCGGCACCGGCGACCCGGCCGAGGTTCGCGCCGACGTTGAAACCGTGGGGCTTGAGCCCGCGGCGAAGAACGGCAACCGATTTCTGCACCAGCTTGAAGAGCTCCGCGCTTTCGGGTGCGCTGACGGTCTCGAGGTTCGCGGTGTGCCGGTTCGGTGCGACCATCAGGTGGCCGTTGTTGTAGGGAAAGCGGTTCATCACGACAAAGGCGTGCCGCCCGCGGTGTAGTATCAGGTTCTGCCTGTCGTCCTTCGCCTTGAGCAGCCCGCAGAACAGACAACCGCGCCTGCCTGTGGAATGCTGGCTGATTGCGCAGCGGATGTACTCGGCCCGCCACGGAGCCCATAGAGTGCGCATAAGAGAAGTCAGAAGCGAGAAGCCAAAAGCCAAAGCTCAAAACCGCGGTCCCCGTCGGCTTTGGCCTTTGACCTTTGGCCTTTGCCTTTTGACTTGGTCCTCATCCGAAGAGTCCCATCTGCGTTCCCGGTTCGGCGTCGCGTGCTGCCGGTGTCGGCGGGACGCCAGGAAGAACCTGAATTACGCCGAACACCCCGTCGTAGCCGGCGGTCGCCTGCACCTCGCCCCGTCGCATCCGGTCAATGCCCAAAGCAACCCGGTCGTTGGAGTTCTTCTCGATATCGGGAATCGGCGAGTTGAGGAGAATCTCGAACTCGCTGCCGAGCGCCGCGACCATGGACTCGTACATTTTGTGCACGTGTGCCGTGTCCCGACCAACACCCAGAGCCTCGCCGACGACCTCTTCGAGCGGGACCAAATGCTTGAACGGAATCACGTCGATAGGCACCTCGTCCGGTTTGCGGTCGGCCAGTTGCTCGACCCGGTGGAGCACACCGATGGTGAGCTGCCGGCCGCAGCCCGGGCAGAGGTTGTCGTTCAGAAGCGACTGTGACGGGGCAAAGCTCACGCCACAGGCACGATGGCCGTCGAAGTGGTACTTCCCCTCCTCGGGAAAGAACTCGATTGTATAGAGGAACCGTTTCCGGTCTTTCGTCTTCAGCACGTCGCGGATCGCGTCATAGGTCAGCTCACAGTCGAAGACGTTGGCTTCTCGGCCAAGCCGACCCGGCGAATGCGCGTCGGAGTTGGAGATCAGCGTGCGGTTGTCGAGCGCGGAGAGCCGCCAGTTCATCGGCGGGTCGCTCGAAAGCCCGGTCTCGACCGCGAATATCTCCTTCGACAGGTCGCCGAAGCACTCCTCGATTGAATCGAAACCCGAGTTCGAGCCGTAGAGCGAGAACCACGGGGTCCAGATATGCGCTGGCACGAGGAACGCGCGCCGGTCGATTTCGAGCAGCTTTGCCAGAATGTCGTAGCTTGAGACGCTGAGCGTGGGACGGCCGTCCGAGGCAAGCTTGCCGTAGCCGTCGAGCCAGACCGTCAGCGTCTCCGCGGTTTCGAAACTCGGGACGAAGACGACGTTGTGAATCCGACGCAACCTGCCGCCGGCGCTGTAGATGCCGTTGAGTTCCACGTTCAGGATGAAGTACGTATCGTCGTACTTGAACAAACCCGAGCCGGTCGGCTTGAGCTGCTGCTTCAGTGACTTCATGTACTCAGGATGAGTGAAATCGCCGGTCGCGACGAGCTTGATGCCCTTGGTCTTGGCGGTGGCCGCGATGGTAGGGATGTCCATATCGCGGCTCGTCGCGCGCGAAAACCGGGAGTGAATGTGCAGGTCAGCGATGAATTGCATGTGTGCTCGCCATTCTAGTCCCGGTCCTCTGCCAAGTCAAAGAGGAGATGAACAACCCCCAGTCCACTAGTCCCAATCTCCGACGAGAGACATACTGCGGTGGCAACTTCCGCGTATTGGGTCAGTCGGGTTTGACTGGTCATTGGGACTTGGCAATTGGTCATTCGCTTCTAGCGTGCTACCACCATCATCCGCGTGGTGTGCGGCCCCGGTTCGATGAAGGAACCGTGCTGGAAGAAACGGACCTCGCTGAACCCGGCGCCCTTGAGGCACCGCTCAACCTCATCGGGGAAGTAGCCACGCTCCTGGTGGATTTCCACGAACCGCTCGCCCGCCTTTCCCGCCTCGGGCTTCTCCCAGAAAGTCAGCGTCAACGTGGAGACGCGCGTCTCGTTGTCCCAATCGTGCTGCCATATCGAGTAGACGTCGCCGACCTCGCGGGCGGTCGTCCGCGTACCCCACTGCTTGGCCAAACCGTAAACGGTATTCATGTCGAAGGTGAAGAGCCCGCCGGCCATGACCGCCTTGCGTACGCAGCGGAAGCAGCGGACCAGGTCATCCTCGGTCAGCAGATAGTTCATGCTGTCGTAGAGGCAGATTGCCGCCGCGAGCGGTTCGTGCACCGTGAAGTCACGGATGTCGGCTTGGATTGTCGTAGCCGGCAGGTTCCCCCGCTTCGACTCAAGCACGGCGAGCATCTCGGGTGAACGATCGACGCCGATCACGCGGTAGCCGCGCCGAGCCAGCATCAGGGTCGGGATGCCGGTGCCGCAGGCGATGTCGAGAATCGTCTTCGGGTCAGAGCGGAAGTGACCAAAGAGACGCACAACGTAGTCAATCCACCCTTTGTAGTCAACGTATTTGACCATGAACTTGTCGTAGTGGCGGTTGAAGCGGCTGAACGGCTCGCGCATCATGGTCGAAGCCAATATAGACCGAACGACCTCGAAGTCAAGCCGACGTGGCGAGGGACATTCCCAGATGACGGAGATAGTGCCGACCAGCGCCAACCGGTCATGGTGCCGTTGGCTGAAGGTTGCTTGTTGCGCAACCGACGGTGATGGCGCGAGCGGACATGAAAACCCCGGTCGGCTGCTTCCGCGACCGCTACCGCGTTCGGATTCGTGTGGCCGAGCCGCACCCGGTTGACTCCTTGCTCGCGCCCGACGCGGGCATCATCCGTTGGCACCACACCTCCTCCGCTTCCCGATCAGAAACCGCTGACGGGATTCCCCGCCGACACTCCTGCCTCTGTCGGTACGTCTTTCCTTCTCCTTCTGCTTTCGTGCGTGGGCGACAATGTGATGGAATCCGCATTCTCGCGCACGAAAACGATTGACAATTCATTCGATATGCGTATTCTTTTCGCGATGGATTGTGCGACCCCGAGTTCGCGGGTCACTCTGATGAGTCTATCGTTACTTCCTCTACACACAATTGTCCGTTCCGTAAAATGTCTGCGTCGGGTTTGCCGGCGCGGACTACGCACAAACCAAAGGAGGTGCGAATGGTGAAGAAAGCGAAGAAAGCGAAGAAGGCCGTCAAGAAGACAGCCAAGAAGACCAAGAAGAGCAAGAAGAGGTAGTCTTCTCGACAGCCCACCATTGCCGCCGCGCAAGTCGCGGCGGCGTGGCTTTTGTGACCGGCCAACTCAGGTACGGGCGCGCCCGATACGGGCGTACGAAAACAGAGCGGCTCGGTACGCACCCGAGCCGCGACAGTAGACTCTCCTCGACTAACGAACCCGCAGGATCTTGTAGATCTCTCCCGTCTCCCGGGCGAAGTAAACCCCTGGCTTCAGCGCCTGCGAGCGCCGGCCCAGGGCATCGTACATGCAGGCCCGTCCGGCCAGACGCCCGGACACAACCGACGGTAGTTGGCCGCACTTGTTTGAGGACACCGGCAAAGGTTCGGCGACTCCGGTAACAAGCACATCCACGTTGCCGTAGACATCGCGGCTGGTTCCCTGATCCCATGCGACAAGGCAGTTGGAGTCAGAGAAGGCCAGCGCCGGCCACCAGCGCTGAATCGCGCTCGTGCCCGAAACCGGAAACCGGTCACCGACAAGCGAACCGTCCGTCGCGACTAGCTGGCCGACAATCGTCTCCGGTTCATTATTCAGACCGCTCATCCACACTACAAGGAAGCGCTGACCGTCGTATGCCGGCGCAGCCCAGCGCTGGCAGCCGGAACCGGTCGCAATAGCAAACGGGTCGCACAGCTCGCCGTGACGCGACACCAACCTGCCATATAGCTCGAGCGTCGGATACGAGCCGGTGTGCCAGACAACAAGGTAGCTTGAATCCCCGAAGCAGAGATTCGGCCCGGACGCGTTGCCGGGCGCAATCTGAAGCACACCGTCCTCGGGCATTCCCTCGCGGTTGACGAAACGTCCGTACGAACCGCTCGAAGACCCGGACCAGACAACGAGACTTCGCTCGCCGTCGGCGGCGACGTTGGGACGGTACTCGTAGCTGCTCGAGGTCGAGACCTTCACGCCCGAGTCGAGCACAACCCCGGACGGCGACACGCGCGCGGCGAACGGGTGGTATGCGTTGGACGGACCGTACTTCTCATCCGACCAGACCACGAGGTAGTTCTCGCCGGTGAAGGTCACGACCGGGTCTGACTGAATGAGCGAGTCTTCGGCCGGATTGCAGATGTAGAACGTATTTAGGGTATCGAGGTCGGGAGTGACACGCACTCCGAGCAGGTCGCCCTTCGTTCAGCAGTGCTCGCGGGTGACGACGAGGAAGTTCGAGCCGTCCCAGGCTGCGCTCACCCGGTAGCCGATGCTGTCGGTGAAAAGCTCGACGCCGTTCGGATCGACCACAGCGCCTTGCTTGGTCACCCGCGCTCCGTAGACGCCCGTGAGCGGATACGCCCGTTGGTCCTCCCAGAAGACATAGAACTGGTCCCGGGCGTAGACGACCGAAGCATAGCCGGTGAAACCGGCGGCGGTGCAGATGGGGAAATCAGCGCCGACCAGTGCAAGCAAGAACAAGGTACTCATAATCACCTCTCGCGGGATTCGAGTCCCGGCTGAGTTCTGCGCAAGGCCTCACGGATTGACCGCTATCACCGAACCATCGTCGAAGCGAAAGACAAACTGCTCGCCTTCCACCTCGAACAGGTTGCCGGGAGGGTAGACTTCCCGGTCGTAGAAAGGGTGGAAGACGAGTTCGACAAGCTGCGCGCCGTATGGAGCGATGGTCACCGGAGCAAACCGCACCGTGTCCCCTGGTCCGATTCCAGGCTGCCCATCCGGTATCGGGCACCCAGTCCCGAGAGCGCTGTCTACGCGAAAGCTCCTCATGAACGCGGTATCCGGCGTCGCTAGAAACTGGAGCGAGCTGATGGTAAGTTCAGCTGATCCATTATTGACAATCCGGATCATGAAACCCGCTTCGTCGAGAGTCACCACCGGCGCGCCTACCGTTCGTAGGAAGCCTCGCTCGACTCGGTCCGTGCGACCGGTGTTCTGGAGGTCATGATGGAACTTGGGCCACGGCGAGTCGGCCAACGGGCTGGTGCCTTCGAGTGCGTATAGGTATCCGTCTCCGCTGGTGAAGTAAACGGTGCCGTCGGTCCCGATGGTCGGGGCGGACTCGATGAAGCCAGCGGTCCAGTATCGCCACTTGGCCGTGCCATCAGGGCGCAGGGCGTACAGGCAGGGCGTCCGGCCGAAGTAGACGGTGCCATCGGAACTGACTGCTCCCGGGGTCGTTTGTACATAGTAGATAGGAAAGCCCCAATGCGGCGTCCCGTCTGGATCCAGCGCGTAGAAGTAGCCCGGGTCGTACGCCGACCCGAGGTAGATTGTGCCGTCAGCAGCGACGGCAGGTGAGGAGTTGGCGTCACCGCCGGTACCGAAGCGCCACTTGAGCGTGCCGTTAGGACGCACGGCGTAGAGAAAGCAGTCCTCCGATCCGACGTAGATTGTGCCGTCGGCGGCGATGGCCGGGGAGGAGGTGATGCGACCGTTTGTCGGAAAGCTCCACTGCAGCGTGCCGTCTGCGTTCAAGGCGTAGAGGTAGTTGTCATCTGAGCCGAAGTAGACTGTGCCATCGGCCGCGATCGCTGGGGACGAGTTAGCGCAGCCCCCGGTCACAAATGTCCACCTCTCGTTGCCATCCGAGTTGACGGCGTAGAGCTTGTGATCATCCGAACCAACATAGACTGTTCCATCTGAGGCGATTGCCGGGGAAGAACTCACCGGGCCCCCGGTCTGATGGCTCCACGCGAGCTGGCCTTCCGGATAGACAGCATACAGATTGCCGTCGCCCGAGCCTACATAGACGGAGCCGTCCGAACCCACGGCGGGTGATGACGCTACGTCCCCGCCGGTGGCAAACCGCCACTTCACGGTGCCGCCGGGGCTGACGGCGTACAGCGAGCTGTCGCAGCCCCCTACGTAGACGGTGCCGTCCAAGCTGATGGCTGGCGACGAGTACAAGTAGACGCCACTGCGGATGGCAATCTGGACACGCCACTTGAGCATTGTGTCAGGAGCACGAATGATTGTGGTATGGGGTGAGGACCAGAGCGAACTCACTCCGCCTGTGTCTTTCGCCTGCGCAGTGACGGCGTACGTATCCGGCGCGGACCACGAGTGCTTCATGCTGACCGGCCCGCCCGGGAGGACGAAGTCGCTCCAGTCCGACGTATCGCCATCGCCCCACGCAAACCGAATCGCCAGCGGCATGCCATCGGGATGGTCCGACCCGGCTTTGAAAGTGTAGAGCGTATCCACCCAGCCACTGCCCGGCCCCAGTGGAGCGTCCGGCGTCTCCGGCGGCCGGCGTATGACCACTTTCACCTTGAGTTTGTCGGACAGGTCGGACACGCGTTCCCGGTCCTGCGCGGATGCGCGGACTTCGTAGGCGCCGGTGTCCGACCAAGCGTGCGCGAACGCAACGGTGTCCCCGCTTGCGAACCATCCCATCCAATGCGAGTCTGATGAATCGCCCCAGTCGAAGCGGACGGACACGCTGTCGTCGTCCGGGTCGGTCACAACTGTCTTGAAGGTATAGGTTGTATCCTTGAAACAGCACGCGGGGCCGCTGGGCATACCCGGAACGTCCGGCGCGTGATTGCTCCTGCAGGAAAGCCAGACAACCGCTACGAGCACCACCGCTGCGGCTGCAAGCGTCCTTGTCTTGTTCACTTCCCCTCCCTACCTTCCTCCCCCGACGCGGCCGGTGTTTCTGAGGTCATGGTGGAACTTGGGCCAGGGAGAATCCGCTAGCGGACTCGTTCCCTTGAGCGCATAGAGGTAGCCGTCATGGCTGACGAAGTATATCGTCCCGTCGGTCCCGATTGTCACCCCCGCCGCAACGTTATCGCCGGTCTCGTACCGCCACTTGAGGGTCCCGTCAGAATGGATGGCGTGAAGGTTGTTGTCGTCCGAGCCGCAGTAGATAGTACCATCGACCGCCACTGCCGGAGTAGCGCGAACTGGCTCCTGGGTGGCATACTTCCACTTGAGCGAGCCGTCCGAGTTCAGCGCGTAGAGATAGCCGTCAATCGACCCGACATAGACTGTGCCGTCGGCTGCGCTGACCGGCGAGGACTCGACATTGCTGCCGGTCTCATACTTCCACTTGAGCGTGCCGTCCGGGTTCATGGCATAGACGAAGTGGTCGCTCGAACCGAAGTAGACGGTACCGTCAGCCGCGATTGCCGGCGATGACGGGACGTCTTCGGTGCCTGTGTAGATCCATCTGAGCGTGCTGTCGGGATTCAGAGCGTAGAGGCCTACCGCCCCGAAATAGATGGTGCCGTCGGCTGCGACCGCCGGTGACGAGGCGATGATGCCGTTGGCCAGGATGAACCACTTGAGGATGCCGTCGGGGTTCAGCGCGCGCAGGTAGCTGCCGTACGTCCCGACGTAGATGGTGCCATCGGTCGCTATCGCCGGGCAGGACGTCACGCTCCAGATAAGCTGGTATCGCCACTTCAAGACGCCGCCCGAGTCCACGGCGTAGAACCAGTTGTCGTCCGCCCAGAAATAGACAGTACCGTCGGCCGCCAGAGCCGGCGAGGATTGGACGTAGCGGCCGGTCCGGTAGCGCCACTTGAGCGTGCCGTCGGGCTTGACCGCGTACAGGGAACTGTCGGCCGCGGCGACGTAGATGGTGCCGTCCGGGCCGATCGCCGGCGACAGGTTCTTGCCCGCGCCCAACCGCAGGCGCCACTTGATAAGCGTGTCCGGCGGGTGGATGAAGATGTCGTGAGTGGGAGACCACTGCGAGCGACCGGTGCCCGAATCTCTTGCCTGCGCCGTCACCATGTATGTGCCGGTATCCGGCCAGATGTGGCTCATCCCCACCGATTCCCCCGAGGCAACGAAGCTGCTCCACTCGGAGGTGTCGCCGTCACCCCACGCGAACCTGATTGCCACCGTCGTGCTCTCGGGGTTGAAGGCGACGCTGGTGAACGTGTAGGAGGAATCCTGGGCTCCCTGGTCCGGGCCTGCCGGTTCGGATGGCGCGTCTGGCGAAAGGACTACCACAACAGTAAGCCCGTCCGTCAAGTCGGACGCGACGTGCTCCTGATCCTGCGCCCAGGCTCGGACAACGTAGGTGCCGGTATCAGACCAGGCGTGGGTCAGCGCGACGGTCTCGCCGCTGGCGACCCAGCCTGACCACCCTGATAACGTAGAATCGCCCCAGTCAAATCGCACTGCAACGCCGTCACCATCCGGGTCGATCACGACTGCCGAGTAGGTATAGGTTGTATCCTTTGCGCAGAAGGTGGGGCCGGTCGGAACAGCCGGCACGCCCGGTGCGCGGTTCTTCTTGCCACACGAGGACACCGCAACCAGTGCTAGGGCAACAGACAGCGCGAGGGACAACCGGATATGACTTCGATGCATCACACCTCCCACGACGACCTGGCGTCATCAATCGAACCTGACGGATGCAGCAAGAAGGACGGGCACACCTCGATAGCCGACGCGCACCCAGCGCTTGCCTGGTTTTCGCTACGGCCGCTGCCGCTGTTGCCCGACGCTTCACCGGGCTCACGGCGGCCATCGCTATGATTGTAGCCTCTGACTATCCGCTGTCAAGCATCCCCTTGACGCTATTCACAAACCTCCCCAGTATCCACATCGTGAGCCACTTCCGGTCGGCCCTCTCACCGCACAGCCTTGGATGCAAGGGCGCCTGACTGATGACAGACCTCTCGAGGCCGGAGGCTGCGATGGAAGCACATCGGGAAGTTCGTTTCGGAGCGTGGCCACAATCCTCCATCTCACGTCTGACCTTCCACCTCGTCAATCCTGCTTCTTGACTTCTGCGTTCCAGCTTCTGACTTCGATTGAGTCGCCCTCCGTTCACCCGGGAGGCCCTTGCTCAGCATTGCATACGGTCCGGAAACTGTTTACAATTAGGCGTGGAATCGATTCCCAGCCCGCGCCGGCACCGTGACCGGCAGCACCGGCACTCGGCGGTAGAGCCCGGCCGCGTCCACACTGCGGGCCATCTGGTGCGCCAGGCTCGAGCAGCATTCTACCGGGAAGAGGAAGATGAAGCGCTGGAGTTACTGCTTGAGGCCCTGCATTTGGCGCCGACCAACCTGCACATCCACTACTTGGCCGCGCTCTGCGCCGACCTGCTCTCCGAGGAAGACACGCTCGACGACGTGTGCGCCCACGCGCTCGAGACCGACTCCCGGCACCCCTACACGGTTGCCTGCGAGGCGGTCCGCTACCTCTACCTCTCGAACTTCTCCCGGGCCGAAGACCTGTTCAACCAGGCATTGAGGCTGTTGCCCGAAGAACTCGACATCCAGATCGGTCTCGGAATCCTGCACGAATACTCAGGTGATGACGCAAAGGGGGCGGCCGCATTCCGGCGGGCGCTTGAAATCGACCCGAACAATGTCCGCGCGCGGGTTTCGCTGGGTGTCGCCTACGCCATGAGCGGTGAGTATCAGAATGCGCTCGAGGAGTACGTACGGGCCAAGGCGATTGACCCGAGCATCGAGAATCCCCACGAGCGACTCGGCCGCGACTACTACCTGGACGGCATGATCGAGGAAGCAACCAGCGAGTTCGGCCGGGCGATGACCGAGGAACCGGACGAGCCGGCCGCCTACTTCTACCAGATGGACTGCTTCAACCGGCTCGGGCGTATCGACGAAGCTCTGGATCTCTACGCGACCATCAAGCAGCGGTTCGGCAACGAGCCGGAGCTGACCAGTGGATTCTACGAGTATTTTCACATGCGGCATGAGGCCCGGGCCGCCCTCGAGACGTTGGCGAGCCGCAACCCGGACGATCCGGATCTGCGGGTCCGGCTCTCCAATCTGCACCGTGAAACCGGGCAGCTCGACCAAGCGATCGCTGCGGCCGAGGCCGCGAGCAAGCTGGACCCGGAGAGCTCCGAGGCGTTCGGGCTGCTGGGGTCGCTCTACTTCGAGGGCGCCGACTATCCCCGGGCGATTGACGCTTGCCGCCGGGCGCTCCAGCTCAATCCCTACGACCAATCAGCCTACGTAACGCTGGCCGATTCGCTGCTCTTCCTCGGCCGCAACGAAGAGGCGCAGACCACGGTCGAGGAGATGGAGCGCAACCGCCAGGTGGCCTGGCGACGCTACCAGGATCGGTTCTCGGGGCAGGACCGCGCCGACGCCGGATTCTGATAAGACTCCGGCCAAGTCAGGAATCTACAAAGAAGTCTTTACAGACCGGGTGGGGGGTATATAATATTGTACTTGACTGGTGAGGCGGGAGACGGTTAGTCAGGCGGCAAAGAGCATCTCAACCTCCGCTAGCTCACTAGGATGAAGCCATTCTATGAGGTAGTCAAACTAAAAGCCGCTTGAGTTCCACCCCGGCCGTCCCCGCCTCCTTTTTGGGTATCCCGAAATAAAACCAGCGGAAGTCAGCGCCGACTGAGGCGCTGTGCCAGTCGGATGGCGGCAAGCATCGAACCGGGCGAGGCAACGCCTTTTCCCGCGATGCCGAACGCAACGCCGTGCAGGGGCGACGTTCGAATGTGGCCGAGCCCCAGCGTGACGTTCACGCCCTGGTCCCGGCCGAGCTGTTTAGCAGGAATCATCGCCTGGTCGTGGTACATTGCGACGTAGCCGTCGAAGGACGAGGGACCCGTGACGGATGACGAAGGACGGGTTCGGGACACGCCGGCCACGGCGGCGTCGGCCGGCATCGGACCGGACGCGTTGATGCCCGCCCTGCGGGCTCGGTCAACGCCGGCGGCGATGCGTTCTTCCTCTCCGAGGCTGAATTCGGCACCATGCGGGTTGAAAGCCATCACACAGATGCACGGACGTTTCACGCCAATGTCGCACAGGAACTCGTTCAACAGCTCGGTCTTCTCGGTGACCGCGGCAGATGTGATCTTCCGGCTGACGCGAGCCAGCGGTTCGTGAATCGTGACGAACACGACTTTGAACTCGGGCGTCCACGCAAGCATGGCGTGACGCCGGCTCCCCAGCCGCTCGGCCAGGAACTCGGTCTGACCCGGCCACCTGAAGCCGGCCATGCGCAACGCTTCCTTTGACACCGGCGCAGTAACAAGCGCGCTGATCTCACCCTTCAGCAATCGGTACACACCCATCTCCAGCGCCAGCAGCGCCGTGCCGCCGCACCGCGCCTGCGGTCTACCGTATTCGTAGCGACCCGGGCTCTCCACACTGTCGTCAACGACGTCCAGGTCGACCTTCGCGCGGAGACGTTTCTGCTCGCGTTCGAACACGTCACGCGGACCGATGACGAACGGCCGCAGCCGCGGCAGGCGTTCCAGCGCCTTGAGGATTATCTCCGGGCCGATTCCAGCCGGGTCGCCGACGGAAATGCCAAGCGGAAGGGATCGAGGGATCAAGGGACCGAGGGATCGAGTGCCCGGACTTACTCCCTTACTCCCTTTCTCTCTTCTTCCTTCTATCATTTGTCCTTTGGAC
>Ga0163209_1000119_pt1 | contig 30590 bp, 23 predicted proteins | sample Kivu_160m_FD_113538 | JGI IMG/M metagenome (GOLD analysis project Ga0163209, IMG submission 113538) | Freshwater microbial communities from Lake Kivu, Western Province, Rwanda to study Microbial Dark Matter (Phase II) - Kivu_160m | ecosystem: Environmental > Aquatic > Freshwater > Lake ...
CCTTTAGAGAAATAGGAGCGACCCTCATGATGGGAGTTCCTCTCAATAAATTTTATCTCTACTGGATGGGGAATGAGATGGGAAGTCAAGCACCAGAAGGGATTAACGTCATGCCTGTTTCTGTCCCTGTGGGATCACAGACCCTCCATGCCGTTGGTTTGGCTTGGGCTGGCAAGCTGAGGGGTGAGAAGATTGTCTCGATCGTCTACTTCGGAGATGGAGCAACGTCCAAGGCCGATTTTCATGAGGCCATGAATTTTGCTGGCGTCTTCAAGACCCCCACGATCTTCTTCTGTCAAAATAATCAATACGCCATCTCGGTTCCGAGATCTCTTCAGACAGCCTCGAAAACGATTGCGCAGAAGGCCATCGCTTATGGATTCGGTGGTATTCAGGTGGATGGGAATGATCTCTTCGCTGTCTTTGCAGCGACAAAGGAAGCGGCAGAGACAGCCCGTTCTGGAGGAGGACCCACGTTGATTGAAGGAGTGACCTTCCGGTTTGGACCTCACACCACAGCGGATGATCCGACCAAATATCGGACAGAGAAGGAGATCGAACCTTGGAGGCCATTGGATCCACTGGTCAGACTGAGACTTTATCTTAAAGAGAAGGGACTCTGGAATGAAGGAATAGAGCAGCGGCTGACAGAGGAGGCCCAGAAGGAGATTGATCAAGCGGTTAAGGATGCGGAGGCTGTTTCAGTGCCAGAGCTTGAGGATATCTTTAAATATGTTTTTGCAGAGATGACGCCTCAATTGAAAGAACAGATGGAATACTTAAAGTCGACTCTGACCTAAGAGAATGTAGAGGGCAGAGAGCATAGGGCATAGGGCATAGCGCATAGCGCAGAAACATTTACTAACCAGTCCATGATTGTATGGACACCGAACAGTAAATCCCTCCTTCCCTCCCCTTACAAAAGGGGGAGATCCCCCTCTTTGGCAAAGAGGGGACAGGGGAGATTTTCAGAAACGATGTCTTTTCAATTATGGGCCCCTTTGTAATCTGAAATCTAAAATCTTAAAACACGAGGGATCTGATTATGGCCAAACTTAATATGGTTGAAGCAATCAATCTGGCGCTTCGTGAAGAAATGGAAAGAGATTCGCGAGTCATTGTCCTGGGTGAGGATGTGGGAAAAGAAGGAGGTGTCTTTCGAGTCACGGACGGGCTTCAGCAAAAATTTGGGACTGACCGTGTCGTGGATACCCCCTTGGCCGAGACGGGTATTGCAGGCACAGCCTTTGGCATGGCCGTCAATGGACTTCGTCCGGTTGCAGAAATTCAATTTGATGGTTTTCTCTATCCTTGTCTCGACCAGATCACCAACCATATGGGTCGGATTCGAAATCGATCGAGAGGAAGATTTACCTGTCCTTTGGTCATAAGAGTCCCTTATGGAGGTGGCATCCATGCTCCAGAACATCATTCTGAAAGTCCGGAAGCCATTTTGGCCCATACCCCTGGGATAAAAGTTGTCATTCCTTCGACTCCTTACGAGGCCAAGGGGCTCTTGGTCTCCTCCATCCGCGATCCGGACCCTGTTCTCTTCTTAGAACCAAAGCGTATTTATCGGGCAATGCGGGAGGAGGTTCCCGAAGGGGATTACGCCATTCCTCTTGGAAAGGCAAGGTGGGTTCAGGAAGGCAAAGACGTGACCATCATTGCCTGGGGAGCGATGGTTCGGGAGGCATTGAATGCTTCAGAGCAGCTCAAAGGCGATAAGATCGATTCGGAGATCATCGATCTCAGAACAATCTCACCCATGGATATCGGGACCATTATGACTTCGATCCGGAAGACAGGCAGAGGGGTCATCGTACACGAGGCACCTAGAACCTGCGGACTGGGTGCTGAAATCATTGCCCTGATCAATGAAAAGGCACTCCTCTCTCTTCAGGCCCCCATTGAGAGGGTGACGGGATTCGATATTCCTGTCCCTCTGCCAAAGACGGAACACTATTATCTTCCCAATCCGAAACGGATTGTCTTGGCTGTGAAGAAGGTGATGAGCTTTTAATTGAGTTACAGGTTGAGGTTAAGGCTCAGGTTAAGAAAAAATCTTAACCTTAACCTAAACCTCAACCTTATTTTTTGGGGGTTTGATATGCCATACGAATTTAAGTTTCCTGATATCGGAGAAGGGTTAACGGAAGGGGAGATTGTCCGCTGGCTCGTCAAGGAAGGGGACGAAGTGAAGGAGGGGCAACCCCTCGTTGAAGTGGAGACCGATAAGGCCCTTGCGGAGATCCCTTCTCCAAGAACCGGAGTGGTTCTAAAGATACTGGCTAATGAGAAGGAGATTGTGAAAGTGGGTCAGGTGATCGTTATCTTCGGGGAGAAGGGAGAGACCTTGGCCACACCACCGCCAAGGCCCAAATCGGTCGGCGTTGTAGGTGAGTTGGAGGAGGCACCTGAAGAGGTCCCCACAGCAGAAGTGAGGGCTGAACCAGTAAGGCCTGCCCTGGTGAGCGAGCATGCACTCGCCACACCCGCTGTTCGGGCCCTGGCAAAAGAGTTAAAAGTGGACATCGATCAAGTGAAGGGCACGGGACCTGAAGGCCGGGTGTTGGAAAAGGATGTCCGTCAGGCCTCTGAGAAGAAAGAGAAGCCTCCTGTAGAGGAAGCGAAGATACCCAGAAAGATCAAGAAATACGATATGTATGGGTATATCGAACACATTCCCCTCCGGGGTGTTCGGCGGTCCATTGCAAAGGCGATGGTCAAATCGAAGTATACGGCTCCTCATGTGACCACGATGGATGAGGCCGATGTCATGGAATTGTGGAGGATCCGGGAAAAAGAGAAGAAGATAGCGGAGAAAAAAGGGATCAAACTGACCATCCTGCCCTTCATTATCAAAGCTGTGATCGCTGGTTTGAGTGAGCATCCTTATCTCAATGCAACCATGGACGACGAGAATGAGGAAATCATCTTGAAGAAGTACTACAACATCGGGATGGCTACTGACACTCCCGAGGGCTTGATGGTTCCTGTGGTGAAAAATGCAGGGGAAAAGTCTATCCTACAATTAGCGCAGGAGCTGACCCAATTGGCTGAAAAGGCACGAAACAGGACGATCGATCTGGCTGACCTGAAGGGTGGAACTTTTACTATCACCAATTATGGTACATTGGGAGGGATCTATGGGACTCCGATCATCAACCATCCTGAAGTGGCCATCCTGGGTGTGGGAAAGATTAAAGACATGCCTGTGGTAAGGGAGGACAAGATTGAGATTCGAAAAATCCTCCATCTGGCCCTATCCTTCGACCATCGGGTGGTGGATGGCGGAGAGGCAGCCCGATTCCTTAATACGGTAATCGCCCGTCTTGAAGACCCCGATCTCATTCTCTTAGAGACCTGATGTGAGATATTCTTTCTGTGGCTATGGGTCTCCCCCGATCCCTCTTTGCCAAATCCCGCGAAACGCGGGACTCCCTTTAGCAATTGTGCCAAATGGCATTAATAGCAAAGGGAGGTCAGGAGGGATTTGAACTTCCGTGTCTATACCCTTATGGACCGGTTAGTGCCGTAAGGTTCCACCTAATGAATATCCTCATGGTAACTCTGGAGGGAGCGGACACTGCCCTTTCCCTGCCGGTAGGCTGCAATGCCTTTGGCAGCAGCAATGGCCGCAGAGAGGGTGGTGATGTAAGGTATCTTATATTTAATGGCTGTTTTACGAATGTAGGAATCGTCATATATACTGAGTTTCCCACTGGGTGTATTGATGACCAGTTGAATCTCCTTATTCTTGATCCCATCCACAATATTGGGACGGCCCTCGTGCAGCTTGAGAATGTGTTCGGATTCAATGCCATGCTCTGCTAAGAACTTATGAGTGCCATTGGTGGCCTTTATCTTAAACCCCAGCCTATTAAATTCCTTGGCCACTTCAAGAACTGCCGGCCTCTCTCTCGTTGAGACCGTAATGAGGACAGTTCCCTCGGAAGGAAGCAGTTGCTGCGCAGCCTCTTCGGCCTTAAAAAAAGAAAGGCCAAATGAGCCAGCCATGCCCAGAACCTCTCCGGTGGAACGCATCTCAGGTCCCAAGAGCGGATCTACTTCAGGGAACATATTAAAAGGGAAGACGGCCTCCTTGACACCATAGTGTCTGAATGATTTGGGTTTGAGGTTTAGGGAACTTAATTTCTTACCGAGCATGACTTGGGTGGCCAGGCGTGCCATGGGAATGTTACAGACCTTTGAGACCAGGGGAACGGTTCGAGAGGCACGGGGATTGGCCTCTAATACATAAACTCGATCATGGGCGATGGCATATTGAATATTCATCAAACCGACCACGTTGAGCTCGATGGCGATCTTTTTGGTATATTCGTAAATCGTATCCAGATGCTTAGGAGGGATGCTGATCGGTGGGATGACACAGGCAGAGTCCCCGGAATGGATACCCGCCAATTCAATATGTTCCATCACTGCTGGCACAAAGGCATCGGTTCCATCAGAGATAGCATCCGCCTCGGTCTCAATGGCATTTTCCAAGAATTTGTCGATCAAGATAGGCCGCTCCGGAGTCACCCCTACCGCAGCCGCCACATATTGTTCGAGCATTTCCTCATCATGGACGACCTCCATGCCACGCCCTCCAAGGACATAAGAGGGTCTGACCATCAGGGGATAACCGATTTTCTCGGCCAACCGAAGTGCTTCATCAAGGTTGCTGGCCATGCCGGATTCAGGCATGGGTATACCCAGTTTGGCCATCATCTTTCGGAAGCGGTCCCGATCTTCTGCCAGGTCAATCGTCTCCGGTGACGTCCCGATAATCTTCACCCCTGCCTGGGTCAGTTCATTCGCAATATTGAGTGGGGTCTGACCTCCGAACTGAACAATGACCCCTTCGGGTTTTTCTTTTTCGTAGATGCTCAAAACGTCTTCCACTGTGAGAGGTTCAAAATAGAGTTTATCCGAAGTGTCGTAATCGGTTGAGACCGTCTCGGGATTACAGTTCACCATAATGGATTCATATCCCTCATCCCGTAGCGCAAAGGCGGCATGAACACAGCAGTAATCAAATTCAATCCCCTGTCCAATACGGTTTGGACCCCCTCCCAAGACCATGATCTTCCGCTTTCCGCTGACCTTCACCTGGTCAGGGGCATTGTAGGTTGAGAAGTAGTAAGCCGCGTTCTTGACACCACTCACTGGCACGGGTTCCCAGGCTTCGACCACCCCTAAGGAAACACGCCTTTCTCTGATTTCTTTCTCAGGGATACCAAGAATCTGAGAAAGGTAGCGATCAGAAAAACCGTCTTTCTTGGCTTCCACCAAGAGATCATCTGGCAAAGTTCGACCTTTATACTTGAGTATTTTTTCCTCTAAGTCTACCAACTCCCTCATCTGCTCTATGAACCAGGGCTTGAGAAAAGTTTTCTTATAAAGGTCTTGCACGCCAGCCCCTTTGCGAAGGGCTTCATACATGATGAATTGGCGTTCACTCGAGGGTTCATTCAAAAGATCCATAAGTTCACCCAGAGGTCTCTTATGAAAATCCTTTGCAAAGCCAAGACCGTAACGTCCGATTTCGAGTGATCGGATGGCCTTCTGGAAGGCCTCTTTGTAAGTTTTTCCAATGCTCATGACCTCGCCCACAGCGCGCATCTGTGTGCCGAGTTTGTCCACAGCATTTTTAAATTTTTCAAAGGCCCATCGAGAAAATTTGACCACCACATATTCCCCTGATGGCGTATACTTTTCCAGTGTCCCCTCTCTCCAGTAAGGGATCTCATCCAATGTCATGCCTGCAGCCAGCTTTGAAGAAATAAGGGCAATCGGAAAACCAGTGGCCTTAGAAGCAAGGGCAGAAGACCGTGAGGTCCTCGGATTGATCTCAATCACCACCACGCGTCCCGTCTCGGGATCATGAGCAAATTGTATGTTCGTCCCACCGATCACCTGAATGGCCTCCACAATGTCATAAGAATATTTCTGGAGGCGCTTTTGTAATTCAGGAGAAATGGTGAGCATCGGAGCCGTGCAATAGGAGTCTCCCGTATGGACACCCATGGCATCGACATTCTCAATAAAACAGACGGTGATCATCTGGTTCTTGGAGTCACGAACCACTTCAAGCTCTAATTCCTCCCATCCGAGGACCGATTCCTCTACTAATACCTGGCCGACCAGACTTGCCGAGATTCCCCGACTCGCCACAGTGCGTAATTCCTCCACGTTATAAACTAAACCACCCCCTGTTCCTCCTAAGGTATAAGCCGGGCGGATGACGACCGGGTAACCGAGCTCGGCAGCGATCTCCTCAGCTTCTTCAACGCTGAAAGCAATTTTGCTTCTTGGCATTTCAATGCCGAGACGTTTCATCGTTTCCTTAAAGGCCAACCGATCTTCTCCCCGTTCAATGGCATCGATGTCGACTCCAATAATCTTTACGCCATATTGGTCGAGAATGCCCCTACGAGCCAATTCGGATGAGAGATTCAGTCCTGTCTGACCGCCGAGATTGGGGAGTATGGCTTCTGGTCTTTCCTTTTCTATAATTTCTTTCATCCTTTGGAGGTTCAGAGGTTCAATGTAAGTGACATCCGCCATTCCTGGATCGGTCATGATCGTTGCCGGATTTGAATTGACCAGTACGATCTCATATCCGAGCTCGCGAAGGGCTTTACAGGCTTGGGTACCAGAATAATCGAATTCGCAAGCCTGGCCGATGACGATAGGCCCTGAACCAATGATCATTACTTTCTTCACGTCGTCACGCCTTGGCATATAAAGATCTCCTCATATGATCTGTTGTGTTGCAGCCTGGAGGAAAATCATTCAGACGGATGAAAGTATAGGTGAGAGAAGACAGATGTGTCAAGCTCAAAAGCATCGTGATGGGAATTTCTCAGCTTTAGGGACTGGATGTGGAAGAATTCGGCAGGAATCCCTCCAAAATTCTTATCAAGCGGATGGGATTAATATGTTTTTGGTTAGGGCAACAACCACGTTCATTCCACAAGCTCCAGCAGTCTTTTGATACCATCGGGACGCGATTAACAATCAAAGGTTTCCGCTATAAAATTTTTTCCGGTATCCCTGCCGAATTTCTGGAACTTCGAAGCGTAACTGAGGGATTGCTCGCCATGGTGAACGGTTTTCACATTCCCTGGATCTAAATTTGATTTTTTATCCGCCTGCGCAGAAGACTACGGGTTTTACCCGCAGGGCTCCATCGTGACCCAGTTCAGTCTTTTCGGTTTGTGTTTTCTCCCTCAACGATCATACCGTAGACATTATATGAAGGGGGGGACCCTCTTTTTTCGACTGAGATGGTTATCTCACTGTAGGAAGGTTTAGATTTGCGATGATGAGCAATGAGTGCCTTCACCACGTCCCATCCTATTTTATTCTGTTGCGCCATTTCAGTAATCTCTTCCAGGGCTGGTCGATTCTCATAGGGTGCAGATCGATAAGGTCTGGGCTTAATCAGTGCATCGTAAATGTCACTCACAGCGACGATTTCTACCATGGAATCCTTAAGCAGGATGCCTTGGGGGTATCCCGAACCATCTCTCCTTTCATGATGATCTAAGGCAACCCTGCAAGCGAGATGTTGGACATCTCTGTAGTAATAGCAGAGCAATACATAGCTTGCTGCTGCGTGATGTTCTAAGAAACTTCGCTCCCTCTTGGTGAGAGGCGTCGTCTTTTTTAGGATGTGGAGGGGTACGCAGATCTTCCCAATGTCGTGGGTTGGGCCAGTTGCGGACAACAGAATACACTCCTGGTAATCAGGAATCAGATCTTTTGCCAGGAGTATTGACAAGACAAACACCATGAGAGAATGAGCATAGGTGTAAAAGTCATGCTGTTTGAAATAGTCTAACGATTGCAAAAGGGGAATGGGAAGGCGAACGGTCTCTAAAAGGTTCAAGAGATCGCTGATTTCCTTTTGGTCTAAAGAGAAGGTCGCATAAGGAGGGGTATTTAGGAAATTTAAACAGTCTTCCTTAACTGAACCGTACAAAAGGAGGGGATATATCTGATTGGAATCAGCCCGGTGCGAATCGATAACGGCATCTAATGTTTCTTCGGTCAGAAGGGTATCCGGAGGGAACAATGATTGATTATCGAGTGTACATATCGGATGCCGGAGTGTTAATCTCAGCATAAAGGTACGCCTTTACCGGCTAATTTATCATTATGAATGAACGAATGTCAAATATTTCAAGAATTCTTATCGATTGATTATTCTGGTTCATGCATCCCAGCTCCAGGAACATTCGCCTTCCCTTTTTTCATCAGCAGGACGAGAGGAAGAATCAACAACATCATCATCGAGAGGAGGTAGAACGCATCATTAAATGACAACATCGAGGCCTGTCTTATTACCTGAGAATAGATGAGATTTAGGTTTCCCTGGTCGATAAGGGAAGGGACAAACCCTCGGTCCTGCAACAATTGAGACATTTGGGGGATGGTCAGTTGGAGGTTTCTGTCAAAGGGACTGAGGTGTTCTATCAGATGAACTTGATGAAACTGGGCCCGCCTGGCCAGCATGGTGGTAATAAAGGCAACGCCAAAGCTCCCCCCGAGGTTTCTAAGTAAATTGAATATTGCTGTCGCATTTCCCATCTCTTCCTTTCTTATGCTCGATAAAGTCAGCGTTGTGAGAGGAATGAAGAGAAAACCCAGGCCTACGCCCATCACAGTCCTTGGCCAGATGATAGTATTGAAATCAGCAAGGAGGTTAAACTGCGCCATGAGATAGACCGCGTAGGCAGTCACAGCGATGCCAAAGGCAAGGATCGCCTTTGGATTCATCTTCGTTATAAGTTTCCCAGCTATTGGCATGGAGATCATGGAGGTAATGCCGGCGGGGGCCAGCACCAGTCCTGCGAGGAAGGCTGTATATCCCATCAACGTCTGGAGGTAGGTCGGCAGCAGGACAATACTGGCGAAGAGGCTGAAAAAAGTAAAGAACATGAGCATATTTCCTGAGCTGAATGAACGATTTTTAAAGGTCCGCAAATTGACGATGGGGTTCTCTGCAAAGAATTCCACTATGATGAACAGGATCAAAGAGGAGATAGAGATAAAGCTCAGCCAGCTGATGAAGCTGGATGAAAACCAGTCCTCCCTCTGCCCTTTGTCCAGGACGATCTGAAGGCATCCAAAACCCATTACCAAAAATAATAGCCCCCAGTAGTCGATCTTCATCTTCGTTCGCTCCACATAGGGCGGGTCGACGATAAAAAACAGGGCCATTAAGATTGAAACAATACCTATTGGGACGTTGATGTAAAATATCCAGTGCCAGGACCAGTTGTCTGTAATCCACCCTCCCAACAGGGGGCCGATGATAGGGCCAAACATGGTGCCAATGCCAAAGATCGCCATGGCACTCCCGTGCTGATGAGGTGGAAATGTTTCCAAAAGGATGGCCATAGAAATGGGCTGAAGGGCGCCACCCCCTATGCCTTGGAGGATTCTGAAAAATACAAGGCTTTGGATGTTCCATGAAGAGCCGCACATGAGAGAGCTAAAGGTGAATAGCAAGATGGAAAAGATGAGATAATGTTTTCTTCCGAAGAGTCTGCTCAACCATCCGGTCATGGGGATGATGATGGCATTGGATGCAAGATAGGATGTAATGGCCCAGGTGGATTCATCGATGCCTGCGGAGAGGCTTCCGCGGATATGATCGAGGGAGACATTGACGACCGCTGTGTCCACGATTACGATGATCGTAGGGAGCATGACCGTTATGGCAACGATCCATCTATTCATATAATCCAATTTCCTCCTCGACTCTTATGGAAGAAAGGTTATCCCAATAGCAAGATTTTGACCTCTTCAGAAAGGGTGTTGGGAGAAACTCCAAATTCGAAGCACGAAATTCGAAACAAGCACGAATATTCAAAATACTATTTTTCAAAACAGAGAGAGTTTCAAATTTTTAAATTCAAATTTCGAATTTGTTTCGGATTTCGATATTCTGATTTCGGATTTTTTAACCCCTAACGTTTCTCTCGTCGCAACGTCGCAATTGATCCAGGCTAAAACTCAATCAAAATCGTGGGCACCACAGACATTCCAATCCTTAAGATATGAGCAGGATCTGTGCCTTGATCAAAAACGATCTTGACGGGTATTCTCTGCACGATCTTGACATAGCTTCCTGTAGCGTTCTCAGGTGGGAAAAGCGAAAAAACTGCTCCTGTGCCTGCCATGACGCTATCCACCTTTCCATGAAATACCTTACTCGGGTAAGTATCCACCTTAATTTTTACCTTTTGCCCTAATTTTACTCTCTCCAGCTGGGTCTCCTTATAATTCGCTGTGATCCAGATGTCGTCAAGAGGCACGACCGCCATGAGAGATTGTCCGGGCTGAATTTGGTTTCCAATTTCAACAGACCTCTTTGCGATATACCCGTCTGAAGGCGCGTAAATCTTTGTATAGCTAAGGTTCAGTTCAGCCCCTTTCAGAGTAGCGTCTCTCTGCTGGATCTGAGCTTCCTGGGGAGGGAGACCTGATTCTGTCTGTTTGATCAGGGCTCTCTGTGTCTCAAGAGATGCCTCAATTTGTTTGACTTGATCTTCCGCCGCCTTCACCTGAGCTATAGCCACCTCATATGTTGTTTTTGAATTGTCATATTGCTGCCTGGGGATCACCTCTTTCTTCATAAGGAATTCAGATCTTTGAAAGTTTACCTTTGCCAAATCGAGATTTGCCTTCTGGAGTTCGAGATTCGCTCGCGCCGCCTCCAATGAAGCAGTGATCTCAGACAATTGTTTTCTTACGGTATCCACTTTGTCTCGGATCTCAGGGATCTTTGCCTTCTCGGTCTCAAGAGCGGCCTTGGCCTCTTTCACTCTGACCTCATAATCCTTCGGATCAACCTCGAGGATGACGTCGCCCTTTTTTAAAAACTGGTTATCTCTAATGTGGATCATCTTAACGGTACCGGAAATCTTTGAAGCGATGACATGGACTCGGCCATCGACAAAGGCATCATCGGTTGAGATATGGGTCTTCTTGTACTGTAGATAGAGATAGATGGCGATCGCTCCCATGACGATGATGGCGGGAAATAGGATAAAAGCAACAGCCTTTTTTTTCCTTTGATTGGGTTTCTCTTTCTTCTCTTCCATCGATTCCTATTCCTCCTGCAGATTTCCTGTGAGAAGATAACATATTAATCGTAGTGTTTGGATAGTCAATTGTAAAGCGGTTTCTTTTTTCTTTTCACAAGGGAGATTGTCAGACCGAGTGCGGTAATTCGTTTAAGGAAGGTTTTCGTTAAAAAGGCATGGCAATTTTACTCTTGACATCCCAAAGAGAAAAAGGTATAAAGTCTACAAATGTAGACCTATTTAGAAAAGCTCACTGGGACAAATTGGAAGACCGAAAAGCACTGACCTCAACAAAAAAAACGATAAGGAATAGGCAATGGAAAAAGATCTGACCCTCACCCAAAAGAAAGTGCTTGGTTTTTTGGTCCATCATCTGAGAAAAAAGGGATTTCCGCCGACGCTTCGGGAGATCGCCTCTCACTTTGGATTGAAAGGACCGAAGGCCCCTCAAAAGACCCTCAACATTCTGGAGAAGAAAGGTTATCTGCGTAGAGTTCCAGGAGGTTCAAGGGCGATTGAGATTCTGGGCGGTTCTCCTTTCCATGCAGGAGAAATAGTTTCCCTCCCCATTGTGGGAAAAGTAAGAGCAGGAGAACCTATCCTTGCTATTGAAAATATCGAGGGGTACCTCAACCTCGACAAGAGTCTCGTCTCTTCAGAAGATGTCTTCCTTCTTCGGGTCCAAGGGGACAGTATGATCGAGGCCCACATTCAAGATGGGGATTTTGCCTTGGTAAAACCTCAGCCGCATGCAGAGAATGGGGAGATCATCGTGGCCTTGATTGAAGATGAAGCTACCATCAAAAGGATCTTTATGAAAAAGGATTTGATCCGCCTTGAACCAGCCAATCCCAGTATGGAACCCATCGTGGTTAGAAAGGGAGAAAAGAAGATCAGCATTGTGGGAAAAGTGGTAGGGATATTTAGGAAAATCTAAATAGCTGATAGCTAATAGCTGATGGTTTATAGTAAGTTTTTAGACTATTTGCTATCTGCCATAAGCCATATGCCAAATATGGATCGCATTATTCTTCACATCGATATGGATGCCTTTTTCATCTCCGTGGAGCAGAGGGATAATTCCTCATTGCGAGGCAAACCTGCGGCGGTTTGTGGTTCCCTTTCCCGGAGTGTGGTCACCTCCGCCACTTATGAGGCAAGGCCCTTTGGGATTCGTGCCGGAATGTCAACCCAAGAGGCAAAAAGAAGATGTCCTCAACTCATCCTTGTGAAAGGCAACCATTCCAAATATACGAAGACATCTGCTCGGATCTTTTCCATATTAAAGAATTATAGTCCCCTTGTGGAGGTTGCCTCCATTGACGAGGCCTATTTGGATGTCACTCAATCTCAGCTTCTCTTTCAATCCCCCTCCCAAATGGCTCAATCGGTCAAAGAGCGAATCCAGAAGAATGAACAACTGACCTGCTCCATTGGGGTAGCTCCCAATAAACTCCTTGCGAAATTAGGGAGCCAACTTAAAAAGCCAGATGGTTTAACAGTGATTCAAAAGGAAGAGATTGAAGGGGTACTCAAAGACCTCCCGGTAGGTAAACTTTATGGAATTGGTCCAAAATTGGAGGAGGCTTTAAATTCAATGGGCATCTTCACCTGTGGTCAATTGGGGAGATATCCGGTTTCGGTTTTAAGCAAAAGGTTTGGGGCCATTGGCGAGAGGCTTCATGAAATGGGTTTAGGATTGGATGATAACCCTGTCATTCCCTTTGATGAAGAGGAAGATGCAAAATCGATCAGCCACAGTGTCACTCTCGAAGAGGATACCTCTAATTCCGATTTCCTTAGAAAGGTGATGCTTCAGCTTTCTGAGAGGGTTTCCAAAAGGATGAGGGAGGAAGGATCCTATGGAAGAAGAATCACCCTTACCGTCCGTTATTCCGATTTTTATACCTTCTCCAAACAGAAGACCCTTTCCCAATGGGTCAACAGCGGCAATGAAATATTCCTTCACGCCGTTGAAATCTTCGAATCGATTTCTCACCCTAAACCGATTCGTCTTTTAGGGGTAGGGGTGTCCCTATTGAAAAAAGAATGGTGCCAGTTGGGCCTTTTTGAGAGAAGAGATAAGAAGGATAAGCTGCTCAAGGCGATGGATCAGGTGAACGAACGATTCGGAGATTGGACGCTGACTTGGGCAGGGCTTTATTGAATGTAGAAACTCACAGCTAAAAGTTGGAGACTTATTAATCCCCTTTGGCCGTTAAGTGCTCCGCAAGCCCCACTTTGTCTGCTTACTCGCAGGCGATATTGCCAAAATTTCTATGAAAAACCGATCTGGGACATACGGAAAGACAAGGAAAACCCTCCCCCTTGAGGGGGGAGGGAAGAGGGTGGGGGTGAAACGCCTGACGGGAGTAGCAAGAAGACTGAGGAAACACTCTACGGATACAGAGGGGTATTTGTGGAGGTATCTGAGAGGCAGACAGATAGCAGGTTTCAAGTTTCGTCGCCAACAACCCGTTGGGAGTTATGTTGTGGATTTCGTGAACCTCGAAAAGAAAGTGGTCATAGAGTTGGACGGAGGGCAGCACACACTCTTTCCAGGCGATAGGATTCGTGATGAATGGTTCCGGGCTGAAGGGTACAAAGTGCTGCGATTCTGGGATAACCAGGTATTCAGCAACTTAGAAGGTGTTTTGGAGACCATCCGAGAAGTCCTTCTTACCCCTCACCCTGACCCTCTCCCCCAAGGGGAGAGGGGAGATAACTTTTGCCAATACGCCGCAGGCAGGAAAGGGCACAATATGAAAAGAAAGTACCCTACCGGGAAACCCATTCGGCATACTCAGGGCCGTGAGCTCTGTCGAACGGCCCCGGTCTGTGGCCGGGGGGCCTCACTTCATAAAGACCAACAGGATATTTTCTTACTTTGATTCCTTCTCCAAATCAGTTCAATAACCCTGCGGGCTTCACCTACTTATCTATAGTCTGAGATAACTCTGAGGGTCAACGATTACGGGTGGAAATCACGAGCTCTAATTGAATAGTTGAAAATTATATCGAAACATTTTCAAGGGTCCAAAAACAGAAGGTCTATAGCAGCTATTGAGCCTTCCTCAAAGGAGGTTTCGCCTCATCACATTCGCTTGTTGTTTTCACTAGTCATTACAAGCAACTATATTCAAAAAGTGAAGGTTACGAGTTGAAATATACACCTTTCCGAAAATTATGGAACAGGAAGGAAGAAGCAAGCAAGATTAAAGGATCATCAATCGACCTATTTAAGAAAATCGGGCTTGCTATAGGCTGGATCAGGATAGATGTAAAACCCTTTTCCAGTCTTCATGCCAAGCTCCTTTCGGTCCACCATCGTTTTCAGAGCCTCCGGAGGATAGTCCCTGGAATCCTTAGATTCGTTGTAGTAGATCATCTCAATATCGTAGACCACGTCGAGTCCAATACTATCCATCAGGGCAAACGGTCCTTGAGGAGTCTCATGGGCGATCATCCAGGCGCGGTCAATATCCTGGAAATCGACAAAACCCCCTGCCCACATATGAAGGGCTTCTCGTTTGACAGTCCGCCATATACGGTTAAAGCAAAAGCCCAGGATTTCTTTCTTCACTGTCAGGGGAACGCAACCAACAGAGCGTACCCATGCCTTGGCAGTTTCGATAATCTCTGTTGCTGTCCTCCTTCCCCCCAGGATATCGACCATGTTTACCCCGGTGGCGAGATTGTAAAAGTGAAGGTTCAGGCATCGTTCCGGTTTGTCCGTGACACTCTCAATTCGCGATATCGGTATAGAGGAACTGTTTGTTGCGAGAAGAGCTCTCTGCGGAGCCCTGTCATCTAATTCTTCAAAGATCTTTCGCTTCAGTTCTAGATTTTCTGGGGCTGCCTCGATAACGAGATCAGCACCTTGAACGGCTTCCTCCGGATCCTTGCAGAGTCTTACCTTGGTGACATTTTTTTCCCAGTCGTCCCCAGGGAAGGTTGGCTTTCTTTTTGAAATCTTTATTAAGCCCTTGATATTTTGCAGCGCTCTGTTGAATGACCTATCATCGATATCGTAGGCAGAGACCGTGTAGCCGAAGCAAGCACTCAGGATAGCGATCTGGGTGCCCAGAAAGCCAGTACCGATTACGGCAACTTTCTGGATGTTCGTTCCCATGTTCCTCTCCTACGTTTCCTTCTTCATTTTTCGATGTATTTTCTTAAAATCCTCAAAACCGAGGGGGGACAGCATGAGCCCAAGGCTCATCATGTCCCCCCTCGAACTTCATTATTTAAATTCTATTTGCACCTGGGGTTCCCTGTCTCTCCAGGAGGAACGGAGATCTTCTCGGTAGGTATCAGGGTGGGTTTTCCCAAGTATGGGAAGTCAATGATTTTTCTAAACGGATGGTTGGCCTCAATCTTAGCGATAAAGCCCGGTGTTTGGATTTGGTGATCACATGCCCTCATGGTCACCTTGCCGCAAAGGCCTTCGAAACTCATCCCCTCCCAGGCTTTGATCACTTTATCGGCCTCTATTGAGCCTGCTTTCTTGATGGCCTCAGCAAGAAAATAGGTGCCATTGACAGTCCCTGCGGGTTTGCCTGGCATAAGATAAAAACTTGGCTCTCCTGGGTAGTGCTTTTTGTACCAAGGTCGCCAAGTGTCCAGGAATTCCTCGTTCTTTTTTGTTTCCACTGTTTCCATATAAGCCTCTGCGGTTACGCAACCGATGGCTGCCTCCCTCACTGAATTCATGACAGGCGCTGCATTTAAATAGTAACTTCCTATAATCGCATTCATGCCCAAGGCCCTTGCTTGTTTAATAAAATTTGTCAGGTCAGCCTCAAAATTGGAGGTGAAGACAACTTCCGCTTTCGTCGCAAGGATCTTTGTCACGTAGGGGCCGAAGTCTTTGGTGCCGATGGGATGGTATTCATCGCCCACGATCTCGACATCCGGCTTGATCTTTTTGAAGGTTTTCCTGAAGGCATCTGCTGCTTGGTGTCCAAAGACATAATCCATATTAAAGAGGTAGTATTTCTTGTAGGGAGTTTGGGCAAAATACTGTGCCAGTATTCCCGAGTGCATGGTCGTGCTCAGACAGGTTCTGAACATATTGGGTGTAAATTCCTCACCCGTCGCTATATCTGCCGCCGCCCCCAGATTCACATAGATGACGTTATTTTCCTGGGCAAGCTTTGAAAGGGCAATGGCAATCGCGCTCGACGTGTGGTGGAGGATGAATTTTGCGCCATCCTCAAGGATTGCTTTTTTAGCCTGCCTCACGGCTACATCTGGTTTCATCTGAGTATCATATTTGAGAAGCTTGATAGGTCGTCCGAGGATTCCGCCTTTGGCATTGAGTTGATCAACTGTATATTCCGATAATGCCGTCGTCATGAAACCAGCATCCTTAAAAGGGCCTGACATAGGATCCATAACCGCTATAACGATTGGCTCTGCCGCATTTATGGTTGATGAGATAGAGAGACTTAACAGAATAATGATGAACGCCCCAGTCATACAAAAAATGATTGTTCGATTTCTCATGACGGTTCTCCTTTCTTCATTCAAAAAGTTTGAAATCTGTCAAAACGCAAAACTCGCCGTAGCAAGACCATCGATGAATCCTTCCAATCCCCTCCTTTCTTAGCATGCTTTCAGACTTCCAGATATTTCTCACGGATATCTGGCCTTTCTTGAAATTCTTCTGGGCTCCCTTTAAAAACAATTTCTCCTTTGCTCATGAGGAAGATTCCGCCTGACAGCTCCATCACCACATCGATCGACTGTTCAACAAGCAAGATGGCCGCTCCGGCCTGATGGACTTCCCGAATCACATCGACGACGACTTCGATGATTTTGGGAGCAAGGCCTTCGGTGGGTTCGTCAAGAAGCAAGAGCCGGGGATTTCCCATAAGGGTCCGGCCAATCGTGAGCATCTGCTGCTCGCCGCCCGAAAGATAACCCCCTTTATGAGAAATCCTTTGTTTTAAGCCCGGAAATAATTGATAAACCTTTTCAACGCTCCAGTCTTCCTTCTCAATCCGCTTTTTTCCCGGTTTCATTCCCATAAGAAGATTTTCCTTCACAGAAAGGGTAGGAAATATCCTCCGTTCGTCGGGAACATACCCGATGCCCAACCTCGCTATCTGGTGGGGCCGAAGGCCTGTGATATTGTGACTCTCAAACCGGATTGAACCTTCCCGGGGCGCTACAACTCCCATGATGCTTTTCAACGTAGTAGTTTTACCAACACCATTTCTTCCCAAGAGCCCTACAATCTCACCTTGCTTGACTCCGATAGAAACGTTATGGAGGATGTGACTTTTTGCGTAAAAGGTATTTATGTTAGAAACTTCGAGCATCGGCTTTTTCCCAAATAGGCTTCCTTTACCTTTTCACTATTGCGTATCTCATCCGGTGTTCCTGAAGCGAGAATCTCCCCATAATAAAGCACCGTTATTCTATGGGCGATGGAAAAGACAACGTCCATGTCGTGTTCAATGACCACGAGTGTTTTTCCCTTCGTCACATTTTGAATAAGGGCAACCGTCTCTTTCGTTTCCTCCTTGGTCATTCCGGCTGTTGGCTCATCGAGGAGGATAAGTTTAGGGTCCGTAGCAAGGGCGATGCCGATTTCAAGGGCCCTCTGCTGGCCATAAGAGAGCTCGCCTGCGAGGACATCTTTTATTCCAATCAATCCAAGAGATTCGAGAACGTGGAGGGTCTCTTGGTCGATACGATCCATCTTTTCGAGTCTAAAAAATGTATTCAACCGGATCTTCTCTTTAGAAAGGATCGCATTTCGAACATTTTGGTAAACGTTCATCGTAGGGAAAATATTTATAATCTGGAAGGATCGAGCAAGACCCCGTCTTGATATTTTGTAGGGAGAAAGACTTGTTATATCCTCCCCGCCGAAAAATATCCTGCCCAGAGAGGGCCTATATTTTCCTGTGATGATGTTGAAAAGTGTACTTTTTCCTGCGCCATTTGGTCCAATAATTGAGTGCCTCTCCCCTTCTTCGATGGAAAGGTTGATCCCTGTCAGTACCTTCAGACCACTGAAGTCCTTGTGTAGATCCTTTACTTCTAAAAGGCTCATGAAATAGGCCCCCTTGTTTTGCTTCTGGACAAAACAAAACTCTTTATCTTCTCCCAGGGGAATAGGCCCACCAGACCCTTATGAGCATACAGAACAATGAGGACAAAAAGAACTCCTAGAACAAATTCCCAACGCTCTGTGATACGGCTAATTCGGTCCGTGAAGTAAACATAGACACCAGAGCCGAGAATGGGTCCAAAGAAAGAACCAGTCCCTCCGATAATGATCATGAATAATACCTCGATAGATCTTGAGATATCAATCGTCCCTGTCGAAACGAATCCTTGAAAAATTGCGAAAAGAGCTCCCGCGATTCCTGCAAAGAATCCAGAAATTGTATAGAGGATGAGTCTGGAGAGAAAGACATTATAACCGATGAAATCCGCCCTTTCGTCGTTTTCCTTTATCGCTCTAATGGTGTTCCCAAATGGAGTTTTGGTGAGATACCAAATGATGAAGAAGCAGACAATCACAATAACAGTCACAAAATAATAGACATCTGTTGTTTGGCGCATGTTAATACTTCCCAGAATGGGTATATAGAACACAGGTTTTTTGACTCCAATCCCGTCTTCTCCCCCCGTCAATGATCTCCACATGAGGGCGATGGCAAAAAAGAATTGACAAAAAGCCAGGGTGAGGAGAGCAAAATAACCTCCCTTCAACCTCACACAAAAATATCCAACAATTAGACCGCCCAATCCCCCGGCCATGCCTCCCAATAAGACAGCGAGAAGAAGGGGGAACCCGATAACATTCTTGAGCAGAAGAGCCAATGTATAGGCACCGATGCCAAAGTAGGCGGCATGGCCCATGGAGAGTAAACCACCATAACCGAAAAGCATATTGCAGCTAACAGCAAAGAGGGCAAAGAAAGCAATCTCAATGAGCATATTTATGTGTATAATAGGAATGATGTGTGGAAGGGAAAATATTAGGGCAAGGCCAGCAAAGATAATGAATCCCTTCACTATTATTTTGTTCACTGTTTCTCTCCAAAGAGGCCTGTCGGTCTCGAGATCAAAACAATGGCCATTAATAAAAACTCGAAGACCAGTGCCAGGCGAGGGATAAAGAGAATCCCGTAGGACTGCAGTTCCCCGATCATCAGGGATGCGACAAAGGCCCCCAGAAGACTGCCGAAGCCTCCGATCACAATGACTGCGAACGTGTCAACCATGATGTCCAACCCCATTCCTGGATACGGGCTAAGAAACGGGGCAGCAATCACTCCTGCAAGACCGGCAAGAGCGGATCCAATCGAAAAAACCCCGAGAAAGACTTTTGGAACATCGATGCCAAGGATGTCCACCATTTCGGCGTCGGAAACCGCTGCCCTGACGGTAATGCCGATTCGGGTCTTCATCAGCAAGGCGGCCATCAGGAAAAGAACGACAAAACCAAAGCAAAGGATGAACAACCGATAATGGGGGTAGGTCGCTCCCATAATATTCGATGAACCGGAGAGCAGTGTTGGAGGGGAAAACGGAAGCGGGTAATTCCCCCAAAACCACTTGACCATCTCGCCGATGATGAAATAGATACCGAAGGTCAAGAGGAGTTCGTGAGCATGACCCAGGATGTGGACTTTCCTCAGGAGAAACCTTTCGACCAAGGCACCTGCTATTCCAACCCCAATCGGGGCCAGAATTAAACAAAACCAGAAGTTCCCTGACCAGACCACAATGGAATAGCCTAGATAGGCCCCCAGCATATAGAAACCTCCATGGGCAATATTCAGGACTCCCATCATCCCAAACACAAGCGTAAGGCCAGAGGCCACCAGAAAGAGCAGCATCCCATAGACGAGCCCATGGATCGCCTGGATGAGATAGATAGATACCTCCATCAAGATTTCCTCTCAAAAGAAGTTAAACGCTGAAATATTCTCTGATTTCCAGAGTGAAAAGCTTTTTGCACAAGAAGCCACCTATTGATGGTAGGGTCTCATTCTCAGCCCTTCAGAGTTTTTTCCTCAATTTGATCAATTCCAGTAAACCGACATCCCGTCGGTTCATCACGTTCTTAATTTCTGCATCGTTCCATTCGTAAAAGCCTTTCCTTGTTTTTACCCCTAATGTGCCGTCGTGAACCATCCTCTTGAGTACATTCATCGGTTTTGAATCACTACATAATTCCGGGAATAAGTATTTTTGCACTTCGTAGCCAAGATCATGGCCTGCCAAATCCATCGTCTCAAAGGGCCCTATAAAGGGAAGGCGGGAGCCAAAGCCATATTTAACAACTCGATCAATATCCTCGGGGTCCGCGACGCCCTTTTGACACAGCGACAAGGCCTCACGGAAGAGCGCATTCTGTAATCGATTTCCAAGAAAACCCGGTATATCTTTAAGAACACGGACCGGTTCCTTACCTGCTTTTTTCATCAAATCAACGATTGTTTGAAATGCCGTCTCTGAAGTATACTCACTTTTGATCACCTCCACACATGGAACAATATGCGGTGGGTTCCAAAAATGGGTACCGACAACCCTATTCCTAAATTGTAAGTTCTCACTGATTTTTCCTATCGTGATACCTGACGTATTCGTGCACAGAATGGCTTCTTGGGATACGAACCTCTCCAGTTCAGCAAAGACCAATTGTTTCACTTTCACATTTTCGCTTACGGCTTCAATGACAACGTCAACCCCTCGACACAGGTCTGGCACATCGCGGCAAAGATTGATATTCCTTAAACAGCGATCCCCATCAGCCCCTTTGCTTAGCTTCAGCTCCCGGAAGGCTTGCAGGTTCTTTCGAATTCTGCTCAGGGCGTTCTTCAGGACCTCGTGGTCTTTGTCATAGAGATTGATTTTGTATCCCTTGGTTCCAAAAACCTGGGCAATCCCATGACCCATTAAACCAGCACCCACAATCCCTATAGTTTTTATTCCTTCTATTTTCATCAGGACATCCTTTTTAAATTCTCGTTCTTCGTTCGTATTCCCAGCGAGATTATTCCGCGTCTGTTTTAGAGAGTCTGCCGTTTCAAACCCAGAATTTTTCTGGCTTCCTCAGGCGTTGCAACTTCACGTCCCATCTCTTCAGACATACGCTTCATTTTGGCCACCATCTGTGCATTGCTGTCCGCCAAGATTCCTTTGGCAATATAAACACAATCTTCAAAGCCCAACCTCACATTTCCGCCCGCACCTATGGCTAATGGGCCCATGGTGTAGATGCCCAAGCCTACTGCGCAGACAGACCATGTGGCATCCTTTGGGATCGAATTCTTTAGAAAAACCAAATTGTCGGCGGTCGCCTGCATCCCGCCCAGGACTCCGAGGACGAATTGGAAATGGAGCGGCGTTTCCAGTGCATCAAGAGACTCGAGCACCATGGCGTTGTTAATCATCCCGGCATCATAAACCTCAAGCTCCGGCTTCACGCCACACTGTTTCATGGTATCGGCAAAGTGCAACAGACTGGCCCATGGATTCATCTGAACGTCGTTCAGTATGAATTCCCTTTTCTTTCGATTGAGCATGCCGAAGTTGAGGGATCCGCAGTTTAACGAAGCCATTTCGGGTTTAACTTTTGGATCGCCGGAGAGTTCGGGGATAATAGCGATTCTTTCCTCCATCGTCGCACCCGGTCCCACTCCCGTGGTGGTGTTGATGATCAGATCACATTCCCCTCTGATGATTTGAATGATTTCCTTGAAGAGCTTGGCCTTGTGAAGGGGCTTGCCCGTCAGCGGGTCTCTCGCATGGAGATGGACGATCGACGCCCCTTCTTTCCAGCTGTCGATGGCTGCTCTTGCTATTTCCGCGGGCGTGTGGGGCAGGCTGGGGTTCTGCTGCCTCGTTGTCAAACCACCTGTCACTGCAGCGGTGATGATTGTCTTTTCCATGGGTTTTTCCTTTACGTGCAGAAGGGTTCTGCATCGGCGCACAGAAAAATATGGGTATCTTGGCTCGACACAAATCGTACCTGGCGTCTTAATTTCTACAGAGTCGATACTGTCATCATCAGAAATATTTTAGCTCTGAGGATAGATAACCAAAAGGCACTTACATTCGTCCTCTCCAAGGGCAGCCGCGGAGTGCTCAATGTTAGAATTGAAATAAATACAATCTCCTTCTTCGACAACGAATTCCCTATCGCCGTGAATGAATTTCATCTTTCCTTCAAGTACAAAGAGCAACTCTTCGCCCTTATGTTTAAACATGGGCACTTCTCTAGGATTGATAGGTAAGGTGATAATGTATGGTTCCATGCTCTTATTCAGGAACTTATGAGCAAGCGACTCATAATAATATCCGAAAACAGTGCCGTTCCTGGCCATGGCCACCCTTTCATTCTTTCTAACCATCGAAAAAACTTCCGTCCCCTCCATTTCTCCAAATATCCCTGAGAGATTAACGTGTAAAGCATTCGTAATTGTGATTAGCGTGGAAACAGGCGGAGATTTCTCACTATTTTCAACTCTTGATAAATACCCTTTGGTAAAACCCGTTTTTTCAGCCAGAACGTCTAAAGTCATTCCTGCCAAGCTCCGAAGTTCTTTTATCTTCTTTCCGATATCTTTTTCTGAAATCATTCTTAACCCCGCAACAGTTCAAACAACAGATTTAAATAAACGAAAAGGGAAAACTCATATGCGAAATTCAATTGTCGTTTTTTGTTCTGATATGCCCATGTCATTCCGAAAACATCACCCGGATGGCCGGTATCCGTACCGGACGTCGCGTACCCTCTTTGAATTGCATTTCCAAATGGCGAGGGGCTCATGGCCGAATTCGAAACGCCTGTCACGAATCCACCACCACCCATGATAAGCTTTCCGTTCCAATCGGTCGGCGTAGGGAGCAATAGTGTGAAGTTGATCTCCTTGTCGATAACGCCCTTCACCTCACAATATGCGGGAACGTCGCCGCTTTCAGCAACTTCGGTAGCAGAAACGATGTTAACACGACCCATACGCAGTGACGTCATATCCTGACACGACAAGCCATTTTTACCATGGCCATGGGCGAACACTCCCGCAGGAATCATCACTAACGCCACAATCAAGACTATGCCAATCTGTTTCAACCTCAAGATGGTCTTTGAATCCATTTATTTCTCCCTTTTGTGCTGTTTAGCGCCAAATGACTGTGACAATTTATCGACCAATCTTCAGCGTTTTGTATTTGACAATGTTACTCTAATGAGGTACCAGGTCCTGCTTTCTGCGCTCGAAGGGCTTCCGTCGACGAAACGCAGGAAACAGGACCTGGCCCAATCCCTATCTCACTACTGCCTGCTCGGCAAGCACCTCAATCTTCTTCAATAGATCCGCTACAATCGTCCTGGGAAAGAGCTGGGTAAGGAGGACGACCGTGAGATTGCGGACAGGATCGACAAAGAACAGCGTGTTATAGGTGCCACCCCATTGGTAGGAGCCCTTTGACACAGGGCTGCCCAAGGCAACAGGGTCAGCGTAGATCCCCAGACCAAGACCGTATTTCATTCCCTTTCCCAAAAATCCGATAGCGAAATCGCCTATCTGGTTCTGAACCATAAGATCGATAGTGGCAGGACTCAGGAGACGTGCACCTTCGAAAGCCCCTCCGCTTGCGAGCATCTGGGCGAATCGCACGTAGTCGGCAGCAGTCGTATGAAGACCGGCACCGCCCGAGAAGTAGGTTCTTGGTCCCTCATAACTGTAAAGGGAATCGTAGATAAGGGATTGAGTTTCGGTGATGACGCCGCGGGTGGCCCTTTTGTCGACCTTGCTGAGGCTGCCTTTCATCGACGGTTCATACAAGGCAGCGAGGCGTCCAACCTTCTCCGATGGCACAAAGAAACTGGTATCCTTCATCTTAAGGGGATCGAAGATATTCTTCTGAAGGAACCTGTCGAACGGCATGCCCGATACCACTTCGACAAAGCGGCCCAGTACGTCAAAGTTAAGACCGTATTCAAAGCCTTCGCCGGGCTGAAAGACGAGGGGGCATTTTGCCAGGCGCTTCACGCCGTCGCCGATGGTCCCGTTGGTCATTCTGAAACCATCGGACACATCGTTTTCCAGGTAGCACTGACCTATTACGGGCCGGGCGTAAAAACCGTAGGTAAGGCCCGAGGTGTGAGACAGGAGCTGGCGGATGGTGATGGGCTTCTTGGCGGAGTCGAGTCTGTACCCCTTCTCCTCGTTCTTATCCATGACCAGGACCTTCATGTCCTTGAATTCGGGGATGTAGTTCGCAATGGGGTCGTCGAGGGTGAAAAGGCCCCTCTCCCACAGCATCATCACCGCGGCAGCCGTAACCGGCTTGGTCATGGAACAGATCCGGAAGATGGCGTCGTTCCTCATGGGTTTCCCCTCATCCATTTCTCCGAAGGCCTTTTGATAGGCGACCCTGCCGTTTCTTGCTACCAGAGCCACGGCCCCTTTTATCCGCTGTTCCTTGATTGCACTACTCAGGACCAAATCGATCCTGTTGAGACGTTCTGTTGACATCCCGACCGCTTCGGGGCCCGTCTTTCCGGTATCTTTGGAGAAGGCTGACGGGGTGCAGAGGAAGAGGAGCAGAATAACGACGACAAGTGACTTAAACCTGGTATTCATATTCATATGGTCCCTCCTTTGGCCGGTCTCTGTTACCGCTGTGACTATGGCCGGCAATCGATTTTGTTACAGCGGTTCGGCAAATCTGGTACTGTCAACTGAATTGGCCAGTGAAAGCCGCGCCGTCCTCGTCCTCACCTGGGACTATTCCTTTCTGTCATTTGGCAAATGCACGTCCCAAGGCATCGGTGATTTCCGCATCGAAACGAATACTGATTTCCGTAGTGGAACACCATCATGATGAATGCGAAGCAGACCGTTAGCCATAGCCGCGTCCATCAACATTGGTTAGCCTGAAACCCTTCGATGCGTGCTGACCATGTGTCCATCATTCCTCCCAAACTACGAAGTTCCTTTATTTTGTTTCCGATATCTTTTTCTGAAATCACTCTTAAGTCTCCACAGTTCAAACAACGGATTTAAATAAACGAAAGGGAAAACGGAGTAAAGAAAATCTAACGTTGTTTCAGCAAACACCAAGCTGGAGCTTATTGCCAGATGTTTCCACATATGGAAGTTGCCTATTAAGAAAACAATATGTAAACATCACATTCTCTATTCATAATTCTTTATCGGTAATGCAGATAAAATGTCTAATTATTAGATGGTTATCAACAGAACCCTCCGTTTCCAAGGAATAGAAAGGTTTCGCTTCAGGAAACAATATAATCCATTAGTAAACATATGTCAAGCATTTTTTTATCCCGATTTGGGACGAAGGAAAGGTAGGTTCAGAGAGCTTACCGGAAATACGTGGCAGAGAAGCCGAACAGGGATGCATCCAATCACAATCATTCGCAAGGGTGAAGGGTCCGTAGAGGAAAGGTGAGCAACAAAATGCCCTGATGCATTGGGTGCTTTGCCCCCCTCAGATGCGAGGATTTCTTGCCAAGATGTGCTATTTCCAAGAGGCTTCGGTATGAAAAACAAACCAAAGCCCTTCATTTGTTCCGTTTATTATCACTCGAAATGTTGCATGGAAGGGCAGAAATTGAAAAACAAGATTTCAGAAAGGAAGTGTTTGCATTACCTGTTCTTTGTGGGTGCCTGGATTACTTCCTGTTGAAACCTTTCCATGGTGGATGACCCTGAATGCTTATTTTTGGAGGGTGAAAAGCATTTTTTCTATCTGGCATCACTCTTGTCCAAGATAGATTTTTCACCACAGAGGCGGGCACAGAGAGCGAATTGTTTTATTTGGCGGGGAGCCTTTCGACAGGCTCAAGGCCCTGAGCAAAGCCGAAGGGGTACCCGCCAAATAAAAAACAGTCTGTCATTTCAAAGCATGGATTTTATGCTATCTCAGACCTCTTAAGAAGCACATGGTTCTATTTCGCAAGGGATGAAGTTTAGGATCCAATCATCGCCTCCCGTCCGCGCGGACGAAGGCCCGATTGGATCATAAGAAATTTCCCCCCTTCGGTAAACTCAGGGCCGTGAGCCTCGTCGAACGGCTCCGTCACCTCTGTGACTCCGTGGTGAACCCGGTTTTGAGAGAAGCGAATATCAATCCTTGAAAATTAACCCGGAGAGACTATTTGACAATCTGCACTGCATTGTGTTACTTTGCAATTAATTGCAATGCAAGGGAGGTGAGTTCCAATGAAATCTCAGCTGACGATCAGACTGCCCGATGACCTTGAGGAAGGTCTTTCAGCGTTGACGGAAAGGCTTAGACTCAAACGTTCAGATATCGTACGGATGGCTTTAGAAAGATTTATTGGCGAGCTCAAAGGGGTTGAAGAAACTAAACCCTATGATCGAGTCATAAGTATGATGGGTACTGTTTCAAGCGGGATTCCTGATCTTGGAGAAGCTCACCGGATATATCTTCAGAAAAAGATAAAAAGACATGCGTAATATCCTCTTGGACACCGGACCTTTTGTTGCCCTTCTTGATTCGAGCGAGAAAAATCACAGGCTTTGTCTATCGTTCTTTAAGGATTTCAAGGGCCGAGTGTTCGCAACAGAGCCGGTTCTTACTGAAGTCTTGTATCTTCTGGGTCCTTCAGTAAAAGCACAGAGATTTGGTATCGAATTTATTCTGAAGGGCGGAGCAATCCTTGTGCCTCAATCCCTTGGGAGTTTAAGGAGGAGCCTGGAATTAATGGAGAAATATAAAGATGCTCCTATGGATTTCGCAGATGCAACCCTTGTTGTTCTTGCCGAAGAGATGGGGATTACAGAGATTTTCACATTGGATGTAAAAGGTTTTGGTATATACCGTATTTTTGGCAAAAAAGCTTTCAAAATTTTTCCCGAACAATAGGATTCATTGTTCTCTAACAATCGACAGCAATTTTTCGACTTGATATTCGGATTTTTCTTCGGCCTGTAGCCATGTTCGAATGATTGAATAACACCCCTTTAGTTCTTCCACCACTGCATTGACAGGCCGCAGAGGGTCAGAGCTGATTTCAACAGCGGCAATCAACATTAACCACCACAGCATTTCTTCAAAAGATTCTTTGTTGAACCACCAAATGTGATTGTACTCGTTCACTCCCAAAAACTGTTGGACCTCACTGTCCTTCAACAACGATTCTAACACCGCATGAGCCTGTTTTTGATCAGATGGCTTCACGTCAAACCATCTTTGATGGCCGGTTAGCCATTTCATTACATTCAATGATCTCCAAGCAGAAGTCTCATCCAATCCTAAATCCCTTAGCACAATGAAGATGGTATTGCCGAGTCCCCATTCATCAATCCAAATGCGACTCTGTCCTGCAAAGTCCCTTGAGTTGCCCGTTTTGCCGAGAGTATGGACGAATAACCAGCCGAAGAGAGTCGCCCAGATGTATATTGAATCCGTCAGTTGCTTGTTCAGATATTCCGCGGCTGCTTTGACTCCTGTCGGTCGGAACCTCGGGTAGCGGCTGGTAACGATGGGCAAGTAGAGGATGGCTTCGAGTTCATGCCTTATCTCTCGCGCAACGACCCGCTCGTCTTCTTTGCCTCCGCTGAGTCGTTTGGCCTCGTGTAGAAGGTTTATTATTTTCTGCTCTATCTCAACCATCAATTCCTGATCGAGTTGGCCTTCTGGTTCTTTCAAACGCGCATCTATTAACCGGCAGAACATATCACCATTGACAAGTGCCTTGAAGGCATGTTGAACAGGTTGTAAGAACATTTCTCTCAATGCTTCTTCAATATTCGGGACTCCGCGGCCATTCAAGTATGAGGTGACGTTGGCATATTGATGCCACTCATTATCCCGGACTTCTCGAAAATCGACGAACACATGATATTTGTATGCCCCAAGTTCGACATACAAGCCTTTGTCGCAAAGCTCCTGGTTATTCCGAATGTATTCCAAACCAGTCACATTGTCCCGAAAAACAGAGAAATAGTCCTGATCAGAGGTCAATCCAAGACCCTCTCCTAAATCCTTCTGCATCAATCTCCGCTCATCTCCCTCTCCGGCCCTGGCGGAATAGGCGGCTGAAGATCGAACCCATCCCCGGACAGAGTCATATTGGTTGTGGTAGATGACCAGCGCTCGCTCATCACCAAAACGATTGGAGTAGGCAAAGACATTCTCATTGACATAACCTTCTGGCGTGTAGAAGTCATAAAGTAGGAAATCTCTTACGTCAGAAAAAAGGTGACGGCGTTTCATCAGGGGAAAGATTTCCCGTTCATGCCGCCGTATCAGATCCCAATCGGGTTGCTCATCCCATTTGGCATATCGGTATTCCATTCCATATTTTTCATTGAATCCTTCGATCTGACCGTGGGCAAACATCGGGAGCCCAGGCATGGTCACCATCATCGTACATATACCGAAATATTTATCTCCGTTGCCGAATTGGAACACTGCCGTTTCCTCGTCCGGGTTGCTCATAAAGTTAACAAACCGCTTGAGGACCTCGGGATTGAATTCCAGGGTGTTCTTCATCACGGAACGGTACTTCGCATTCTCCTCGTCCTTCAACATATTCATGAAGGCGCTGTTATAAACTCGGTGCATGCCCAGCGTTCGAACAAAGTAACCTTCTAAGAGCCAGAAAGCCTCGGCTAACAACAAGGTATCGGGTGCCTCCTGGGCTACCCGGTCCACTACCTGGCGCCAGAACTCCTCTGGCATGAGTTGATTGAACTGTTCCTTGGTCAAACCATGTTCTGCCCGAGAGGGAATGGCTCCACCCGTACCAGGTTCCGGGAACCACAAGCGTTGAAAGTGTCTCTTTGTCAACGTCATGGCGGCGTCGAAACGAATAATTGGAGATTTTCTTGCCACATGTAAGATTGTTTGAATGACCGCCTCCCGTACTTCCTCTTTCAGGTAATTCAATTGAGCGGTATCATTCCACGGCATCCGGGTCCCGTCGTTGCCGTGATAGATATACATTTCATTGCCGCTCCTGTGATCCACCCGCTTAAAGACGACCGCTGCATCTCTTCTATCGAAATAGTGATCTTCGAGATAGATCCCTACGTCTCCATGCCAGGAGAGGTTCGGTCCGCTGAAGCAGTAGACGGGAAAAGGGCTGTAGTCTAAGGAAATGAACCAGTCTGGATGCTCGATCAACCATCTGGAATCGATTCCCACATGGTTAGGCACCATATCGCTTGCCATGCGAATGCCGCGTTCCCACGCACGTTTCTTCAGATTCTGAAAGGCTTCTTCACCGCCCAGGTCGCCTGCAATCTCATAGTCGAAGAGAGAGTACGCAGAAGCCACCGCTTCAGGATTGCCCAATTGCTCCTTGATTTTTTTCGATGCCAGGCTGCGCTCCCACAGACCGATGAGCCACAAACCGCTGAAACCCCATTGGGCTAAGATGTCCAGTTCTTCGTCTGGAATCTGGTCGAGGCGGTAAAGGGAGCGATGGTATTTTCTGGAAAGCTGATGGAGCCACACATAGACATTTTTCGCCATGAGGACTAACCTGGGCATCCAATCCAGATCACGGCTGAACCGTTCTGGCTCTGCTTCAAGACCAGTGAATTCATAAACCTCAGCAGGAGCGCGTTCCCACAGCGCCATCCTTCTTAGATCGGCAATCTCCTCTTCTTTGATCAGATCGAGACTGCTGAGCAGACGGTAGAAATACTTTCCCAACAAGAAGCCCCATTTTTCCCGGATATATTCCAACTGTCCCGAAAGCGAACGGGGGACAGCTACGGCAGGGGTACGAAGCATCTCCATTAGATTCTGTTGATCGGGACCGAAAAAAGGTTGAGTATTGAAGAAGGCGTATAAACTGCTTATGATCTGCAAGTAAGAAGTTTGCCTCTCCAGTGTGGAATCATCGAATAACTCGTTGAAGGGTGAGAAGGCTGGATTCATATTGGCGAGCCAGAGCATGAGCATCTCTTCCAATACAATCTGGCGATGAGGTACCCCTGCAGTCTCGCCCTCCAGGTAGGCATCGAGTCCAGCCTCCCCGCGATAGAGAGCTACGGTTGGAAATTCGTCTGCAAATTGGCGAAGGGCCCCATCCACTGAAGACGTGCCAAATTCTTCATAGAGCCAATCCAGCGCCTGTTTCATGACTTGCGAATTTTTCTCATCGCGAAATAACCCGAGGACATAATGCAGGATCTCATCAATCAATCCCATTGCATTCATTTGTCCGGCTTTAATAGCCTGTTCAGGGAAATTGACCAGGTCGCGCTTTTCGTTGATCTTTTGTGATAAGACCCGGGCGGCATGGAAGTTGGGGAAAATGACATTTCCGCTGAGGGAGAACAGGGATTCATCAAACTGGTAGAGGTCCCGTGCCTTGCGCGAGACATGAAACTCCATGCGTATGGTATCATCTCTTTTTTTCATCCCACCCTCGCCCTCCCCCCTCGGAGGCTGTGTCGTAATCAGAAGCAAAGGGGAGAGGCAGTCAGGTTCCAAAGATTTGGA
>Ga0163209_1000120_pt1 | contig 30481 bp, 24 predicted proteins | sample Kivu_160m_FD_113538 | JGI IMG/M metagenome (GOLD analysis project Ga0163209, IMG submission 113538) | Freshwater microbial communities from Lake Kivu, Western Province, Rwanda to study Microbial Dark Matter (Phase II) - Kivu_160m | ecosystem: Environmental > Aquatic > Freshwater > Lake ...
AAATATTTGTAATCAATAATTGGTAATTAGTCATTCGTAATTTGTAATTCATTCCTCATTCCTCATTCCTCATTCCTCATTCCTCATTTGCCCTTCGTCCGCCTGTCCGCTTGTCCGCCTGTCCGCTTGTCCGCCTGTCCGCCTGTCTACCTGTATTCCTCAATCCTGATTTCCCTTTCACAGAACCCGCTTTCCACGAGCTGCATGTTGGAGCAGATGAGGATCGTGCGGTCTTTGGCGTGGGTTTCGATGAGTTGCAGATAGAAATCGATCCCGGCGCTGTCGAGGTTGGTGGTGGGCTCGTCCAACAGGAGCAGCGGGGTGTCGCTCAGCAGGGCGCAAACCAGTTTCACGCGTTGTTTCATCCCGGAGGAGTAGTGGAGGATGGGTTTCGTCATGGCCTGGGTGAAGGCAAGCAGGTCGATGATGGCCGGGATGGTGAAGCCGCCGGCGATCGGTTTGAAGGAGAAATGGAAATTCAGCATCTCTTTCAGGGTGAACTCTTCGATGAGTTCCTGGTAGGGGGCAACCAGCGAGAGGTGGCGGAAGATCTCCGTGTCGGGGATCGTGTTTCCGTTGAGGGAATAGCTGACGGTTCCTTCGGTGGGGTAGATGTTCCCGGCGATCACCTGGAGCAGGGTGGATTTCCCTGATCCGTTCCTCCCGGTGATCACGGTGCGGCTTCCCGTCTCAAACCGTTCGGTGAGGTTGCGGAAGATCCACTCTTTACTGAATTTCTTGCCAATCCCGTTGAGGGTGATCGTCATGCCCGGATGCGTTTATTTTTCGCGGTTGTTCTTGCCCATCCCCTTCATGATCCCCCGGCTGGAGTTGGCAATGAAGCTGAGGATCTCGTCGCGTTCGGGGGTGGCCGGCACATCCGCTTCGATGATCTCCACCGCGCGTGATACGTTGTAGCCTCTCAGGTAGATGGTCCGGTAGATATCCTGGATCTGGTTGATCTGTTCATCGGTGAAACTGCGGCGGCGAAGCCCGATGGAGTTGACCCCCACGTAGGAGATGGGCTCGCGGGCGGCTTTCGTGTAGGGGGGGACATCTTTCCGTACGAGGCTTCCGCCCGAGATCATGGTGTGGATGCCGATGTGGGAGAACTGGTGCACCGCCACCATGCCGCCGATGATGGCCCAGTCGTCGATCTCGATATGGCCGGCCAGGTTGGTGGCGTTTCCCAGGATCACGTTGCTGCCGATGATGCAGTCGTGGGCGATATGCACATAGGCCATCAGCAGGGTGTTGTTGCCGATCACCGTTTCGTTGTTGGCCTTGGTGCCGCGGTTGACGGTGACGTATTCACGGATGGTGACGTTGTCGCCGATCCTGACGATCGTCTCTTCCCCGGCGAATTTCAGGTCCTGGGGAATGGCTGAGATGACCGCTCCCGGGAAGATCCGGCAATTCTTGCCGATCCGGGCCCCCTCCATGACAGTGACGTTGGAGCCGATCCAGGTTCCCTCTTCGACCACCACATTTTTATCGATGGTCACAAAGGGTTCGATGACGACATTGGGGGCCAGGCGGGCCTGGGGGTGGACGTAGGCTAAAGGTTGGTTCATGAGCTGTTATTTGCGTTGGATCTGTGCCATCATTTCGGCTTCCATCACCACTTTCTGTCCCACGTAGGCGACCCCCTTCATGGAGATCAGCCCCCGGCGGATGGGTGCGTTGAGCTGGTTGTAGAAGATCACCGTATCTCCGGGCACCACCTTGTGACGGAATTTGACATGTTCTATTTTCAGGAAAAGCGTGGTGTAGTTCTGCGGGTCTTCCACGGTCTTCAGGGCCAGGATACCGCCGGTCTGGGCCATCGCCTCGATCTGAAGCACCCCCGGCATCACAGGATCTCCGGGGAAATGGCCCATGAAGAACGACTCGTTCATGGTCACGTTCTTCATCCCCACCACGTAATCACTCCCCATCTCCAGGATCCGGTCGATGAGCAGGAACGGCGGACGGTGCGGCAGCATCTCCTGGATCTGCTTGATGTCGTACAGCGGGGTCTTGTTCAGGTCGAAGGTGTGGATGGTGTCTGTCTTCCTGGATTTCCGGATGAGGTCCCTGATCAGGCGGGCAAACTGCACGTTCGAGTAGTGCCCGGGCCGTGTGGCGATGATGTGGGCCTTGATGGGCATCCCCACGAGCGCCAGGTCGCCGATGACATCCAGCAGCTTGTGGCGTGCCGGCTCATTTGGAAAGAGCAGCTCGAGGTTGTTCAGGATCCCTTCGCGCAACACCTCCACCCGTGGCTTTTTGAAGACACTGGCCAGCCGGTCGAGTTCGGTCTTGGAGATCATCCGGTCCACAAACACGATGGCGTTGTTCAGGTCGCCCCCCTTGATGAGGTTGTTGTTGAGCAGGTACTCCAGCTCATGGAGGAAAACGAAGGTCCGGCAGGGGGCGATCTCCGTGGTGAACTGCTTCATGCCGTTGAGGAGGGCATTCTGGGTGGCAAGGATCTTCGACTCGAAGTCGATCATCACCGACACCTTGAACTCTTTTGAAGGGATGGCGATGATCTCCACCTTCTTCTCCGGGTCGGAATAGGAGATGTTCGACTTCAGCTCGATGTATTTCTTCAGCGCTTTCTGCTCCACGATCCCGGCTTTCTGCAACTTCTCCACATACAGTTTCGCGCTTCCGTCGAGGATGGGGGCCTCCGACTGGTTGAGCTCGATCAGCGCGTTGTCGATCTCCATCCCGGCCAATGCTGCCAGCACATGTTCCACCGTGTCAATGCGCACCCCGTCGTGTTCCAGGCTGGTCCCGCGGGAGGTGTCGATCACGTTGTCGAGATCCGCATCGATCAGCACGCCGGTGTTCAGGTCGGTGCGGGCAAACTTATATCCGTAGTTCTCGGGGGCAGGCTTGAACGTCAGAGTGACCTTCTTGCCTGTATGCAATCCAATGCCATCAATACTGACGGGTTGGCTGATGGTCTTCTGTTTCTCACTCATCTGGCAGCAGCTTTTTTAACTCTTTTTCCAATGAATTCAGTTTCTTTACGATATCGTCCAGGTTTCTCCAGTGCACATAGTTCCTGCGGGCTTTGGAGGCGTCGATCGCCGGCGCCCCGAACACGATGGCTCCATCCTGTGGAAGGCTGTTCTCCACGCCTGAACGGGCTCCCACCTTCACGTTGTCGGCCACCACGATATGTCCCACAAACCCGGCCTGTCCTCCGACCATCACGTTTTTGCCGATCTTCATCGATCCCGAGAGGCCAGTCTGCGCGGCAATCACGGTGTTTTCACCGATCTCCACGTTATGGGCCACCTGGATCAGGTTGTCGAGCTTCACCCCCCTGCGGAGGATGGTGGAGCCGATGGTGGCCCGGTCGATGGTGGTGTTGGCGCCGATCTCCACGTTGTCTTCCAGCACCACGTTCCCCACCTGCGGCACCTTGCGGTAGTTCTTGTCATCCTGCGGGGCAAAGCCGAACCCGTCGCTTCCGATCACCGCCCCCCCGTGGATGGTGCAGTTTTTTCCCACCACGCAGTCGCGGTAGATCCTGACGCCAGGATAGAGGATCGTTCCGCTGCCCACCTTCACGTGATCGCCAAGGTAAACCTGGGGGTAGACCTGCACATCGTCGCCAATGGTCACTCCCTCGCCGATATAGGCAAACTCCCCGATATAGAGCTCGCGGCCAAGGTTGGCGGAGGGGGAGATGAAGGCGTGGGAGGAGATCCCCGATTTTTTACTGATCATGCTGGAGACGATCTCGAGGATCCGGGCAAAGGCGTCGTAGGGATCCTCCACCCTGATCAGGGTGAGCCCTGCGGGAAGGGGTTTGTCGGGATGGAAGGTTTTCTTTACGATGGCCAGCGAGGCGCCGGTAGTGTAAATGTAGTTCGTGTAGGCAGGATTGGCAAGAAAGGTGAGGGTGCCCGGCTTTCCCTCCTCAATTTTCGAGAGGTTGGAAACCTTCACATCCTGGTTACCCTCAACGGAGCCACCTAAAAGCTCGGCAATCTGGCGGGCAGAAAATTCCATTCAGCTTGATTTATAGGTTTTTACTTAGTAAAATCGGGGCGCAAGTTACCATTTTTTTCGACACCTGCGGGAAATTTTTTGTAACGTCATGGCTTAGCGTGCGGTTAGCTCTTTTGGATAGGAGAGGAGGTATTTCCTGGTGCGGGTGGCGAGGACCGAGGTGCTCAGCTGGTCGGATGCTTCCGAGAGATCGATCAATTCCCCTTCGCGCGTCAGGATCCGGATCAGGTCGTGGCCCGGTGTGTAGGCGTCGTTCGAGACCGGTTCCTCCGTGACGAGAAACCCTGCCTCCTCCGGCGAAAGGCCGAAGTGGCGGGCAGCCTCTTCCCGGATGCGGGCGACATAGCCTGGATTGAAAGGGGTGTTGCGCAGTTCGGCCCGGAAGAGAGGGCGGTTTACCAGCCTGTGGCTCAGGAGGGAGAGAACAGGGTCGGGATGGGCGCTCCACAGTTTGATCGCCGAAAAGATGTCGAAGTCGTCAAGCCGGGCAAAATCCTCGAGGAACTCCCCGCTGCGAAGCATCTCGGGTCCGTTGTCCTGTGCCCCCAGGAACTTTTGCAGGGAGGGCGTCGCGAAAAGGTCTCCCCCCTGTTCTCCCAGCAATTGAGCACGGCGGAGGATGTTGGAGAGCATCAGGTCGGCCGCCAGCACGGTCTTGTGAAGGTATACCTGCCAGTACATGAGGCGCCTGGCCAGGATGAACTTCTCAATCGAATAGATCCCTTTCTCCTCTACCACCAGCTCGTCGTTCTCCACGGTGAGCATGTGGATGATCCGGTCGGTGTTGATCACCCCCTCCGCCACGCCGGTGAAGAAGCTGTCGCGGGTCAGGTAGTCGAGCCGGTCCATGTCGAGCTGGCTGGAGACAAGCTGATGCAAAAACCGTTTCGGATAGCTGCCGGTGAAGATCCGGATCGCGGTGTCCAGCCTCCCGGGGAACCGCTCGTTGAGGCGTTCCATGAAGAGCAGGGAGATCTCCTCGTGCGAGATGCCCGTGACGATCGACCGCTCCAGGGTGTGGGAATAGGGGCCATGGCCGATATCGTGCAGCAGGATGGCCAGCCAGGCGCCCTCCTCCTCTTCGTTTGTGATCTCCACCCCTTTCTCCCGGAGGATCTTGATCGCCTGCTTCATCAGGAACAGGCAGCCGAGGGCGTGCTGAAAGCGGGTGTGGGTGGCCGAAGGGTATACATACTCGGTGAGGCCAAGCTGCCGGATCCTTCGCAGGCGCTGGAACCAGGGATGCTCGATCACGTCGAACAGGAACTCACTCGGGAGGGTGATGAACCCGTAAACCGGGTCGTTGATGTTTTTCTTTTTGTTGATGATTTGAGCTATCTTTGTTAATAAATCGTAAAAAAAGAGCTTCCGGGCAATAAAAAGAGGGTTTGACCATTTACTCTTACAAAGATACGGAGAACGATGGAGAAGATCACAATATTATGGGTGGATGATGAGATAGATCTGTTGAAGCCACACCTGCTCTTTCTTGAGCAAAAAGGATACAACGTGCTTACGGCCAACAACGGCCACGATGCGCTGGAACTGCTGGACAAGCATCCCTGCGGGATTGTCTTCCTGGATGAACAGATGCCCGGCATGTCGGGCATCGAGACCCTGGAAAAGATCAAGGACCGAACCCCCAACCTCCCGGTGGTGATGATCACCAAGAGCGAGGAGGAGTCGATCATGGAAGAGGCGATCGGCAGCAACATCTCCGATTACCTGATCAAGCCGGTGAACCCCAACCAGATCCTGCTCTCCCTGAAAAAGAACCTGGAGAACAAAAAGATCGTGAGCGAGAAGACCAGCTTCCAGTACCAGCAGGAGTTCCGCAACATCGGGATGGAGATCAGCAACCGGCTCAGCTTCAGCGAATGGGCCGAGATCTACAAAAAGATCGTGGGGTGGGAACTCAAGCTGGAACGTTCGCAGGATGAGGGGATGAACCAGGTGTTGCAGATGCAGAAGACGGAGGCGAACCAGGTGTTCAGCAAATTTGTGGAGCGGAACTACATCGATTGGATCAGCGGAAAAGCGGATGAGAAGCCGGTTTTGTCGCACACGCTCATCAAGGAGAAACTCTTTCCGCTGTTGGAAGAGAACCGTCCCACCTTCGTGATCCTGATCGACAACCTGCGCTACGACCAGTGGAAAACGCTGCAGCCGGTGATCGAGGAGGAATTTCGCGTGGAACGGGAGGAGATCTACTACAGCATTCTCCCCACCACCACACAGTATGCGCGAAACTCCCTCTTTGCCGGGCTCCTGCCTACCGAGATCGAGAAGAAGTACCCGAAATACTGGGTCAATGAAGATGAGGAGGGAACCAAGAACAATTACGAGTCGGAACTCCTTGGCGAGCTTCTGAAGCGGTACGGCAGGGATATCAGGTACTCCTATTACAAAGTGCTGAACATGTCGTACGGCAGGAAGCTGGTGGAGCTGATGCCCAACCTGATGGTCAACAAGCTCAACTTCATCGTTTACAATTTCGTGGATATGCTTTCCCATGCCCGCACCGAGATGGAGATCATCCGCGAGTTGGCCAACGACGACGGCGCCTACCGCTCCATCACCCTGTCGTGGTTCATCCACAGCCCGCTGCTTGAGATCTTCCGTTACCTTGCGGAAAAGGAGGTGAACCTGGTGATCACCACCGATCATGGCTCGATCCGTGTCACCAACCCGGTGAAGATCCTCGGCGATCGCAACACCAACACCAACCTGCGCTACAAGACGGGCAAGGCCCTCAAGTACGAGCGCAACGAAGTGTTTGAGGTGCGCAACCCGGCCGACATCTATCTGCCCCGCACCAATGTCAGCTCCACCTTTGCCTTCTGCCGCAACAGCGACTTCTTCGCCTATCCCAACAACTACAACCATTACGTAAACTATTACAAGGATACCTTCCAGCACGGGGGCATCTCCATCGAGGAGATGATGGTGCCCTTCATCGTGCTGAGAAACCGGTAAGCCGAAGCAACGCGATGGGGAATCAGCATCATGCCGAAACCGAGGCCGGGCTCCCGGTGATTGCCCGGAGGCTGCTGGCTGCCAATCCCGGCAAGCGGATCTTTGCTTTTTATGGGGGCCTCGGGGCGGGGAAGACCACCTTCATCAAAGCGGTCTGCCGCGAACTTGGCGCCACCGACGAAGCGCTCAGCCCCACCTTTGCCCTGATCAACGAATACCGCACCTCCGCGGGGGAGCCCCTCTATCATTTTGATTTTTACCGGATCAACAAGCTCGAGGAGGTTTACGACATCGGTTACGAAGAGTATTTCTACAGCGGACACTACTGTTTCATCGAATGGCCCGAACTCATTGAGGAACTCCTGCCGGTAGAAAGCGTGAAGGTCGCCATCTCCGGCACCCCCACCCGCACCATCCGGTTCTAACCCCCCATGACCTCATAACCCCTCTCCAACTTGTCCAACTTGTCTAACTTGTCCAACTTTTTTATACCTTCGTTAAAAATTTCCTGCAATGGAAGATCCGTTATCGGAAATGACCCGGCGTTCCACGGCCGAACGCCTGATGCCCCAGGAGGAGACCCTGGAGGTCACTCCCCGGAAAAGCCAGCTTGTGATCGGAGTCCCTAAGGAGATCACGCCCGAGGAGAACCGGGTGGCGTTGGTCCCCGACGGTGTTGCCCTGTTGGTTCAGCAGGGAACCCGGGTGATGGTGGAGGCGGGAGCCGGATTGGCGGCCCATTTTTCCGACCATCAGTACAGTGAAGCCGGGGCCCAGATCGCATACTCCCCCGAGGAGGTTTACAAAGCCGACATGGTCCTCAAGGTGGCCCCGCTGACCAACGGGGAGTCGGAGTACCTGCCGCCCAAGCAGACCCTGGTATCGGCCCTGCAGATCGCCACGCAGACGGAGGGCTATTTCCGGAGCCTGATGTCTAAGAAGATCACGGCGTTGGCCTACGAACTTATCCGGGATAAAACGCAGTCGTTTCCCATTGTACGGGCCATGAGTGAGATCGCCGGCTCCACCTCGGTCTTCATCGCAGCCGATTACCTGGCTAATCCCGGTTTTGGCCGGGGAAAGATGTTTGGCGGCTTCACCGGGATCAGCCCTTCGGAGGTGGTGATCATCGGCGCCGGGACCGTGGGCGAATATGCCGCCCGGTCGGCGCTCGGGCTGGGAGCCCTGGTCAAGGTGTTTGACCACTCGGTGTACCGGCTTCGCAGGTTGCAGAATAACCTGGGAGTCAGGATTTTCACGTCGGTGCTCTATCCCAACGCCCTGCTGGCCGCCATGAAGACGGCCGACGTGGTGATCGGAGCGGTGCATTCGCGGGGAGGCAAAAGCCCCTGCCTGATCACCGCGGAGGTGATCCGTCAGATGAAGGAGGATTCCATCATCATCGATGTCAGCATTGACCAGGGAGGCTGTTTCGAGTCGTCGAAGCCGACCACCCACAGCAACCCGGTATTCAAAGAGCACGGGGTGACCCATTACTGTGTTCCCAACATCGCCTCGCGCGTGCCCCACACGGCGTCGCAGGCGCTCAACAACATCTTCGTTCCGGTGGTCCTCGACATCTGTTCCGAAGGGGGCATCGAGGCCCTGATCAAGCGGGATTATGGCCTCCGGCAGGGAGTCTACCTTTTCAACGGAACGGTCACCAACCTGCCAATCAGCAAACTTTTTAAACTGCCATTCCAGGACATTGAACTGCTGATGGCTGCATTCCGCTAACCATGAAGCTGTCGGCCCGCACTGTCAAAACCTCGAAGTATCCTGTCCTGATCGGGGAGGGGGTGCTGGAGTACCTTCAGAAGGAGGTCGGGGAGTTCCGCCGGATGAAATCCAGGATCCTGATCCTCACCGATTCCAACACCTCCCGGTTTTGTCTGCCCGAACTTCTGAAACACCTTCCGGTGCTGGAAGAGGCTGATGCATTGAATGTGGATGCGGGCGAGGAGTCAAAGAGCCTTCTCACGGCGGAGCGTCTCTGGAAAGAGCTGGGGTCGTTGCATGCCGACAGGAATTCGCTGCTGATCAACCTGGGCGGCGGTGTGGTGACCGACCTCGGAGGGTTTGTCGCATCGGCCTATCACCGCGGGATCCATATGATCCATCTGCCCACGTCGCTGATCGGCCAGGTGGACGCGGCCATCGGCGGGAAGAACGGCGTGAACATGAACTCCCTCAAGAACCAGGTGGGGAGCTTTTATTTTCCCCGTGGCGTATGTGTCTGGCCCTCCTTCCTGAACACCCTTCCGGCTGAGCAGGTAAGGTCGGGCATGGCCGAGGTGGCCAAGACGGCCCTGATCGGGGACGAGCAGTTCTGGCGCCGCCTCACGCGGCGGTCATGGCAACAGCTTATGGAGATCCCCTTCAGCGGGCCCTTCTGGAAAGAGATCCTGCTGAGGACCATCCGGATCAAGATGGAGATCGTGAAGCAGGATCCTTTTGAACGCAACCGGAGAAAGCTCCTGAATTTCGGTCACACCATCGGGCATGCCATCGAATCCCTGGCCATCCGGCGCGAAACGCCTGTCCTGCATGGAGAGGCTGTGGCGGCGGGGATGCTCTGCGAAGGGTTTTTATCCCTGCACCATACCGGGCTGGAACCGGTTCAGTTCAACGAGTTGGTCCGTTGGGTACTGCCGGCCTTCGGCAAGCTCCCCTCCCTGGAGGAGAATGCGGACGCCTATCTTGACCTGATGCGGCATGACAAGAAAAACCGCCGGCAGGAATTCCGCTTCACCCTTCTCTCCGGCATCGGAAAAGGCATCATCAACCAGGCCTGCACGCCCGATAAGGTCAGGAAGGCGCTGACGAACTACGACACCCTTTGACCTTTCCTCCGATGTACCTGATCACCTGGCCAGCGCAACATCAAACCCTGTCGGGCAGCATCGGCCTCCCGGCTTCAAAAAGCATCAGCAACAGGCTGCTCATCCTGAATGCCCTCAGCCGACAGGCCATTCCCGTTGAAAACCTCTCGGAAGCGGATGACACCCGGCTTCTCCGCGATCTCCTGGCAAAGGCCGAAGCCACACATCCTAACCCTCCGGGAGATCCCGATGCACCTCATGGACTCTCTACTGATGAGACGGGGCGGACCCCAGTTGTGCTCGACTGCCGCAACGCCGGAACCGTCCTGCGTTTCCTTACCGCTTTTTTAGCCCGACGACCGGGCACCTGGCTGCTGACGGGCAGCGGGCGCATGAAGCAACGTCCCGTTGGCGTGCTCGTGGAGGCGCTCAGAAACCTAGGAGCCTCCATCGAATACCGGGGGGGAGCCGGGTATCCTCCGCTGCTGATCTCCGGGAGGGACCTCCGGGGAGGGGAGGTTGTGATGGATGGCTCCGTCAGCAGCCAGTTCCTCTCCGCCCTGTTGATGATTGGCCCGCTGCTTCCGGGGGGGCTGACGATCCGGATCACGGGCAGGCCGGTATCCCGGCCCTATGTGGAGATGACCGCCGGCGTGATGAAACAGCTTGGCGCCGGGGTGACGCATCATGGCAACCTCCTGGTGGCGGCGCCCGGGGAGTACCATCCTGAAGAACTTGGTCCCGGCGGGTTTCACGTTGAGGCCGACTGGTCCTCCGCCGCCTTCTGGTATGAGGCGGCGGCGTTGGCAGGCAACGCAGAGATCCTGCTGCCTGGATTGCATTTTCACAGCCTCCAGGGAGATGCCGCCCTGGCGGAACTCTTCCGGCCATTTGGCGTGGAGACCACATTTGAGGAGGAGGGAGTTTCAGTAAGCAGTGGGCAGTTGGCAATTGGCAGTTGGCAGTCGGCAGTTGGCAGTGGGCAGTCTGCTTTTCGTCCTTCGTCCATCTCCCGTCCGCTTGTCCGCCGGTCCGCCGGTCCGCCGGTCCGCCTGTCCGCCTGTCCCGATCTCGCCCCGGCGCTGATCGTCACCTATGCCGCGCTGGGCATCGCGGCCCGGTTCACCGGACTGCACCACTTAGCCACCAAGGAGAGCGACCGGTTGAGAGCTTTGCAGAAAGAGCTGAAACGCATCGGGCGGCCGGTACGGGTCAGGGCCCCGGGGATCATCGAGACGCTGAACGAGGCGCCGCTGACAACCTTGCCGAAGGGAAGCGATCCGGTTTGTATCAACACCTACGGCGACCACCGCATCGCCATGGCCTTTGCCCCCCTGGCGTTGATGACGGGAGCCATCTGCATCGACGAACCCGGGGTTGTCTCCAAGTCCTATCCGGGATTCTGGGAAGATCTGAAGCGCATGGGGTTCAGGATAGAGAAAATGGCGAAATAGCGAAATAGCGAAAATTATTTTTACTAATTTTGAGGCTTGATCCAAAACCCAAAATCCAAATAAATCCCAAAAAACAAATTCCAAAATCCAAATAAATTCCAACATCCAATATCCAATTCAATTAAAACCCTAAACCCGAAACCCTAAACCCTAAACCCTAAACCCTAAACCCTAAACCCTAAACCCTAAACCCTAAACCCGAAACCCTAAACCCGAAACCCTCCCCACAATGCTAGTTGACCTCTTCATCCCCTGCTTCATTGACCAGATCTATCCCGAGACGGGGATGAACATGGTGAAGGTGCTGGAGAAGGTGGGGGTGGCGGCGCACTACAACGGAAACCAGACCTGTTGCGGGCAGATGGCCTTCAACAGCGGGTTCTGGGATGAGGCCAAGGCGATGGGGGAGAAATTCATCCGCGATTTCCCGAACGACCGGCCCATCGTGGGACCGTCGGCTTCCTGCATCGGATATATCCGGAATTATTTTCCCAGGCTCTTTCACAACACCGCCTTGCATTATGAATACAAGCAGTTGCGCAAGAACATCTATGAGATCACCGATTTCCTGGTCAATGTGATGAAGGTCGAGGATGTGGGAGCCACCTTCAACCATGTGGTGACCTACCACAGTTCCTGCGCCTCGCTGCGTGAATATGGCCTGAAAGATGAACCGCTCAGGCTGCTTTCGAATGTCAGGGGATTGGAACTCAGGGAGATGAAGGATCATGATGTCTGCTGTGGGTTTGGGGGCACCTTCTCCGTGAAGTTTGAGGCGATCTCCTCGGCGATGGCCGAACAAAAGATCAGGCATGCCCTCGATACCGGAGCCGAATACATCGTTTCCACCGATTCATCCTGCCTGATGAACCTTCAGGGATACATCGACAAACAGAACATCCCGTTAAAAACCATTCATATCATCGATGTGCTTGCATCCGGTTGGTAAAACCAAATAGTTGTATATTTGTGAGACCAGTTTAAACCGTCAGCCTATCGGAGTGTTTTTATCTCGTCTTCTTTTCAGCCTCAGCGGAATCCTCGTCATCCTCTTTTCCGTTCCGGATCTTTCGGCCCAGGACGCGGTGCTGGTGCCGAATGAGCAGGATTGTCTTGGCGCCATCCCGGTCTGCCAGCCGGTTTATTCCACCACCACCTCCTACACCGGATGCGGCAATGTTTGCCCCGAGATCCACGATGAAGGCGTTTGCCCCCTTTGCATGGACGGAGAGATCAATGATGTCTTTTACATTTTCACCGTGAAAACCAGCGGGCTGCTCCGCTTCACCCTCACACCCAACAATTCGGACAATGATTATGACTGGGCGGTGTTCAACATGACCAACGCCGATTGTTCCCAGCTCTACCCCAACGCGGTCAGTCTCACGGTGAGCTGCAACTCTTACGGAAATCTTGGCTACAACGGGCCCACCGGGATCAACACCGCGCAGAGCGACAATACCGACTGCAACGGTCCGGGCACCTCCAACGGTCCGCCGTTCAACAAAGACCTGAACGTTGTGGCCGGGCAGACATACCTGATCAACATCAGCAACTGGTCCTCCTCGGGCCAGTCGGGCTATACCCTCGATTTCAGCGCCTCCACGGCCAGCATCTTTGATGATGTGCCGCCTGCCATCGACTCCATCCAGGAGGAGATCCCCTGCTCGGGGACCGATCAGCTCTATTTCCGCTTTTCCGAGAATGTGCTATGCGAGGATGTCTACCAGCATCCGGAAAAGTTCTCCCTGAGCGGTCCGGGAGGAACGATCCCCATCACTGATATCACCAGCACCGATTGCAGCAGCGGCGCCACGCAGTCGCCCGTCTATTTCATTGAGATGGATACGGTCATCAACAGCGGAAGCTATTCGCTGAGCATCCTCGGCGATATCAGGGACCTGTGCTCCAACGTGGCGCTTTATGAGAGCTACGCTTTTGAACTGGCCGGGATCAATGCCCCGCAGGCCAATGCCGGAAACGACACCACAGTCAACAACGGCGCCATCATTGTCCTCAACGGAACCGCCACCGGAGGGACCAGCCCGGTGACCTTTCACTGGGAGCCTGCCAATCTTCTTGTGGATCCCGACGTAGAGGACCCGACCACCGTGAACATGGGCGCCACCACGGAATTTGTTTTATCGGTCACCGACGACCTAGGTTGCATCGACGACGACCCGGTGATGGTCTACGTGGTTGGCGGCCCCCTAAGCGTGACGGTGGTGGCTACCCCCGGTACCATATGCAACGAGGCGATGGTGCAGCTTGAGGCGATCGGGACGGGGGGAAGCGGCAACTACTCCTATTCCTGGACCTCCAATCCTGCCGGGTTCACCTCCACACTGCCCGACCCGGTGGTCTACCCTGTGACCAACACCACTTACACCGTGACCATCTCCGACGGGTTCAGCACCTACTCAGGCTCCACCTCCGTGGTGGTGCACCCGTTACCGGTTGCCAATGCCGGCAGCGATGTGAGCATTCCATACGGGACCTACACCACGCTGCATGGCTCAGCCGCCGGAGGTTCCGGAAATTTCTCCTGGCTCTGGAGCTCCACCTCTCCCGGGTTTTCCTCCACCCTCCAGGAGCCGGTCACCGACAACCTTGAGATCACCACCCTCTTCACCCTCAGAGCCACCGACCAGGCGACCGGGTGCCAGAGCCATCCCGACGAGGTGCTGGTGACCGTCACCGGCAGCCCGCTGTCGGTCAGCCCGATCGCGATACCGCCCGTAATCTGCCAGGGCGTCTCTACCCAGCTGGTCCCCATGACCAGCGGAGGAACAGGCGTTTACACCTATTCGTGGATCTCCGTCCCGGCCGGGTTTACCTCCTCAGAAGCCAGCCCTGTTGTATCTCCGATGGAGACCACCAGCTACTTTGTGACCGTGGACGACGGCTATAACATGGCATCCGGAAATGTCAACGTGATCGTGAACCCGGCCCCGCAGATCTACCTGGGGCCGCCCGATACGATGGTCTGTATCTACGATACGGTGATCCTTGATGCGGGGAATCCAGGATCGGACTACTACTGGTCGAACGGGGCCACCACCCAAACGATCAGGGTGAGCTCCCCCGGCATCGGTTACGATGTGCAGACTTACTCCGTGAGGGTGAGCAATGAATACGGCTGCCGCGATTCGGCCACCATCAGCCTCATCTTCACCTTTGCCGCCTGCACCGGGATCAACCAGGAGTTCATGGGCATGGAGATCAGCCTCTTTCCGAACCCCACCACCGGATGGATGACCCTTTCGGTGACCAATATCCGGGAAGAGATCCGGATTTTCATCACCAACCTGCTGGGAAAGAAGCTGTTGGAAGAGACGATCGCCCCTCCGGGGGATGAGGGCCTCTCCCGGCAATTCGACCTCTCGGGCTGGCCGAAAGGAGTTTACCTTGTTCAATTAACAACCAACAACGCCTCCACCGTTCGAAAGATCGTGGTGGAATAAACCTGAAATGCGAAGCATTTACGAATACCATTGAAAATAATCGTTCTGATGAATAAACCTGAAACTTGAAACTTGAAGCATGAAACCAGAAACCAGAAAACAGTGGGCAGTGGGCAGTGGGCAGAGCCCAGTAACCGGCATCAGATATCGCGCCACGCCAAGGCGTGGTCTCCGCTTCGCTACGACATCCCGTATCGCGCCACGCCAAGGCGTGGTCTCCGCTTCGCTACGACATCGCGTATCGCGAATCGTTACACTGACCCTTCTCCTGGTCCTCGCCTCCTCCGCTTTCGCCCAGCAGGGGGTCTCCACCGTCATCGATCCCCAGGATGCGGCCCTGAGGGCTCAGTTCAGGGAGGCTGATTTCGGCGGGAACCTGGCGATTCGCGTGGCCGGAGATCCTGTCAAGGAGTATTACGTGGTGGACATGAACCGGTTTGTCTCCCGCTTTGAACGGATCTGGTTTATCAACCTGGTCTTCCAGTCGGCGGAGGTGGTTACGCTGGATCATGATATTGCAGCGGACCAGATGTGGTTTTTTGCCCCGAAGCGCTTGCCGGAGGAGAAGGCGCTTGCCCTTTTCGATGAGATGAAGCGAAGCGCCGACAGCGTTTCAAACGGAATGACTGAGGAGGAAAAAGCGGCCTGGTTACAAAAGAACGACAAGTACAAAAACAACGGCAACGATGAAGAATAGCAAGAGGAGAACGAAGACCCGCACCGCCTGCCTCCTCTTCAGAGGCATGGCGCTGGTCCTCTTTTTAGGTGTCACGCTGATCAATGTGCAAGCCCAGTATCCCGATCAGAACAACTTGTGTGAGACGGCTGATCCTTTCTGCACGGGATCGGTCTACACCTTTCCTGCCGGGGTCAACGCCGGTTCCGGACAATCCGGTCCCTATTACGATTGCCTTTACACCACGCCCAATCCTGCCTGGTACTACATGCGGGTGGCCGATCCCGGCAGCATTGTCATCTACATGTACAGCTCGCCATCGGAAGACATTGATTTCTGTTGCTGGGGCCCTTTCACCTCACAGGATTGCTGCACCCAGCTCACCGCAGCCAAAGTGGTCGACTGCAGCTATTCGGTGAATCCCACAGAGACCTGTGTGATTTCCAATGCACAAACCGGACAGTATTACATGCTGGTCATCACCAACTATTCAAACCAGCCCTGCGACATCACCTTTTCGCAGACCGGTGGCACCGGCTCAACCGACTGCACCATCCTGCCTCCGCCCGCCACCAACAACAGCCCGATCTGTTCGGGGCAAACGCTTCAGCTCTTTGCCGAGGATGTGAACAATGCCACCTATTCCTGGTGGGGGCCCGACAACTTCACCTCCAGCGAGCAGAACCCTACCATCACCAACGCCACACCGGCCAATGCCGGCACCTATTACCTCACGATCGAAGTCAACGGTCAGCCCTCTGCCGACACCAGTGAAACCGTTGTCTATATCTATCAGCCTGTGGCCGATGCCGGGAATGACACCACCATCCCCAACGGGACCTACGCCTTCCTTCACGGCAGCTGCACCGGAGGGAGCGGATCCTACAACTATCACTGGGATCCGGCCGACAAGCTGGTGGATCCCGACATCCAGAACCCCCAAACGGTGAACCTCTTTTCCACCACCCTCTTCACGCTGACCATCACCGATGATTCGGCCTCCTGCCAGGGAATCGACATGATGACGGTCAACATTGAAGGCGGGGCGCTGGCTGTGAATGCGGTTGCCACCCCCTCCTCCATCTGCAAAGGTTCCACATCTCAGCTACATGCCATCGGATCGGGAGGGGCCGGCAACTACACCTATGAATGGACCGGCCCCAACGGCTTTTATTCCACGCTGCCCGACCCGGTGGTTCAACCCCAGGAGACCTCCACCTATTTCGTCACGGTGAACGATGGCTACAACACCTCATCGGGCCAGGTCACCGTGATCATCATTCCCCCGCCGGTGGCCAATGCCGGCAGCGATGTCTCCATCCCCAACGGGACCTATACCTTTCTCCATGGCAGTGTAACGGGAGGGACCAGCAACTACTTCTATAGCTGGTCGCCCGCCAGCATGCTGGTCAATCCCACCGTCCAGGAGCCCCAGACCGTGAAACTCTATGCCTCCACGGTCTACTCCCTGCAGGTGACCGACCTGGTGACCAACTGCGCCAGTGAAAACCAGGCCAATGTGGCCGTTGAGATCACCGGCGACATTCTTTCCGTCAGCCCCGTGGCGGTCGCCCCCCACATCTGCCCGGGAGACACCACCCAGCTCTTTGCCTTTGCGGTGGGCGGGACCGGCATCTATGAATATTCCTGGAGCTCAGACCCTTCCGGGTTCAGCTCTTCACTGCCCAACCCCTTTGTCACCCCGACCACCAACACCACCTACCACCTGTCGGTCTTCGATGGATTCAACACCACCACCGGAAGCACATCCGTCGGGATCTGGCCACAACCGGAGATCTACCTGGGGCCTCCCGATTCAAACGTCTGCATCTACGATACCGTGACGCTGGATGCCGGAAATCCCGGGAATTCCTACCTCTGGTCCAATGGCGCCACCACACAGACCATCATGGTGAGCTCCCCGGGGATCAGCTACGACGTGCAGCCCTATTCGGTGATTGTGACCAACGCCACGGGGTGCACCTCTGAAGCGAACATCAACCTGATCTTCTCCTTCAGCTCCTGCGTGGGGATCGATGAAGAGGGCTCCGCCCCCCGTCTCGGGATCTACCCCAATCCCACCACCGGGCTCATCACCATCTTCCGGGCCGAACTTCCCGAAGCCTTCACCCTGTCGCTGATCAATGTTTACGGCCAGCGGGTGGCTGATTTCAATGTTGAGCGCCTGAGTCCCGGGAACGAGCGGATCACGGAAGACCTCTCATCCCTCGCGAAGGGGATCTACGTGCTGAGAGCGGAGAGTAAACATCACGTAATCACACAAAAACTAATCATTAAGTAGTGGGCAAGAAGAGAGGGTTTTTCCGGGTTCCGGCAACTGTTTTATTCCTGATGTTCCCCCTGTTGCTCACGGCACAGGCATCGATCTATGATCCTCCCGAAAAGAACGACTGTCCCAGATCGCAGCGGCAGGCTTATGTGTGGTATTTTGGAGAGTATGCCGGGATTGATTTCAACACGGGGGATGCCATTGCCCTGACGGATGAAGATGTGATGACCGCCTACAAAGCGAGCGGCGTGATCTGCGACAGCGTGGGTAACCTGCTGTTCTTCACCAACGGCAGGAAGGTGTGGGACCGCTCCTTCAATGTGATGCCGGGAGCGTCGGAGCTGTATGGCGACGTGGGGGTGACCCAGCCCTGCATCGTCGTTCCGAAGCCGGGGCCCGACAGCCTTTACTATGTGTTCACGGTGGATGTGCTGGCCTTCATGCCCGATGGATCCTATACGACCCGGGGGATCAACTACACGGTGGTCGACATGAAAGAGCGCGACGGGATGGGCGACGCCAGGGATTATATCAATGTTTCGCTGTTAACCCCTGCCTGCCAGAAGATCACGGCAGTGAAACATGACAACGGCACCGATTTCTGGGTGATTGCCCATGAGTGGGATTCCGATCGCTTTTATGCCTGGCAGATCTCCGGCGGCGGCATTGGCGAACCGGTCATTAGCGCAGCCGGCAGCGTGCATGGCGGTGGGTATGGGTATCAGCTCAATGCCGTCGGATACATGAAAGCCTCTCCCGACGGAAGCAAACTGGCGGTAGCCATCACCGGCACCAATGAGATAGAACTCTTCGACTTCGATAACAGCACGGGCGAGATCACGTTGGCCTCCACCTTCACTTCCACACAGCCAGGGATCAACCCCTACGGTGTGGAATTCTCCCCTAACAACCGGATGCTCTATGCCACGCTGCTCCAGGTGGTGGGGAACGGTCCGCCGTCGAATCCCTCATACCTGCTGCAGTTCGACCTGAACAGCGGGCTCGCCAATCCCGTGGAGGTGGATTCCGCACAGGGCATCCGGCTGGGAGGGATGCAGCTGGGTCCCGACGGCCGGATCTATATTGCCCAGACGGTCAACCTGCTGACCAAGAAAGATTCCCTTGATGTGATCTACAACCCTACCCGGCCAGGGAGAGCCTGTAACTATAACTATCTGGATAACAGCTCAGGAAGCCGTTTCGGCCTGGAGGGGAGGAACGCGATCTACAGCCTTCCCAACATCGTTCAGACCTACGTGGACATTCCCGTGTTCACTTACGACAGCTGTTGCTTCTTGGATATCACCCAGTTCCATATCACCGACAAAGCCAATATCGATCTGGTGTTCTGGGACTTTGGGGATGGGAGCACCTCCACGGAGATGGAACCAGCACACGCATACGGCGGGGCGGGGTCCTACACGGTGTCGCTCACCGAGACCTTCAACGGGGAATCCTTCACGGATACGGGAACAGTCGTGATCCATGAGCTTCCCGTGATCGACCTGGGCGATACGATCATGCTTTACTCCGGGGCCACGATCAATCTCTGGGCCACCGATGACATGCAGTCCTATTACTGGTCGACCGGCTACACCGGGCAGGTGCTGCAGGTGGAGAGCCAGGGGGATTACTGGGTGGAAGTGAAAGACTGGAACTGCTGCCTGAATTCCGATACGGTTTATGTGAAGGTGTTTGAATATTACATCCCCAATGCCTTCACGCCCAACGGCGACGGGCTGAATGATGTGTTCAGGGCGGTGGGACTCTACCGGAACATCGACTTTTCGCTGATGGTCTTCAACCGGTGGGGAGAGATGGTGTTTCAGTCTGATGACATCGACCAGGGATGGGACGGCACCATCAGGGGGCAGCAGGCTTCGCCTGACACTTATGTCTGGATCATTCATGTCGACTTCCTGGGAGAGGACATCACCACCAACGGGGATGTCGTGCTGAAAGGAACCGTTACACTGGTAAGATGAGCGTAACCTCCATTGCAACTGTCATTGCCACGGAACTCAATGTGGCGGAAGGGCTGGTGAGCAATACGATCCAGCTTCTCGAAAGCGGGGCAACGATCCCCTTCATTGCCCGGTACCGAAAAGAGATGACCGGCAGCATGGACGAGACCATGATCACCCGGGTTCGCGACCGGCTGCAGCAGCTCAAGGATCTGAATGCCCGCCGGGAGGCCATCCTGAAGTCGCTGCGTGAACAGGAGAAACTGACGGACGAGCTGGAGCGTGCCGTGATGAAGGCGGCCACCATGGCCGAACTGGAGGATATCTACCTTCCATACAAGCCCAAGCGGAAGACGCGGGCCAGCATCGCCCGGGAGAAGGGGCTGGAGCCCCTGGCCAGGCTGATCATGGGGCAGCGGTACGATGACGTGGAACATCGTGCAGGGCCGTTTGTCAATCCCGACAAGGGGGTCAACGATGTGGATGAGGCGCTCCAGGGGGCCTGCGACATCATCGCCGAATGGGTGAATGAGGATGCCTATGCCCGGAAGCGGACCCGCCAACTCTTCCAGCGGGAGAGCATCATCACCTCGAAGGTGGTGAAAGGAAAAGAGGAGGAGGGCGAGAAGTTCGAAACCTATTTCGACACGCATGAACTGCTGCACAAAGCCCCCTCTCACAGGATCCTGGCGATGTTCAGGGGCGAAAAAGAGGGGTTTCTGAAGGTCTCGGTGGATGTTGACGGTGAGCGTGGCGAGGAGATCCTGGAGCGGATCTTCATCAAGGGATCGAACAGCTCTTCCGAGCTGGTCAGGAGAGCGGTGAAGGACAGCGCCAAGAGGCTTCTCTACCCCTCGATGGAGACCGAGATGCGGCAGTGGATCAAGGAGAGGGCCGACCAGGAGGCGATCCGGGTCTTTGCCGAAAACCTCCGGCAACTCCTGATGGCCTCGCCTTTAGGGCAGAAACGCGTGCTGGCGGTCGATCCGGGATTCCGGACCGGTTGCAAGATCGTGTGCCTGGATGCCCAGGGGAAACTGCTTCACAACGAGACCATCTATCCCCATCCTCCGCAGAATGAGGTCAAGGAGTCAACCCATAAGATCAAGACCCTGGTCAATGCCTATAAGATTGAAGCCATTGCCATCGGCAACGGAACAGCAGGCCGCGAAACCGAACGGCTGGTGCGCTCCATCCGGTTCGACACCGACATCATCGCCCTCGTGGTGAATGAAAGCGGGGCATCGGTCTATTCGGCCAGCGCAGTGGCCCGGCAGGAGTTTCCCGACTATGACGTCACCGTGAGGGGATCGGTCAGCATCGGCCGCCGCCTGATGGACCCCTTAGCCGAGCTGGTGAAGATCGACCCGAAATCGATCGGGGTTGGGCAATACCAGCATGACGTGGACCAGGCCGCCTTGCAGAGAAGCCTGGCCGACACCGTCGAGAGCTCCGTCAACATGGTGGGGGTGGAGGTGAACACCGCCAGCGAGCAGCTGCTGACCTACGTGTCGGGGGTGGGGCCTGCCCTGGCGAAGAACATCATCGCCTACCGCAACGAGCATGGCCCTTTCACTTCAAGGCAGGGGCTGATGAAGGTTCCGCGCTTCGGTGACAAAGTGTTTGAGCAGGCGGCCGGATTTTTGCGGATCAGGGAGGCGAAAAACCCACTCGACGCAAGCGCGGTGCACCCGGAAAGTTATCACGTGGTGGACCGGATGGCCAAGACACTTCACTGTTCCGTTGCCGACCTGATCTCCGATGCGGAGCTGCGCAAGCAGATCGACCTGAAAGAGTACGTGACGGAGAAAACCGGGCTTCCCACCCTGCAGGATATCGTGGCGGAGCTTGCCAAACCGGGACGCGATCCCCGGAAGCAGTTTGAGGTGTTTGAGTTCGACCGCAACATCCATACGATCAACGACTTGAAGCCGGGGATGAAGCTTCCGGGGATCGTGACCAACATCACTGCCTTCGGCGCTTTCGTGGATCTCGGGGTGCACCAGGATGGCCTGGTCCATATCAGCCAGATGGCCGACCGCTTTGTGAAAGACCCCAACGATGTGGTGAAGATCAACCAGAAGGTGATGGTGGAGGTGCTCGACGTGGATGTGAACCGGAAACGGATTCAGCTTTCCATGAAGGGATTGAATACTATCGGGGGAAATTGAACGTTAATAGATATGCGATGCGCGAAATATGAATAGACAAGCGGACAAGAGGACAGGCGGACAGGCGGACAAGTGAAATACAGAAATACGAAAAGCGAATTGCGAATAGTCATTTCTCCATGAAAAAAATCTTACTTCCATTATTCTTTGCCTTTCTTTTTGGTTTGACCATTCACGGGTATTCCCAGCGGTTTCTTGGGGCGTTGTCGGCAGGGATCAACCTGACCCAGGTGGATGGCGATGAGGTGTATGGCTTCAAGAAGGTGGGGTTCAACGGTGGACCTTCCATCATCATGCCCTTTGGAAAAAACGGAAAGTGGTCGGTGACCATGGAGATCCTCTTCGCGATGGATGGCGCCTACCAGAAAAGCGCCGACACGGTGATCCCCGATTCAACAAGGCCGGCATCCTACAACGGTTACAAGCTGAACCTGAATTACATCCAGGTGCCCATCCTGGTTCATTTTACAGATAAAAAGATCATTGCCGGAGGTGTTGGTTTTGCTTACGGCCAGCTCGTTGGCGTGGCTGAGTGGGAGAACGGGCACCGGATCGAAAACACCACGCTCCAGGGGCCCTATACCATGTCGGATTTCCAGGTGATGGCGGATGTCAGGTTGCGGATCTGGAAACGGTTATGGCTCAATGCCCGCTATTCCTATTCCCTGATCCCGATTCGTACGCGCGATTTTGAGAACTACACCCAAACCCAGGTGTGGACCCGCAAGCAGTACAACAACGTGATCACGCTCAGGTTGACCTACATCTTCAACGATCCTTATGTGCGGCCGAGGGAGGGGAAGGCCAAGAAGAAGTAACAAGCGGACAGGCGGACAAGCGGACAGGCGGACAGGAATTTATAATTGAGAACGTCTAAATCCAATATCCAAAATCCAATATCTCCTATCTCCTATCCCCTATCTCTTAACCCCTATCTCTTATCCCCTATCTCTTAACCCCTATCAATCCCTGCTTACCTTAATAGGTTAAATGATCCGTTTTATCAGCCGGAGTTTGTGGGTGTATTTTTCCTGCTTGCCGTCGAAGATCCCCTGATGGTCAACGGCATCGATCCGCACTTCTCCTGATGCGTGGATCACGCGGAACCGGTCGGCCAGGATCCCGGCATGGCTGATCACCCCTTCGTCATCATCGAAAAAGACGATATCGCCGGGCTCGGCTTCATCGAGCAGGGAGATCACCTCCCCCTGTGTGGCCTGCTGGGAGGCGTCGCGCAGCATCTTGATCCCGGAGAGCCGGTAAACCATCTGCACCAGTCCGGAACAGTCGATCCCGAAGGGGGAACGCCCTCCCCAGAGGTAAGGGGCATGCAGGTACATCATGGCATTTTCGACCAGGTTGTGGCAAAACTCCTTTTTTTCCTGCGGGGTTTCAATCTCCTCCACGCCTGAACCGACAGAGACCTGCCCTTCAAAGCGAAAATTTTCCCCGCCCACCGTGAAAAACTGTCCTTCGAGCCCGGGCAGCGAACTGCCTAAGGGAATGGCAAACATGGTCTTCTGCGAATCATTGGCGATCAGCTGCACCAGGTCTGTCACCACGGGAGTGTCGGCGTTGAGCAGACGGAGAAACTCCTGCTCATCGATCAGTGTGACCTGCTTCTCCTGGACCCATCCTTCGTAATTGTCCCAGGCGATCCGAACCTGGTACCATCCTTCCGAGGATTCATTGATTCGAAAAAGTTCTCCGAAAAGGAGCTGGGAAGTCATTTCCGAGAGATGTGAAGGTTCCTTTCTGACGGGAACGATGCTGTGAAGATTGATGCCGAATGCCATGAGAACGTTTTTAGAACCCTCAAAATTACGAACATATGAGGAATAATCAATCACTTATCTTCCCGTACGGGAGGAGAGGGGAAGAAGCTAATGTTGATCGGTGTGATCCCGCCCTGGTTGTCTACCTGCAGCATGACCGACTGGTAGGGCTCAAAGAGGATATCCCCGGAGGAGGTCAATCCGTTGTAATGGATCGTCACCTGGCGCGTTACCGCGGAGTCGGTGTAGGACTGGCCATAGGCGAGGGGATAGTGCAGATCGCCGGTTTTGGGGTTAGCGAAAAAGATGAGCAGACCGCCGGCTGATTCACGGCACCAGAAGTCGGGGAGGTCGTCACCCTCCACGAGGGGAGGGTCCTGGACCACCGCTTGCAGTTCCGATGAGACATTGGGCAGCGATTTCAGCTCCTCCAGGGTTGGCGTGTAGAGCGGATTGAGAAGCGTTCCCGGTTCGGCCGGGTCATGTTTCAGGACCACCGGCAGGCCATCTTCCGCCAGTAGCATGATCCACCGGAGTGATTCATACTCCATGTAATCCACATCGATATACAGGGAATTGATCCTCGCGTTGCCGCAGATGAACTTCCCTTCCGCATCGCGGGTGATGGAGAAGAGGAAGTTCTGGTTGATCCACACCGGCTGGTATCCGCGGATCTCCCCGGGAGCCTTCACGTAGCGCAGCTCATATTCGCCCCAGGCCCAGGGGAATTGCAGCGAGTCGGGGTATTCAACCCCCATCCAGCTGTCTTCCAGGGGCAGGTAGATCGCCATGGAGGTGTAGGGTTTCCCTGTACGCATCAGGGTGGTCACGCGGTTCAGGTAGCTGTTGAATGCCGGAAGTTCCGGGGCGAAATGGGACTTCTCACCCACGTAAACGGAGGCATAGAATTGATTGGAATCCCCCCGGGCATTGAACGGCATGCCGTGCCAGATGATCTCGTTGACCCCGTTGGCAAAGAGGGCGTCGGCCACCAGCTTGATGTCGGCAATCTGTTCTTTTTTCTGGTAGGGCCCCGGCCCTGGCCACCCTTTCCATCCGTAGAGGCAGGTGAAGGATTCGGCGGAGACCACCGGTTTGTTGCCGTAGATGGCGGCGGAGGCCGGGATCCTGGCAAAGGAGGGCTGGAAGAGCATCGCTTCCGTTTCGGGGATGTCCACCAGGGCGAAGGCGGTCAGCAGATCGGTGGGGGAGCCCCCGCACTGCACGCGGGTGAAGGCTTTGTGGCGGTGGGCGACCTCGGTGAAGGGGGCGTAGAAGCCATAGAGCACATAGTCGGAAAGAAGTTTCATGTAGTCGTAGTAAACCCTCTCATAACCAGGCAGATAGAGGCTGTCCATGAGGGGGCGGATATCGTACCCGTAGCGGCGGGAGAATTCGGTGTCGAATCCCCTGATCCAGAGTTTTCGCGTATCCACCTCCCACGAGTCGCAGAAGAGAGCGGAGGGGCTGCCCCCGAGGGCAGGCCTGAGGTTGTCTATCAACCGGCCGGCGTAACGCATCAGGGCGTTGCGGTCGAGATGGTTGATCACCCTCCCTTTCACCGGATGTTCCCACGTAAGCCGCATGGAGGGCTTCGAAAGCGTGTCGCCGTAAGTCATCGTTCCCTCCTCGGGAGGGACCTGGCTGTCGCCGAATGGCCACAGCGTACCGAAGGTGAAGTCGCAGGCCAGCCCGATCTGGTTGGCGTAGCGTTTGGCGAAGGCCACGGAGCGCGACCATTCGTGCGACAGCCAGGGATACCGCCTGGCGGCGGAATCTCCATTCAGGGGATAGACCCAGGCAATCTCCACCCCGCCAAACTCATTCTGCTTGAGCCAGTCTAACTGGTAGGCCACCGCGTTGGTGTCAATCTCCGAGGCAAACCACCACCAGCGCGTTAACGGTTTGGTGACGGTGAAATCAGTGTAGCCGGTATCCTGAGCCAGAACAGCTGACACGGGAAAGAGAACCAGCATCAGGGAAACAAAGAGGATAGCGCTCATTATCTTTTTCATGGGAAAAACGTTTTGATCCTGCGAAGATCGGAAAAACTAACAAACCGAAATACATTTACAGGCGGACAGGCGGACAAGCGGACAGGCGGACAGGCAGACAAGCGGACAGGCGGACAAGCGGACAGGCGGACCAGCTTGGACTTCAGCCCGGAATATCATGTTTGCTCCCTGATGAAGCGAAAATGAAGCGAATACCGAAGGAATACCGAAGGAATGAGTCAGGAAAACCTAATATATACCTAATAAATCGGTTCGCTTTTTCAGATCGGGATCGGGGACCGGGGATCAGGGATCGGGGATCAGTGATCAGGGATCGGGGACCGGGGATATGATCTTATTTCTGACGGTTCATTTTTTCTAAACCCCTTTCCTCTTACCTCTTACTTCTTTCCTCTTTCCTCTTATATCTCACCTTTTACCTTTTCAGCGGGCACCCCTCACAGGAGCTGCTGCAGGTGCTGCATTTCCGCAGGGGATCGGAGAAATAGAGCATCACCCTGAAGACCATGTAAACGATGGCTCCGAACACAATCAGACCGGTGATCAGGAATTGCCACATCATAGGATCAAACTTCCGATCTGGTATACTGAAAAGGATAGCAGCCAGGCGAGAGCCGTGGTGTAAAGGATCAGGAAGAGGGCCCATTTCCAGCTCCCGGATTCCCGGCTAACGGTGACGATCACCGCCACGCAGGGCATGTAGACCAGGATAAAGAGCAGGTAGGAGATTCCCGAGAGGGGGGTGAAGATTGGCTTGCCAAGCTGGGGGCCGTCGGAGTACCTGACATTCTGGAGGACGAGCGGAAGGTTCTGCTTCACAGGGCCTTCCGGCTGTTTCTCAGATCCGTAGAGAACCCCCATCGTACTTACAACCACCTCTTTGGCAGCGGCTCCGGTGATCAGGCTGACGCCCATTTTCCAGTCGAACCCAAGCGGACGGATCACAGGTTCAATCGCTTTCCCGAGGCGGGCGATGTAAGACCTCTCAAGCCGTTCTTTCGGCGCCGCGTGGCTTCCCGCCGGGAAATATTCCAGCGCCCAGATGATGATCACGGCTACAAGGATGAGTCCGCCCATCTTCTTCAGATACTGTTGTCCGTTCTCCCACATGTGGCGCAGGCTGACACGGATCGTGGGAATCCGGTAGGGGGGGAGCTCCATGACAAAAGGTGCTTCCTTGCTTTTAAAGATAGTCTTCTTGAAGATCAGCGAGACGACCACGGCAAGGAAGATCCCTGTCAGGTAGATCAGGAATATCACCGTTCCGGCATGCTCGGGGAAGATGGCTCCGGTGATCAGGATGTAGACCGGAAGCCTGGCGCTGCACGACATAAAGGGGTTGATCAGCATGGTGGCCAGCCGGTCGTTCCTGTTCCGTAAGGTCCGGGTGGCCATGATCGCCGGCACGTTGCAGCCAAAGCCCATGATGAGGGGGATGAAGGATTGTCCGTGCAACCCCATCTTGTGCATCAGCTTGTCCATGATAAAGGCGGCCCGTGCCATGTAGCCGGTATCCTCTATGATGGAGATGAACAGGAAGAGGATCAGGATGTTGGGCAGAAAAACGATGACACTGCCAACCCCGTTGATCACTCCCTCAATCAGGAGATCCTTCAGGGGGCCCGAAGGCATGAGCAGCCCCACTTCACCGCCGATCCATTCAACTCCCTTTTCAATCCATTCTTTCGGGTATTCCCCAAGGGAAAAGGTGGCCTGGAACATGAACCATAGGAAGAAGAGGAAAATGGGGAAGCCAAAATATTTACTGGTCAGGATCCAGTCGATCAGGTCGCTCTTTGTGCGTGCTTTATGGGTCTTCGGGTTCGGCTTCAGGGTCTCTTTGAGCGCTCCGGCGATGAAGCCGTACCGCGTATCCGCGATCATCGACCCCGAATCTTCATGGTAGATCCGCTCGATGCGCGCCACTTCGTGGTCAACCACCTCCCGCAGCTCTTTATAGACACTGCTGCCGGCGAGGGCATTCGAGATCTTGCGGTCTTTTTCGAGCAGCTTCAGGGCATGATACCGTGAAGAGGTCTGAAGGGTCAGCAGCTTGTCCTGCCACAGCAGATCCTGGATCCTGCTCATGGAGCGTTCCAGTTCAACCCCGTAGTTGATATGGATGTGCCGCATCACCGGGTCACGGTCTTCGTAGACTTCGATGATCCGGTCAAACAGTTCCCGGATCCCTTTTCCCTTGGAACTTACAGCAGGCACGATCGGGACGCCCAAAAGCTCGCCCAGCTCCTGGTAATTCAGGGTGTCGCCCCGGTCAGTCAGCTCGTCAAACATGTTCAGCGCCATCACCACCCGGATATCCATGTCGATCAGCTGGGTCGTGAGGAAGAGGTTCCGCTCGAGGTTGGAAGCGTCCACCACATTGACCACCACATCGGGCATCTCCTTGAAAATGTGATCCCTCACAAACAACTCTTCGGGTGAATAGGCCGAAAGGGAATAGGTGCCGGGAAGGTCGGTGAGGTTAAAACGGTACCCCTTGTGCGTGAAGGAAGTCATCTTGGATTCCACGGTGACCCCTCCGAAATTTCCGACATGGGCCCTCGACTTCGAGATGAAATTGAACAAGGTGGTCTTCCCGCAGTTTGGATTGCCGACAAGCGCCACCTCAATGACCTTCCCCTTCTCCCTGGCTTTCTTCAGGAGCCACTCATCCTTCAGCATGATGCTGAGCCGTCCGTTCCCTTCCCTGACTGCTTCATCCTGCCTGACATCAAGTGCCGTAAACACCTCAACCAGCCGGGCTTCGCTCTGCCGCAGGGAAACATGGTAGCCCATGATCTTGTATTCCAGGGGATCCTGCAATGGCGCGGATTTCACCAGGGTGATCTCCTTCCCTTTCACAAATCCCATCTCCATCAGCCGGCGCCGGAAATGGCCGCGCCCCCTGATCTTGATGATCCTGGCTGTTTCACCTGGCCTGAGGTCGAGAAGGGTGGACAATTAATTTAGATTAAATAAGAGAATGCAAAATTAAGAAAAAATCAGGAGAATTAAATACATCCGGGATGATTTCAGATAAAAGTTAAAGGAGATCAGTGGATTATTGCATGGAGAGGTATTCGATCGTCTCCGGCCCGGTATTGAAAAGCAGGTCCACGATGCTGAGATCATGGAGGAACCCGAACCTGTCGCCAAACACCTGGTGGTACTCAGGATGCGCGATACGCGTTACGCGATGTCGTAGCGAAGCGGAGACCACGCCTTGGCATGGCGGGATGTTCGTCTCCGGTTGGCGGATACCGGATACCGGATACCGGATACCGGATTCCGGGTGGTAGGTGTCGGGGTAGTCACGTCTGTCAGTGATATCCGGGGGATGTTTTTCGTAGTGACCGGTGAGGATGACCTGCCGGTTGATCCGTAGCGCCTGGAAGAGGACATCGAGGAGCCCGAGGTTGAAATCGAGCAGGTAGCTGAATTTCCGCTCGTAAAAGGGGATGAGGTAATCCTGGTAGTAGAGGAAAAAAGGGGATTTGTTGTAGGCGGCTTCAAAGGAGCGCCAGTGAATGCTCTGCCAGGGCAAGGCATCATTGATCCTGACATCCTTGGTCATGGTGCGGTTCCCATCGGGTTTGCTCACAGGGATCGTCAACCGCTGCCGGCCGTTTGGACCGTAAATGTCACAGTGATTCCGGACGGTCTGTTTGGGATAGGTCTCCCAGATCTCGATCATCACCTCTTCCGCTGTCGTACAGCCTGCCATGTAGGAGATGGGCGGGAGGTAAGCGGTTGGGAGGAGGAGGGGCATTGGGAATGAGGAATGAGGAATGAGGAATGAGGAATGAGGAATGAGGAAATTAAGTCATTAGGCTGGGACGAAAGTAAATAAAAAACCGCAATGAGAAGGATCCCAAAGCGGTTTGAAGCACCTAAACCTAATCTTAATTAGTTGCTTTCAGCAAAACGTCGTCAATGGCTTTGATCAGCGAATCCTTGGGAAGCGCACCAACGGCCATCTGAGGCTGACCATCCTGCGGGCAGAAGAGCATGGAAGGAATGCTTCGGATGCCAAAAGCAGCCGCCAGCTCTTGCTGGTCTTCGGTGTCAATCTTGTAGATATTGATCTTTCCGGCATAATCAACGGCCAGTTCCTCCAGGATCGGAGCCACCATTTTGCAGGGGCCGCACCAATCGGCATAGAAGTCGATGATGCAGGGAAGTTTCCCCTCAAATTTCCAGTCTTTGTTTATTTCAAAATTGAAAACCTTTTCAAAAAAGGTCTCCTTGGTTAAATGTTCCAGTGCCATAGTTGTTATTATTTTCTGTATTGATCGTTACTTATTTTACTTTGAGCACATCATTGATGGCTGAGATGAATGTGGGTTTTGGCAGGGCGCCTACCGACATCTGCGGTTTATCGTCTTTCGGGACGAAGAGTACGGCAGGAATCGACCGGATATTGAATACCTGGGCAAGTTCCCGTTCCTGTTCGGTGTTTATTTTATAGATACGGATCTTTCCTTTGTATTCAGCGGCTAACTCATCCATGATGGGAGCAACCATCTTGCACGGACGGCACCAGTCGGCATAGAAATCAATGATCACCGGAAGGTCTCCTTCAAAAACCCAGGTGTCGGGATGCTTGGAATAATCCCAAACCAGCTTCTTGAATTGCTCGGCGTTGAGGTGCATCACCTTTCCCTCATCGGTAAGGTTCCCTTCACTGCCGGCCTCCACCCGGGGAGTCGCTGCCGTTTGTTTGTTCCCGTCATTGCTGCTGCACGCTGTAAGGCTCATCAACAGGGCAAGGCCAATCAGAAATGAATATTTTTTCATTGTTAATGTGTTTGAATGATGCGGCAAAGATAAAACATTATTTATAACAAATCGCATAAATATCAC
>Ga0163209_1000121_pt1 | contig 30398 bp, 13 predicted proteins | sample Kivu_160m_FD_113538 | JGI IMG/M metagenome (GOLD analysis project Ga0163209, IMG submission 113538) | Freshwater microbial communities from Lake Kivu, Western Province, Rwanda to study Microbial Dark Matter (Phase II) - Kivu_160m | ecosystem: Environmental > Aquatic > Freshwater > Lake ...
AATTTTCTGTCGTGGAAATGGGGTTGGTACCGGGGCTTTTTGTATCTTTACTCATGGAAAAGTTTGTTTTTTGCTTGGCAGCATCAAAGATAGTGAATATCAATGATATAACAAACTTTTCCTCTTTTTTATGAATAATTCAGGTTAGACATCTGGAAGATCGCCGCTGACCTGGAGGCGCTTCCGGGCATCCTGCGGGCCATGCCGGTGCCAAAACCAATGGAGTTACCGCAGCCCGGGAACTATCAGCCTTTGCAGGGTTACCTTTTTGCGGCCACCAACAACCCTTCCGGGATCAATGCGGCATGGGCCTGGACCCAGACCGGCGGCACCGGCACGGGGGTGACCATCTGCGACCTGGAATACAGCTGGAACTACAATCATGCCGACGTGACCAAACTTTTTGGTTCCCAGATCAATACCAATGTAGCAGATCCATTCGGCAACAACAACCATGGAACGGCCGTAGCCGGCGAACTGGTTTCTGACAACAACGGATGGGGCACCACGGGGATCTGTTACGGATCAAACCTGAAAACCTGCGGAACGTATTACGGAACCCCAACCCCCAGTTGGAACGTACCCGGGGCGCTGGCTGTTGCCATCGCAAATCTCGTCGCCGGGGATATTATCCTCCTCGAGCAACAGTGGGATTATTCACCCACCAGCGCCGGCCTTTACGTTCCGGTTGAATGGTGGGGCAGCACATCCCCCTCTGCTCAATATAACAACAGCGTGTATTCCGCCATCGTGACTGCCGTGGCCAACGGGATCCACGTAGTGGAAGCGGGGGGTAACGGCAGTGTCAATACGGGCTCCCTGAGCTGGTACGGCAATTCGGGCGCCATCATCGTGGGTGCGGGGGGAGCAACCCCGACAAACGACCGGCAGCGGCTCTCTTTTTCCAGCTACGGACCCAGGTTCAACTTACAGGGATGGGGTGAGCAGGTTATGACCACCGGATATGGAACGTATTACAGCGGGTCGGGTGTTAATTACTATTATACATCCACCTTCAACGGGACCTCCAGCGCTTCACCCATTGTGACCGGGGCATTAGCCTGCGTGGAGGGGTTTTGGTACGCCAACGTCTCTACCACCCCCCCGACACCTGCCTATATGATAACGCAGCTTGCGAATTACGGGACACCCCAGGTTTTTGGTCTTGCCGGTAATATCGGCCCCAGGCCCAACATCCAGGCATCCATCCAGAACCTGCCGGTGCCACTCGATTACGGCGATGCACCCGATCCCGCCTACCCCACGTTACTCGCCAGTAACGGCGCACGGCATACCAACACCGGCCTTATCCTTGGGAATACCATTGACGTGGAATTGAACGGGTTTCAAAGCCCGACCGCGATGGGTGACGACAACAACATTTTGGATGATGAGGACGGCGTGTGGTGGAATTGCAATTTCGTGCCCGGACAGACGGCCACCCTTCAGGTCGTGGCTTCCGGCGCGGGGTTCCTGCAGGGATGGATCGACTATAATAAAAACGGATCCTGGGCGGAGGTTGGAGAACAGGTTTTCACCAACATCATGCTGGCAGCAGGGATGAACTACCTCAATATTCCGGTCCCTGCAGGGGCCATGGTGGGTACAACCTTTGCAAGGTTCAGGTTCAGCAGCCAGATAAACCTGATGTATTTCGGGCCGGCCACCGACGGAGAGGTGGAGGATTACCAGGTCACCATTGATCCGGTGATGCCGATGGACTACGGCGACGCCCCTGATCCCACCTATCCCACCCTGGCGGGCTCCAACGGCCCCCGTCATGGAATGGGTCCGCCTGCAGGTATCTTCCTTGGTAGCCTGGTGGATTATGAGATCAACGGGCAACCGAACGTTTTTGCATCGGGAGACGACATCAATCTATTGCCCTGCGATGAGGACGGGGTTGTCTTCCCCGGCGTGATGATCCCCGGACAGCCGGGGAGGATCCAGGTCACCGTCTCCATCCCCGGCTTCTTGCTTCAGGGATGGATTGACTTCAATGCTAACGGCAGCTTTGCCGATCCGGGAGAACAGATCCTGATGAATTACGCTCCCCCGACGCCCATTTTTCCTGTTGTATTCATGGTTCCTCCCACCGCCCAGCCGGGACTTACTTATGCCAGGTTCAGATACAGCGCCATCCCGAACCTTTCTTATACCGGATGCGCCACCGACGGCGAAGTGGAGGATTACGCGATCTATATCGGCGAATATGACTTCGGCGACGCCCCCGACCCGACCTACCCGACACTGAATGCATCCAACGGCGCCGTGCATAAATACACAGGACTGATGCTGGGCGGGCTTTGGGATGCCGAACCAAACGGCCAGCCCAATGCAACTGCAACAGGCGATGACATCAATCCCTCGGGTTCTAATGATGAAGACGGAGTGTGGTGGGCATGCAACTTCGTTCCCGGTCAAACCAATACTGTCCGGGTAACCGTAAACGGCGCGGGATTCCTGAACGCGTGGATCGATTACAACATTGACGGCGACTGGGCGGATCCCGGTGAACAGGTGTTTACCAGCCTGCCGCTTACCAACGGAACGACCGACCTTACAGTGACCGTACCACCCAATGCACTTATGGGGAACACCTTCGCCCGCTTCCGGTTCAGCAGCATCCAGCAACTCGGCTATACCGGGTCTGCCCCGGACGGCGAAGTGGAGGATTACATGCTCCAGATCCAGTCCGAACAACCCATGGATTACGGGGATGCTCCCGATCCGACCTTCCCGACCCTTGCCCTGTCAAACGGAGCCAGGCATATGAATGATCCTACCACTCCGTTCTTCCTTGGAAACCAGATCGACTGGGAACCGGACGGGCTACCCTCTCCTAATGCCATGGGCGACGATATGAATAATATGCCCGATGAGGACGGCATCGTCTTCACTACCCCCCTCAATCCCGGTCTGCCTGCCACTATTACCGTGACTGCCAATATAGGACAGGGATTGTTACAGGGCTGGATCGACTTCAACCGGGACGGCGACTGGGACGACGCGTTCGAGCAGGTTTTCAACAACATCCTGCTGGCGGCAGGAACCCAGCAATTTACTGTCCCGGTGCCTCCTGGCGCATCGCTCGGTAATGCTTTTGCACGCTTCCGTTACAGCAGCATGGTCAATCTCCCCTATTTCGGTTGCGCGCCCGACGGGGAGGTGGAAGACTACATGACACTGATCGAGGAGCCCCAGACCCTGTCGGATTTCGGTGACGCCCCGGAGGGATCCCTCGCATACCCCTTCACCAATGTGAACGGGAATTTCCCGACCTGCAAGAACGTAGGCCCTTCTGGCTGGATAGAGCACCTGAGCACAATCGTTTTCTTCGGACCGGGCGCTGATATCGAACCCGATGGCAATGCCGGCATGTGCCCGGTATTCCCGCCAAACAGCTATGATCAGGATGAATGCATGAACGACGGCGACGCCGGCCTGCTTATGCCATCCTCCTTTACGCTGCTGGGACAGCCGGTCGGAATCTTGCCCTGTCCGCAAGCGCCCGCTCCTACCCCATTGCAGCAGGCCTGCAAATGGGCACAGTGGGGCATCAACATCGATATCCTGGTGAACAACATGAACCAAACGCCCGCCTTTGTCAATATACTCATGGACTGGAACCAGGATGGCCAGTGGGGTGGCAATTCGGTTTGCCCGGGCGGCGCCACCGTTCCCGAACATGTGCTCCAGAATTTCTTAATTCCCCCGGGATTCGCAGGACCACTTTCAACCCTTGGTCCGCCTTCCTTGTTGTTGGGACCGAACCAGGATTTCCTCTGGACCCGCTTCACCCTTACCGACCAGCCCGTCGCTGCTCAAAACTGGGATGGATCGGGACTGTTCGATTTTGGTGAGACGGAGGATTACCTGATGTTCGCCCTGCCCAGAGATCCCGTACCGGATTCCCTGTTCGTGCAGAACGTGACATTAACCAACGATACCTGCTTTGAAGCGGTCAACAAGATCACGGTCGCAGGTAACGGAACTACGGTCACCATACAAACCGGCGCCAATGTTCATTTCATATCCAGCGGACGAATCCTGATATTGCCTCACACTACGGTACAATACGGGGCCGGCATGCATGCCTATATTACCACCGACGGAAACTACTGCAATCTGATCAGGAATCCGCTTATGGCGGTCAGCGAAGAGGTGAGACCCGATAACCATGAAGGGCCATCCGTGGTGAAATCCGCCTTCAGGGTATTTCCCAATCCGACAACGGGGAACCTGACGATTGAAACCGGCGATACCGACACAGCAGCTCCGGCAAATGTTGAACTCTATGGCTTGATGGGTAACCTGATCCTCAGGCAGTCATTCGAAGGACAAGACCGGTATGAGATCTCCCTTACCCTCCAGCCGCCGGGAGTTTACATCCTCCGGGTGATCAGCGGAAGCGATGCGTGGATCGTGAAAGTTGTGAAGCAGTAGGATGCAGGATTAAAAAAAATCAAATTTTACTTGCTTTTTACCTGCTTTTTACTTATATTAGTCGCGTAAATAAGAACAAGCCGGCAGGTGGCGTTTATAAAAGCTAATAATTTGATTTTTAAATTCTTGCAACTGCCTGTCTTTGCAAACTGATTACTCCGCCGCCCTGTTTGCCGACTTATGTTAAGGCAACAGGCTATGATAATTTCCATCCTAACCATCCCACATCAGCCATTCGCAGCAACGTTGTCAGAAAGGATCCGTCGCACCCTCGTTTGCCGGGAGCATTCCGTACTCCGGGCTGCATGGGATACTACATACTTTAACCACGAAATATTCACGGTTATGAACCCTTAAATTTTTTAATTATGAAAAAACTACTGACTATTTTCATTGTACTGACACTTTGGGCATCAGGTTCACTTGCCTCAGTGAACGGGTACTGGTTCACCACTGCGTCAGGGAGTTTTGTGACGACTCCCGGCATGGTGCTCGGAACTGCGAATAATGACGATGAAGTCTTTATCGACCCCGCTGGCATCGGTCTGCCACCGGGTTCTACTGGTCCCGGCATCCCGATCGGGTTCACCTTTAATTACAATGACAACGACTGTGACATATTCGGTGTGAACACCAACGGGTGGATCGTGGTAGGATCAGGAAGCATTACGGTCGGATCCGGCACTATTCCCAATCAAAACTATGTCCCCATCAGCGCGACCGGCCCGACCGGCTTTGTAAATGCCATCTCTGCACTGGGCATGAACCTTCAGTCGCTGACCGGCGCCGGTCAACTGTGTTATCTCACCGATGGCGTAGCTCCCTTCAGGGTGCTGATTGTCCAGTGGACCTATTACAAGTATTATGGATCAACCGGTTCCGGGGATAACTTTAACTTCCAGATTAAACTGTACGAAACGACCAACCAGATCGAGTTCGTTTACGGCAATTTTACCAAAAACAGCACAACCCGCTATCCCCAGGTCGGGATCCGGGGCGCTACCAACGCTGATTTTCATAACAGGACCACTACCTCGAATTGGGCCAATACCGCACAGGGCACGGCGAACAATCAAACATGCGTCCTCTCCACTTCAATCAAACCGGGGAACGGACTCATCTTCAGGTTCGGTCCCTATTATGATTTCGGCGATGCGCCGGATATTTATTTTACCAAGCTGGTAAACAACGGGGCACGGCACACCAACACAGGCCTGAAAATGGGACCCCAGATCGATGTCGAAATGGATGGCCAACCCAACGGCACCGCTACCGGCGACGACCTGGCCAACCTGGATGACGAAGACGGCGTATGGTGGCCATTTAACTTTGTCCCGGGCATGGGAACCTGATCAGGATCAGCGCCTCGGCGCAGGGCATCCTGAACGCCTGGATGGACTTCAACAAGAACAATTCATGGGGAGATCCGGGCGAGCAGATCTTCACAAATACGATACTGTCGCCCGGACAAAATGACCTGAACATGTTCGTTCCTCCGAATGCACAGTTAGGTTCGACCTTTGCCAGATTCAGGTTCAGCACGATGGGTAACCTTTCCTATACCGGGCTGGCGCCCAACGGCGAAGTGGAGGATCACCAGGTTGAACTTCAGCAGGAGGAAGAAATGGATTACGGCGATGCGCCGGATTCATACCGGACACTTGCTGCTTCCAACGGGGCAAGGCACGACAACATCGGTCCCGTTAATTTCATGGGCAACCTGCGCGACCTGGAAATGAATGGCATACCAACCCCAAATGCCTTGGGTGACGACCGGAATCCCATCGGAGGGATGGACGACGAAGATGGCGTAACCTTTATGACACCCCTGATCCCGGGAGGCATGGCCACCGTCTCGATCACCGTTAACATGTTGGGACCGCTGCTGCAGGGATGGATCGATTTCAATGCCGACGGGGACTTCCTGGATGACGGGGAGCAGATCCTCACCAACATCAATCCCCCGGCCATTGTCAGCCCCTATAATTTCATTGTACCGATCAATGCCACAGTGGGACCCACTTTTGCCAGGTTCCGTTTCAGCACGATGCCCGATATCCCCAGTTTTGGCCCCGCACCCAACGGCGAAGTGGAAGATTATATGACCATCATCGGAGAATGGGATTTCGGCGATGCTCCCGATCCCGGCTACCCGACCAAACTTGCCTCAAACGGCGCCGGGCACAAATTGTCAGGCCTGTTCCTTGGCGTACATATCGACGCTGAACCCGACGGACAGCCCGATGCCACGGCGACCGGCGACGACCTGAACCCTCCCGGACAGGATGATGAAGACGGTGTATGGTGGGCCTGCGACTTCGTGACCGGATTCAAGCATACCCTCAAAGTGACCACCACGGGTCAGGGGTTCTTCAACGGCTGGTTCGATTTCAACAATGACGGCGACTGGGATGATACCGGCGAACAGGTTTTCTCGGATGTTCTCCTGCCTGCCGGCATGACGGAAGTGTACATGACTGTTCCCACCTCCGCATTCCTTGGGAATACCTTTGCCCGCTTCAGGTTTAGCTCGCTGCAAGGGCTGGGCGTGACCGGCCTGGCGAATGACGGGGAGGTGGAGGATTACAGCGTGGTCATCCGCGAACCCGGGGATTTTGACATGGGGGATCTGCCTGATCCGCCTTATCCCACCGTCGGGTTCAACGACGGCGCACGGCATTACAACGATCCATTCAACCCGATCTTTCTCGGACTGCTGATCGACTGGGAAGCGGACGGGCAGCCGACACCGAATGCCAAAGGCGATGACAATAACAATCTGCGGGATGAGGACGGGGTTGTTTTCAACACACGGCTGACTCCCGGGGTGCCGGCGTTCATCACGGTCACTGCTTCCATCGGAGGCGGAGCATTCCAGGGATGGATCGATTTCGACCAGAACGGCACCTTCGATGCAGGCGAGCAGATATTCACCAACGAAATGCTGGTGGCAGGCCCGCAACCGCTGAATTTCGTGGTTCCCCCGGGAGCCTTATTGGGGCACACCTTTGCCCGTTTCCGTTACAGTACCATGGGCAACCTGTCAGCTTACGGCTGCGCTCCCAACGGTGAAGTGGAGGACTACCAGGTGGCGATCGTACCCCAGGGGTGCTGCGATGTGGCAATGTGGCACCTGGATGAGAACGGCGGAAGCATCGCTTATGATGCAACGGTATTCAATAACGACGGGACGATCAACGGTGCGATGTGGGTACCCGGCTATATGGGAAGCGCCCTCTATTTCAACAATGAGTTCTCACATGTCAGCGTTCCCGCCAGCGCCAGCCTCGACATCACCGGACCTTTCTCCATCCAGGCCTGGATCAAACCGGTCTTCGGATCCTACTGGTACCACGGCATCTTCGACAAGATGGAACACATGCCCGACGGTTCGAGCCATGGTTACACGCTGTATATAAACGACAACGGGCGCCTGAGACTGTCCTGTTATTCCGGTGCATCGGGAGACGGGGATGTATTTGGCGCCACAGACCTGATGGACGACGCCTGGCACTATGTCATGGGTTCCTGGGACGGATACTACCTGAGGGTTTATGTTGACGGGGTCATGGAGGGTGAAGTCCCCTGGTCGTTCCCACCGGCATCCTCGAGCCAGGATCTCGGCATCGGGATGCGACTGAGCGGATGGGGCGACTACATGCCGTTCCATGGGATCATCGACGAAGTGGTCGTTTCCGGCTGCACGCAGTATGATGTGGATTGGGGAGATGCCCCCGACCCATCTTATCCCACCCTGGCGGCAAGCAACGGAGCACGTCACATGATCGGCCCGCTCTTTTTAGGGGCATTGATCGACGCGGAAGTTAACGGCCAGCCAAACCTGAATGCCCTCGGGGATGACCTGGTCAACCTGGACGATGAAGATGGTGTCATCCTGCCCGCCATAATAAAACCCGGCGTGGCCGGTTACTCCATTACCGTTACTGCATCGCAGACCGGCTACCTGCAGGGATGGTTCGACTGGAACCGCGACGGCGACTGGGGCGGTCCCGGAGAACAGGTCTATTCCAATGTCCTGTTGACTCCGGTCCCGACAGTACTGCTACTCCCCATCCCAGCCGGCGTTACTGCTGGCAGAACGTATGCCCGTTTCCGGGTGAGCACGGTCCAGAACCTGCCCTTCACGGGCTATGCCACGGATGGCGAGGTAGAGGATTATATCGTGAACATCTGCAGCCCGGATGAAAAGATGCACTGGGTGCAAAGACCCGATCTTGAACCAACCGGTATGGATGTCGACCTGACCTGGGTGCCGACCGCTGATGACTGGATGTGTACCGAAACAGGACCGGTCAACAAGATCCGGATCTGGGTCTCTTTTGCGGATGACATAATGCCCAACCCGCTGAACAAGGATACCGTGAGGTTGCAGATTTTTTCCGATATACCTGCCAGTCCGACACATCCCTGGAGCATGCCGGGAAGCCTCCTGTGGTCGAAAACCTACTATGCCGGAGAATATTCTGCAAAACTCGTTTCTACAACCTCTCCTGAGTGGTGGTATGATCCGGCAACCCAGATTTGGGAGCCAAACAACCACAACAATGTCGTGCGGTTTGATTTTGATCTGGGCCCGATCCCGTTCACCCAGGTGATGGAATCCATTTACTGGCTGGAAGTCAAATACATGTACCAGGAACCCCCGGTACTGGATAATACGCTTGGATGGAAAACTGCAGAGTATCCGCTCAGGTTCAATGACGATGCCGTGTGGTGGAACGAGAATAACCCGAATTTCCCGATAGGATGGGTGGCCCATGTTTACCCGGGAGCTCCCATACCGCATCCTTGGGAGGGTCAATCGTTCGACATGGCCTTCCAGCTCAATCCGCCTCCGGATATCGAGGAATGGGATTTCGGCGACCTGCCCGATCCGAAGTACCCGACGCTCCTGGCGAGCAACGGGCCCAGGCATCTTTTAGGGAACCTTTTCCTCGGCAACCTCATTGACGCCGAACCCGACGGACTGCCTCATCCTTCAGCCCTGGGCGACGACAACAATAACCTTGCGGATGAAGACGGCGTGCTCCTGCCGGGCTTCATGCATCCGGGCGGAACCTACTCGATCATAGTTACGGCCTCATCCTCCGGCGGATACCTGCAAGGCTGGATTGACCAGAACGCCGACGGCGACTTCGACGAAAGCGGAGAACAGATCATCCTTGACCAGTCCCTGGTTGCCGGCGACAACTCCGTTACCTTCACGCTCAACCCATCAGCAAGCCTTTGCGCAACCTTCGCAAGGTTCAGGCTCAGCACCCTGACGGGATTGGGATACACCGGCGCAGCGCCCGACGGCGAAGTGGAAGACTACAAGGTGTACATCGTCAATCCCGACGACAGCAAGATGCACTATCCGCAGCCGCCCGACCTCGAGCCGACCGGAATGGATGTCGATCTCTTCTGGACTCCGACCGCCGATGACTTCCTGTGCACAGAATCAGGACCGATCACCCACATCCGCACCTGGATGTCGTTCGCGGACGACATCATCCCGCAACCCCTCAACCTCGACACCCTGATGCTGATCATCCATGCCGATGTGCCGGCCGGAATCGAGAAGCCATGGAGCATGCCCGGGCAGGTTCTCTACAGCGAGGTATTCCATGCGGGTGAATATTCGGCAATCGAGGTAGCCACGGACAAGCCTGAATGGTGGTATGACCCGGCCACGCAATGGTGGCAGCCGGACAACCACCAGCATGTCTTCAGGTTCGATTTCCGCCTGGACGGATTTATCCAAACCGCAGGCACCGTTTACTGGCTCGAGATCAGATGGCTGAAGACCTATCCGTTCCCTCCCTCGCCTCCTGATCCCCGTGCCAATACCCTCGGATGGAAGACCACCCGGCTCGACACCCGGTTCAACGACGACGCCGTATGGTGGAATGAAACCAACCCGGGCTTCCCGTTCGGTTGGGTGGCACACGAATATCCGGGACTTCCCTCTCCTCATCCTTATGAGGGTCTGTCATTTGATATGTCCTTTGTGATCAACCCGCCATCCGACCCGATCGAGAATGATTTCGGCGACGCTCCTGACAGGCCTTACCCGACGCTGGCAATCAATGGTGGCGCCTACCACGTGGTGGACGGGATCACTTTTCTTGGATTGACGGTGGATATGGAAGCAGACGGGCTCCCCGACCCGAATGCCCTGGGCGACGACCTGGACGCCACCGACGACGAGGACGGCGTTAAGCTGCAAGGCTCATTGACCTCCGGAAATACAACCAGTCTCGATGTTTATGCCAACACGGACTGCCTGCTGAACGCGTGGTTCGACTTCAACCACAACGGAACCTGGGCCGACGCGGGAGAACATGTTTACAACAATGTGGCGCTCGGCGCGGGTTCCAATATCCTGGCGCTTGCTGTGCCGGCAGGCACATCCCCCGGGGCTTTGTATTCAAGGTTCAGGGTCAACCAGGAAGGCGGGATCAGTTTTAACAACTTCGGCGGATTCGGCGAGGTGGAGGACTACAAGTTCATCGTCTTCGACACCATCCCGGATGTCAAGCAGGGCAACCTGCAATACCCCGACCCGAACGGATGGGACGTCAACATGACGTATCCCGCCACGCTGGCCGACGACTGGATCTGCAACCAGACCGGCGCCGTCACCGACTTCCATTTCTGGGTGTCGTGGCTTGACGACCATATCCCCGGTGATCTCGAAAGCGTACTCCAATCGCTTGACATTGCCATCTACAGCGACATTCCGGCAAGTCAGAGCCCAAGCGGTTACAGCATGCCCGGCAACCAGCTCTGGTCCAGAAATTTCACAACCCAGCAGTTTACTTACCAGCGGGTGTTTGAACACCTCCAGGGATGGTTAGATCCATACGAGCAAACGTATGAGCACAACAATCATTACGGATGTTTCCGCATCGATGTAGCCGGGTTCGAAAACCCGTTCATCCAGTTTGAAGGGAACATTTACTGGCTGGTCATTACGGCCCATCTCTCAGGAGGCGGTGGCGGCTCGCAGGATGTCATCGTCACACTCGATAATGTTGATCCGGCAATCCAGCCATTCCAGCCTTGGAATGAGAGCGGCGTGACATTGTGGCTTGAACCCTGGGGAGGAGGCTGTTCCTATGGGATCGGCCCGACCGGCATAACGCTCTCCCCGGCGCTGCTGAACCTGGATCTCTCGGCGCTGCCCGGAAGGGTCATCCATGCCGAAGTGGATATCATTGATTGGTGCGGCCCGGGATGCACGGTGGCGACGCTTTACGATGGCATCGATATCGTCAGCCAGGCATCCAACCCGGTGTCCGGACCTCAGACCCTGCTCCTTGACAATTCCGGAGCCTGGGATCCTGACCGCCTGACCGTGACATCCTATGAAGGTTATGTGGAAGAGATAAGGTTAGTGATGGAGACTGAGGAGGGATTCATGATCGGATGGAAGAGCTCTGCCGACCACTGGAACGACCGTGCCGTTTACTATGATCCGTCCAACCCGTTCCAGTGGGGAGAAATGTATGATCCCGTTACGGAAGGTCCCATTGACCTGGCGTTCGCCATTACAGGCGTGCCCTACTTCGACCTTGGCGATGCGCCCGATCCCTATCCGACTGTGCTGGCAGTGAACGGGGCCCATCATGTGGCCGATAACGTCACCTACCTGGGCAGCCTGATCGACAAGGAGATTGACGGTCTGCCAACGCCGAACGCCGACGGCGACGACCTCAGCAACCTCGACGACGAGGACGGCGTGGACTTCCTGTGGCCGCTGGCCAAGGGGAACCCCTGTAAGATCAGTGTGGTGGCCTCGGTCGGCGATGCCCTCTTCAACTGCTGGATCGACTACAACCGTAACGGTTCGTGGGCTGACCCGGGCGAGCATGTCTTTTCCGACCTCAACATCCTTGCCGGCGCCAATCCTCTTACCTTCATCGTTCCGCAGGATGCCAAACCGGGACAGACCTATGCGCGGTTCCGCTTCAGCCATCACCCGGCATTATCGTATGACGGCATTGCATTCGACGGGGAGGTGGAGGATTACGCAGTTGAGATCGTCGAATACGGTGATATGAAATGGCAGCAGTTGCCAGACACGCTATTGCCGGGTCTGCATGTTAATGACCCGCCCGCCATCGCCGATGACTGGATCTGCAACGGCGGCGTGGTCACCGACCTGCACTGGTGGGGCAATTACGAGTTGGGAACCGGCGGCGTTGAAAAACGCGGAGCAGGGATCAACCATTTCCTGGTCAAGATCTACTCCAATGCCAGTTGCCTTCCTTTCAACCTGCTGAGAACCTATATCATCCCGTTCGCACCCGCGATGGAAGTATGGACCGGCATGAATAACGCAGAGGGCTCGAAGATCTACCTGTACAATTACCTGCTGCCAGAGCCTTTCATCCAGACCAAGGATACGATTTACTGGATTGCCATACAGGAGGTGCCGAACAACGTCCAGAACCCGCCGCAGTGGAGATGGCAGGAGGCCAACCGCTGGTTCTTCCCGATCAGTTGCGGGGCGGCGATCAACAGCGGCGGCCCATGGCAGACCATCACCTGGCCTTCGGGAGAAGGGACCAAATATGACGACATGGCCTTCCGGATCACCTCGTGGAGGCTCGACACGCTCTACCTGCAGAACATCGATGTCACCGGCACGGAGGACAACTGCTATGATGCCAACCTGGTGATCATTGTGGCCGGAGGCGGCACTTCGTTCACCGTGCAGCCAGGCGGCCGGGCGACCATGATCGCCGGAAGCATGATCAAGTACCTGCCTTACACGCATGTCCTCAACGGAGGATATATGCACGGGTATATCACGACGACCGGCGAGTTCTGCAACTCACTGAAGAGTTCGCCGCTGCCGGAGGTCATTGCACAACCCGAAGATCAGGTACAACCCGAAGTGATCACATTTGGTTCCGGATTCAGGGTCTACCCGAACCCGACGACCGGATCATTCACGCTGGAGGTCACCGGAACGAACACCGCCCAGATAATGATCTACGGCATCTACGGCAAACCTGTCGCAGAGACCACTCTCAGCGGGCAGACTAAGTATGATCTCTCGCTGGCGCTCCAGCCGCCCGGCGTCTACATTCTCCGCGTGATATGCGGAAATGAAACCTGGACGGTGAAGGTGATCAAACAATAAACTGCGCATAGCTATCTGCTGTAAAGGACATCCTGAAAACCCACCGTTCTTGTTTCAAGACAGGGTTTTCAGGATGTTTTTGTTAAAGAGCGCATACAAATGATCCGAATGAATTAAAAATCCAGAAACACACCAGATCATGAAAAAGTGTCTATTAATCATTCAACAAGCGGCGAATGCCCCGAAAATCCTGATCTTCATTATCTTTCCCCTGTTTGTGGCATTCAGTGCCCGGGCGACCGGGGAAAAATTCGTTCTCTGGGAGAGTTTTGAAGAGATCCTGACCCCCGGCCTGCCAACCGGGTGGACCGTTGTGAATCAGAATATGGATGACAAACAATGGGAAACCATCAAATACGGGGGCCTGCCGTTAAGACACCAGTGTGCACGGTACAACGGAAATCCGTTGCTCCCTGCCAGCGACTGGATGTTTTCACCTTCTGTTTCCCTGGATGCCGGCACGGACTATACGCTTTCATTTCTTTGCAAGGTCTCCGGTGCCAGCGTGCAGAAACTGAGGATCTTCATAGGGAACTCACCGGATCCTTCAGCCATGACCACCCAGTTATATGATGATAACAATATCACGAACACGACCCTGCAGGAAATCACCATCAGTTTTTCCGTTCCGGCTTCGGGAATTTTCTATTTCGGTTTTTATTGCTACAGCGATCCGAACCAAAAACAATTTTTCCTGGACGATATTTCAGTATCCTGCGTTTCATCCGAACTTAACCTGAAATTTGTCCTTACAAAGAAACTGCTCGATCCCTCAACAATACCCGCATATTCTGCAACTGAAGCCATTCTGGGTTATACAATTATTGAAAATGTAAGCTCCGGCAGCCTTGTCGTGAATACATCCTTCAACGTCGGATCGCTGGAGTCCGAATACGAATTGTCCTATATCGTAATAGCGCCCGGAGGTGACACGCTGCAAAACATTATCAGTGCAGAACCTGAGCCATTTTCAAGCAGCCGGACATTTGAACAGGTTGACCCCGGCAAGGCTAAGGGCCGGTATGAGGACATTCAGAAATCGTTCATATTCACTCAAACGGGAACTTATTCGATTCGGGTGGTATATCTCAGTTCCCGCAAGTCCTCAAGCTACAATGCCTGGCTCGGGAAACTGATCTCGGATCCAGTTACATTCATCATTCAATAAGGAGGTGCGATATGAAAAAGCATTCTAAAATTCTCTTCTTTCTTGCTGCTTTTCTGGTATTTTCAACATCAGCAAACAGTCAGCCGCCTGGTGACCCGTTACAGGCGATACAGAATGATATTAACGCAGGCCGTGCATTGTATGAGAAATATTCAAAAGCCAGGGAACATGCTACCGACGCAGCCAAAGAGGCTTCAAACAATCCGACGGCTTTAAACCGGGCCCGGTTTACGGAGGCCTACAACCGGCAAAATGAAGCCGCTGTGCCCTTGATCGCCAATCGGAATAAGATCATCAACGATGTAATTACACACTTTGGCCTTACGGTTCCTCCCGGGCAACAGATCACCTACGATATTAATTGCAGAGGTGCATGTGTTCATGGCTATTGTTCAATCAGATGTCCGATCGCGCTCTGCGAAAAAGCATTCACCAAGCGGGATTGGGGGGGCGGCGGAACACCGGCCTGGATAGCAGCGATCATTAAACATGAACTGAAGCACAAAGACCATATCAACCCCGGGCCTCCGCCAAGCTGGAAAGGAACACAAGCACAAAGGGAGTGGGAAGCCTGGCAGGCAGCTTTGAAGTGCTCCGAGACATCCGGATTGTCTGACATTGAAAAGAACAAGATCATGGCGATTAAGGATTCCTGGCTTGAAAAAATGACTGCAAGTGAAGCTATTGAAGTAATGATAAAAGTAATTTCCGAATGGTTGGAAACATTTCTTTCTTCATTGCCTGACAGGATCTTTAACTCGTTTTTCAGCATCAGGAATTATGGTGATACCCCCCAGGACGTTACCTGTTACATTACAGACCAGCGAAACTGGCTGATCGAGCCTAATGTGATCTCATTGTTTCTTGTGGAACCTGGACAGGAAATCAATGTGCCGGTAACTATTCATGTTCCTGATACGGCTGTCCTCAACACTAAGAATGAGATATTCTGTGAAACAGTGACTCCGGAAGGCTCGACTTTGGACTTCATGTTCGTTATAGTCGATCCCACCATCACGGTGACAGCAGGCCAGAACCTCCGGGCTCACCGCGGGGAGAACGTTCCGATCTCCTTCCTTGTTGAAAACAACCCCGATGCAATACCGGATCTGTTCAGGATCGAACTGTCCAGCGCGCTTGGCTGGCCCATTGTCCCTGCCTATTATGAAGCATACCTGATGCCGGGCGAAGGATTCACCTTCATGTCTACCATGGATGTCCCATCCGAACTTCCATACTGGACCACCGATCTTGTTTATTGTCGCGCCACGTCATTCTCTGATCCTCAACAGACCGAAGAAAAATGGATCTCCGTACAGATCATCGAAAATGATATCTGCGCCTTGCTCATTGACACGCCCCTTGGAGAAAACCAGCAAGGCAGTATGATTATACCTGCAGCCTGGGTGAACAACACGGGAATGGTGGACAGTTTCTTTGATGTCTTCACTGAGATCGATCTTCCGGTACCCCATACAGATTCAGTTATGGGATTGTCGCTGCCTGCCGGGCAGGAGATGCTGGTTCCCTTTGGCCCGGTACTGCTCGAAGACCGGGGCGAATTTCCTGTTACTTTCTATACGAGGGCCATGGGAGATGATGCGGATCACAGCAACGACACGATCCGGGGCTTGTTCACGGTCACGCTGCCCGAACATATTTACCTGCAAAACCAGTTTGTGCCGATGGGTGAGTTTCATTGCTTTGAAGCTTCGAAGACGATCACCACAGGCGGCTCCGAAACATACTTCATGGTGGAGCCTGAAGCCGAGGCAGTCCTGGTGGCCGGTGAAATGGTCATGATGCAACCCTTCACCCATTTCCTCTTCGGTTCGAACGTGCATGCCTTTATTGATCCTTCCGGCCTGTATTGCGACTTAGCGAAAAGCCCCCCGGGCGATCTGGCAGCGGCCGGAATCCTGCCGGAGGTGGCATCCAAATCAAGTGGCTCCTTTTTCAGGATCTTTCCAAATCCGACGCCGGGCCGGTTCACGCTGGAACTCCAGGAAACAACTTCACTTCCAACCATCAAGGTTGAAATTTTTAACCTCGTCAACCAAAGATTGTTGAGCGTCGAACTGCCGAAATCCGACCGGTACCTGTTGGATCTGTCAAAGGAACGGCCAGGCATCTACTTCATCCGCATCCAAATAGGCGGGAAATCGGCAGCCGGCAAGATACTGAAGTACTGAACAATTCAGGCATGTCGGTTCTATTGTGATTTCTATTGTGCCCTATTGTGTCTATTGTGGTTCGCTCTTCTTTGCATCCTACTATATAACTAAACGTAACTCCCTGTTAATATGACAAATGTTTCACGCCGAGTTTCGCAAAGTTTTCCGCAGAGTTACCCAGAAGTTCTATTCCAATTCATCTTCTGCGAAACTCAGCGTTGTACTCTGAGAAACTCAGCGAGAGCATCAGGAAGGGTTCACGAAAAATATGGATCCAGCAGCGCTTTCAACTGATCGTAATCGCTGGTGATCGGAAATTCGGGATAGTCGGCGATCACATTCTGCGGCGGGCGGAACAGGATACCGGCATCGGCCTGCTTCAGCATGCTGATGTCGTTGTAAGAATCGCCCATGGCGATCACATCGTATTTCAATCCCTGGAGCGCCTCAACCGTTCTTCTTTTCGGATCGGGCTGGCGCAGCCGGTAATCAATGATGCGGTTGGTTTCGTCCATCACCAGCGAATGGCAGAAGAGGGTCGGCCTGCCCAGCTGCTTCATCAGCGGATCGGCAAACTGGATGAAGGTGTCGGAAACCACGATGAGCTGGGTTCGCTCCTTCACCCAGTCAATAAACTCCAGGGCACCCGGCAGGGGCCTGATCTGAGCAATTACATGCTGGATATCATGCAGTTTCAGCCCATGTTGATCAAGGATCTTCATCCGGCTGCGCATCAGCAGGTTGTAATCGGGTTCATCGCGCGTGGTGCGGCGAAGTTCGGGGATGCCGGTCTTTTCGGCGACGTTGATCCATACTTCAGGAACGAAAACCCCTTCGAGGTCGGAACAGATCAGGTACATAGAAAGTAGGATTAGTTGAAGCAAACTCAAAACTCAAATTTCAAAATTCGAAACTCTTATTACCGCAAGGGGCGCGAAGAATGCGCAAAGGACGCTAAGAAGAGGGAACCACAATAGGCACAACAGGGCACAATAGAAATCACAAAAGAACCGACATGCTTTGAATTGTACATTTTAAAAAAAATATTGTGTCCTGTATTGTGTTCTATTGTGCCTATTGTGGTAAAAATGTTTGTTTTCGATTATTGTCATGTACATGGTTTGTTGAGTTAAACAACCGGATTGTCCATGAACATTGCTTTTAGGAATTGATTCAAGTTTTAAGTTTTACGTTGAGTTTTGAGGTTTGAACTTTGAGCTTTAAGTTAAAAATATCCAAGCAGATAGTCTTTAAATGATTCATAGTCAGGCTTGAGCGAGGAAACGAATTCAGGTTTGACATCCAGTCCCTCGAGACTCTTCGGCAATGGCGGGTCCACGCCCAGCAATTTCCGGATCTCTTCAGGGAATTTCGCCGGGTGGGCAGTTTCGAGCGAAACGCAAAGTTGTCCGGGGTTGTCGTCCTCCGGGTGTTGCTCAAGGTATGCCGAAAGTCCTGCCCAGCCTACCGCACCGTGCGGTTCCAGCATTATCCGGTGATCATGGAAGGCCTTGCGGATCGTCTCCCTTGTCTGGTCGTCCGAAATGCTCCCGGACCAAAGCTCCCTGCGCATGGCGTCCAGATCCGCCTGCCGGTGGATAACTCCCTTTTCATCCATCAGGCCCCCATACAGCGCGACCAGCCTGGCCAGGTTGCTGGGGTGGCCCACGTTCATGGCGCTCGAGATGCAGTTCCTCGACGGCTCGATCTTATTATAGATCCCGCTGTAGAGGTACTTCGGGAATTCATCGTTGCCGTTGGTGGCGATAACGAACCGCTTCACGGGCAGACCCATTTTCATCGCCAGCACGCCTCCCATCATATCGCCGAAATTCCCTGAAGGAACCGAAAAGATGACGCCTTCTCCTGCGGAAGCCAGCCGCGAATAAGCCCAAAAATAGTAAACCGTTTGCGGGATCAGCCTTCCGATGTTGATCGAGTTGGCCGACGAAAGTTCCAGGTGGTCGAGGTCGGGATCGGAGAAAGCCTGTTTCACCAGCGCCTGGCAGTCGTCGAACTTGGCGTCGAGCGCAAGGACATGGACATTTTTTCCGAGGGTTGTCATCTGCTTGCGCTGCCGGGTCGTGACCTCGTCTTTGGGGAAGAGAACCACGACTTGGATATTGTCCAGGCCATAAAAGGCGTTGGCCACAGCGCTTCCCGTATCGCCCGAGGTGGCCGTAAGGATCAGCAGTTTATTCCCGTTTTTCGTGAGGTAATGTTGCATCAGGCGCCCCATCATCCGGGCGGCGAAATCCTTAAAGGAGGCCGTGGGTCCCTGGTCGAGGCGCATGATGAATCTTCTGCCGGCAACTTTCTCCAGGGGTACAGGGTAATCGTAGGCGTCCCTGGAGAGTACCAGCAGTTCATCTGCGGGGATCACCCCCTCCAGGTATCTTCGCATGACGTCGCAGGCGATCTCCGCATAAGGCAGTGAGGCATAACCTTCAAGCTCCTCTGAAGGAATGAAGGGTACCGTTTGAGGAAGGTAAAGGCCCCGGTCGGGTGCCTGGCCTTTCAGCAACGCCTCCGGGAAGGTCACCGGATCGGTATGGAGATTCGTGGAATAGAAATGCAATGGTAATTCCATAGGATCTAAAATAAGTATGCCATAAGGGATAATTACCTTTTCAGGCTGGCCGACGAGGCTCCTCCTGCCGAAAAGTCCGGTGAGGAGAAGGTGACCCTGACACCGTCGAGCACCGACAGGGACTGGTCCAGATCCCGGATGATGTCGTCGGGATGTTCAACCCCAACGCACAGGCGGATGAGGTTCAAAGGGATCCCGGCCAGTTTCCTTCCCTCTTCTCCCTGTTGAGAATGGGTCGAAATGGCGGGGATGGTGGCCACGGACTTGATCCGGCCCAGGTCGGTAGCTCGCCAGATCCGGGTGAAGGCGTCAAAGACCCTTCGCGTCTTCATGGCATCGCCCTTCACCAGGAATGACATCAGGTGGCCATAGCGGTTGACCGGCTTTCCGTATTGTTCGTCATGCTCCGCATCAACGAGGAACATATACCTTGACGCCAGGCCGTGCAGCGGATGATCCTTCAGCCCCAGGTAGTCGACCCTTTCAATATGCTTATGATCAGAAAGGAATTCAGCCACCTTCATCGTGTTCTGGCTCACGTGATCCATTCTCATCCGGATCGTCCGGATGTCGTTGATGGCCAGCAATGCGTTCATCGGGGATATATTGGGCCCGTTGTCGCGGTTTGGCAGGAGCTTCAGGTAGGTTGCAAAATCGGCTTTCATTTCGGGGCTGCCGAATTTCGATACGAGGTTCTTCCGGGAGATCACCGCCCCGGCAATCCCGAATCCGCTGGTGGCCAGCGATTTTGTCACCGATTGTATCACGATGTCAGCCCCGTTCTGGATGGGACGGAGCAGTGCCGGGGTGGCGACGGTGGAATCGATAATAAGCGGAATTTCGTATTTATGCGCCAGTTCGGCCACCCTGGCGAGGTCGAAAAATGCCTGACCGGGATTGCTGGGCATTTCACCGTAAAGGAACCGGGTGTTTTCGTCAATCAGGGATTCCCATTCTGCCAGGTCGCATGAATGGACCACCTTGCGCCACTCGATCCTGCGTTCGATGTCCTTCCTGATAGAGAATTGCTGATAGGTACCTCCATAAACCTGGGTGGTAGCGACAAAGTTCAGGCGCGCTCCGGGTTTTTCGGGATCCTCCGCCAGGAACTGATCAACGGCGCTCTGGATCGCCGCCATCCCCGAGGATGTGGCGACACAGGAGGTTTCGGCTTCCGATCCATAGCCTTCGAGAAGCGCCAGCAGGCCCTCCAGGTAAAACATGGTGGGATTGGCAATCCGCGAATAGCACCAGGTTGGGATCTGGTAACCCAGCGCCGCTTCCATCTCATCGGAGTCGCGATATGCCTGGGAGGTGGAGAGGTAGGCCGGCTCGATGATCGATCCCTGATTGAAATCCAGCGCCTCCTGCATCGAGTAGATGCCGTGCGTGGCGATCGTGTCGAATCGGCATTTCTTCATCTGTTCCCTGTAGTCTGAATGCCATTTCAATGCCTTTGCGGCGGCTTGCAGGTAATGATTCATTCCGTTGTGATCCATATCGTTGTGATTAGAATTTCGTGTACCATATCCTGAGGAAAGCAGGGTTATATATTTGTGCCAAATGTAAGAAAAAACCTCAAGAACGGGAATTCTTCGTTATTTTGCAGGAAATCACCCTTATTAAAAAATACCACCGAATTCACAAAGTGTTACACAAGAGCGCAATGAGGAAAAATAGTTTCTGGATCATACCGCTGCTGACAGCAGCGTTATGGCTGACGCCATTCGAAATCCTGGCTCAGGAAAAGAAAATGCTTAAGTCAATGGCGGGATCCTGGACGGGCTCCCTGAATGTCGGGGGAGGGAAACTGCGTCTCGACATGAATGTATCGTTGAACGAGGCCGACAGCTTGATCGTTACATTCGACAGCCCCGACCAGGGAGTGCTGGACTTGCCCACGAGCAGGGTGCTCCTGATGGAGGACTCCCTGGTCGTTTCGGCGGAAGCGATCGGCGGGATCCTTGCCGGGAAGATCAATAAAACGGCAGACTCCATCAAGGGCGCCTGGAAACAGGGCGGGATGTCGTTCCCGGTGACGATGATCCGCCAGCAGCAAAGAGCAATGATGAACCGGCCACAGGAACCGAAGCCTCCTTTTCCGTACCTGGTCGAAGAGGTGAGTTTTCCCAGCAAGGCAGGCGGATTCCAGTTCTCGGGAACCCTGACCCTCCCGGAAAATAAAGGCCGTTACCCTGCAGTAATCCTCCTGACCGGGTCGGGAGCGCAGAACCGCGACGAGGAGCTGCTCGGGCATAAGCCGTTCCTGGTGCTGGCCGACCACCTCACGCGCAGGGGGTTTGCCGTACTCCGGTACGACGACCGCGGAACCGGGAAGTCAGAAGGTGACTATAAAACGGCAACCACCCTGGATTTCGCCGCCGATGCGGAAGCCGCTCTCAGATTCCTTAGATCGGACCTGCGGATCGACACTGCCAGGACAGGCCTGATCGGCCACAGCGAAGGGGGGCTGATCGCCTCCATCGTGGCCTCCGAGAACCCCGCAGTGGCATTCGTCGTCCTGATGGCCGGCCCCGGGATCACGGGAGAGAAGATCCTGCTGATGCAGTCGGAACTTATTGCCAAGGCGGAGGGAGTGGATGATCAGCAAATAAAAGCCAACGAAAAAACAAGCCGGGAGATGTACACGGTGATCAGGAAAAACACTGACAACGCCAGAGCATCGCTCAAACTGAGAAATCTTTTCATGAAGATGAACCGGACGAATGCCAGGGACACCGTATCGCGCCAGCTTTCGGAACAGGAGATCGACCTGCAGATCGAAACGCTGACCTCACCCTGGTTCCGGAGTTTTCTTACCCTCGATCCCGAGGATTATATATCCAGGGTGAAATGCCCCCTTCTGGCAATCAACGGAAGCCTGGATTTGCAGGTTCCCGCCAGGGAGAACCTTCAGGCCATTGAAAAAGCGCTGATATTCGGCGGTAATGCCGACTACACGGTCGAAGAACTTCCCGGTCTGAATCATCTCTTCCAGACAGCCACCACAGGCAGTCCGACGGAATACGCCAGGATTGAAGAAACCATTGCCCCGGCAGCGTTGGAGAAGATTATTGAGTGGATGACTGTAAAGATAAAAAACTGAATGAATTAACTATGCGGCTCTCCGCGAAAAAACTCAGCGGCTCTCCGCGGTTTATTTTTTACCGCCGAGGACCGCGGAGTAAGCGCAAAGGACCGCAGAGTTTTGACTTTGCTGTGAGAAGAAATTAAATCAGTGCTGAACCACGAGTTTGCCTGTCCCTGCAACCCGGTTCCCGTCCATGAGCCTGAGAAAGCAGATCCCGTTCGCCAGCGTTGAGGTGGTGACCGTGAGCCGGTTGGAACCTGCCATAACCGTTTCAGATAACACTATTTTCCCGGTGAGGTCAGAGATCTCCAGCAGCATGTTCCGGTCGGAAGCGCTGACCAGGATGGTGGCATTTTTATCTGCCGGATTCGGGAAACACTGTATTCCGGCAAGGTAATTGATTCCCTCCGGGTCGTCGATCCCCACGCCTTCCATAAACCAGTCGTAAGTCCTTTTGATCACGTCGTTCCGCACGGCAAGATTCTGGATCATCTCCAGGCCGATTCCAAAATAGACCACCTTGGCCTGGTCCTTCAGGGACTTCACCGCGGCGCCTTTGGTAAAGGTTGTATTGTAATAAAAGATCGTGGCAGCGTCCTGGACGGGGTTGATCTGGTCGGGATACATATTCCCGCCGTTGACATCCACGACGGTAGAGGTAGTCGTGGTACCGTAAATGGGATCGCTCGCATTGGCGACCAGCTTGTTGTTAGCCGAGGTTCCGTCATTCACAAAAGCGGCTTTCAGGTAATTTGTGTAAAGATCCTGCGTTTCGGCGGTTCCATGGGATCCCTCAGCGCCGCTCATGATATCCCAGCCAACGTCCTGCCCGGCAACGAGCAGATTTGCGCCACCGTTGACAAGCGCTTTCACGGCGATGGCTTCCGGATCGGTAAAGGCCGGGAAGGTCCAGGCGTTGTTATAGATGATGTTCAGTATCCCTGTGAGGATCCCCGCGGTTTTGGCCTTCACGAAGAGGTTCGACTTGACCACGGCGAAGTTATGGCACCCGGCGGCCTCAAGCCCGGCGATGTACACATTCTGGAAACTGGCGGCATTGTCGTCGCCTGCGGCGTTAACGAGCAGGGTGTGAACATTGGAGATCACACTGGCCTTGAAATATTTTTTCGGGGCCAGCGGATTGTTGACCGAAGAAAGCTCAAAGGTATAATCAGCAAAGTCGGCCGTGTCGCCCGGCGTTACATGAAGGGTCAGTGGCATGGGGACATCTTTGAGGAGGTCAACGACCACGCTGTCGGTAACGGTCTGCCCGTTGATTTCAAATGATGCGACCCAGTCGCCCGGCGCCGTTGCGACCAGTTTGATGCCAAATGGCTCCGTTCCGGCAAGGTTGCTGTTGGCTGCAAAGTTGAAATCGGTCACTACGCCCGGCTGCCCGGCTTTCATGGCGCTGTCGGCCACAGGGGTGATATCTCCGACATAGAGGTTAGTGCCGTCGATGGCATTGACCACATCGCCGGAAAGGATCTCCTGGTGGCTTTCCGCGACGAACGCGACCACCTGGCAGTTCTCGACAACGCAGGGGATGTTCAGGTAAGCGTTGGGAATGGTGTAGGTATAAGTTCTTTCAACAAACGAGCCCTGGGTCGTGGTGGTGACGGCATCGCCCCACTGGCCGGTGATCAGGTATCGGAGCATCTCCATGTGCTCATAGTTATTCCCGGCTCCGCCATTGGTCTGCGGACCGAATATATGATTCTGGATCAGCGCAACGTTGATATAGTTCGTCGTCGTGCTGCTGTTTGCCGTATAGTAGAGCTCAACATGGACGGTCAACTCCCTTGTACCGGAATTGTAAGATGTTTCAACCCCGACATTAACGGGCGAGACCAGGGGGAGTATCACTTCGGAACTGGGAGCCCAGTCTCCCCGGCTCATTCCCGTCTTTGTCCCGGAAAAAACATGCCGGTTGACAGTGCCCATCGGCCAGCCATTGATCCCTGCCTGGCTGGCGAGGGCATTGCCAAAAGTTGTCCGATAATCAGGCTGGGTACCGCTTGGTGTGGAAAATTGTCCCTGGTGAATGGCAATAACCGCTACGCGTCCGGGGTTATTGTCCAGGATAGAAGCGGCGATCCGATGCCCGTCCGGGCAATACGTGCAATTGATCCCTGTGAAGATCTCCAGGATGACGTTCTTGTTGAGGGGTGTTGTCGGGACCAGCGTTTGCGCGTTTGCAGCAAGCATCGCCGCCAGGAATAATAAGGAAAGGGTCAGGATCTTTTTCATGATTATAAAGGGTTAATTAATAAAAGACTGCAAAGATATGAAGAAATCGATGTGCTTGTAAATGTTTACCTTTGCCAAGGTGCTAAAAGGGATACGGGATGCGGGATACATAAAATTAAATCAATCGTTAATCGTAAATCGTAAATTGTAAGATGTTGGATATTTTAACCGCCATTTCCCCCATCGACGGCCGGTACCGGGAGGTGACCGAGCCGCTGGCGGGATATTATTCTGAAGGCGCCATCATGCGGTACCGTGTACTGACCGAAGTGGAGTATTTCATCGCCCTTTGCCGGATCCCGCTCCCCCAGCTCTGGAATTTCGACCGGAAACTGTTCCCAAAACTCCGGAGGATCCATGAAAAGTTCGGAAAGGATGACGCCACGAGGATCAAGGCGATAGAACAGACGACCCGCCATGATGTCAAGGCCGTTGAATATTTCCTGAAGGAACGGTTCGATGAACTGGGACTTGGCCGTTACCGGGAGTTCCTCCATTTCGGGCTTACCTCCCAGGACATCAACAACACGGCCTTCCCGCTTGCCCTGCGGGATTCGTGCGACTACGTCATCAAGCCCGCCCTTGAGAAGATCTATGGCAAGCTGGTTGAAATGTCGCGTGAATGGCTCAAAATCCCGATGCTTGCCCGTACGCATGGACAGCCAGCCTCCCCCACCACGGTCGGGAAGGAATTATACGTCTTCGCAGAAAGGCTCGGCATGCAACTGGCGCTTCTTGAAACCATCCCCTTTTCGGCAAAGTTCGGAGGGGCCACCGGAAACTTCAATGCGCACCATGCTGCCTACCCTGATATCGACTGGGTGAAATTTGCCAATCAATTCGTCAATGAAACCCTCGGACTCGAGCGTTGCCAGACCACCACGCAGATCGAGCATTATGATAACATGGCAGCCCTTTTCGATAACATTGCCCGCATCAACACGATCCTGATCGACCTCAACCGCGATATCTGGAGCTACATCTCGATGGATTATTTCGGTCAAAAGGTGGTTAAAACCGAGACCGGCTCTTCGGCCATGCCGCACAAGGTCAACCCGATCGATTTTGAAAATTCCGAAGGCAACCTGGGGATGGCCAATGCCCTTTTCGCGTACCTGTCGGCCAAGCTGCCGGTTTCCAGGCTGCAGCGCGACCTCACCGATTCAACCGTGATCCGCAACACCGGGGTTGCCCTCGCCCATTCCCTCCTCGCCTGCCATTCGCTGCTCAGGGGGCTGGACAAGCTGATCCTCAATGAGAAAAAGCTGAAGCAGGATCTCGCTGAGAACCTGGCGGTGGTCTCGGAGGCGATCCAGACCATTCTGCGCCGCGAAAACTATCCCGAACCATATGAGTCGCTTAAAGAACTCACCCGCGGGAAAAACAAGATTGACCGTATCACGATAGAAAAATTCATTGAAGGCCTCAAGATCCCGAAAAGGGTTAAAGAAGAATTAAAAGCGATCACACCGGAAAATTATACGGGGATATTGCCGGAAATATGAACTGGGATGGTATTATAAAACACTTTCGCTGGGCGGAATTTGCAATTCCGCCCATGAACGGGGCGACGGTGGGGCGGAATTACAAATTCCGCCCAGCCACCAAACTGATGAAACACTTATGGGATGAGCAGCCGCTTGTCCTCATCATGTCGCTGGCTATCGTATTCCGGCTTCTGGCGGCTATTTTCGCAAAGGGCTGGGGAATGCTCGACGACCATTTCCTGGTGATCGAAGCGCCGCAGTCGTGGGTTGATGGCAAGGACTACAACGCCTGGCTTCCGCATAGCCAGCAGAACCCCGCGCCCACCGGCCACAACTTTTTCTATCCGGGGTTCCACTACCTGCTGTTTACCTTGATGAAATGGCTGCATTTCAACGATCCGCAGGCCAAGATGCTGGTTGTAAGGCTTCTGCACGGAGCTTTCTCACTGATCACCGTCTTGTACGGATACCGGATCACGGAAACCCTTGCGGGGAAAAAACCCGCGAGGCTGGCCGGGATCCTGCTCGCCGTTTATTTCTTCATGCCCTGGCTCAGTGTGCGAAACCTGGTCGAATCGGTATGCATCCCTTTCCTCCTGCTTGGGTTCTGGCAGATGACGAAACCCGGGAAGGTTCCGGGGATATTCCGGTCCTGGTTCCTGGCAGGTATTTTCTTCGGCCTTGCCATGGACATCCGGTACCAGTCGGTACTCTTTCCGGCCGGTATCCTGCTTCTGCTTGCATTCCAGCGAAAATGGAAGGAAAGTGCAGGGATCATCACCGGTATCCTTTGTTCCTTCCTGGCAGTCCAGACCCTGATCGACCTGTTCATCTGGGGATATCCCTTCGCCGAATTCATCGGGTACATCAGGGTCAACATCACCGACCGGTACTCTTACATCAACCTCCCGTGGTATAACTATTTCCTTACGGTGGGAGGGATTTTGCTCCCGCCGGTCAGCCTCTTCCTGCTTTACGGGTTCATCCGGGGGTGGAGGGACCACCTCCTGCTTTTCTTTCCCGCTGCGCTCTTCTTTGCCTTCCATTCCTATTTTCCGAACAAACAGGAAAGGTTTATCCTTCCCTTCATCCCGCTGTTCATCATCCTCGGGGTGACCGGGTACTATCAGTATATAGTTCCTTCCGGATTCTGGAAGCGACGTGCGAAATTGCTCCACGGGTGCTGGATCTTCTTCTGGGCGGTCAATCTCATCCTCCTGGCCGGCATTACCTTCATGTACTCCAAGCGCGCCAAGGTAGAATCGATGTATCACCTTTCGAAATATCCCTATGTCAGGATGTTTGTCAATATTGATGAAGCATGGCATGTTCCGATATCTCCCCTTTTTTACACCGGCAAATGGCCCGACTACCCCGAGGAACGGTCGGGGGATACCAGCATTTACCGGCGGGTGGCTGCCATGGCGAAAGGGCCGAAGTTCGATCATCCCCAGTTCTTTCTTTTCACAGGCGGCAAAGACCTTACACGGCGTGTCGGTCAGGCCCGGGCGCTCTTTCCTCATCTGGTCTATGAAACGACGATCGAGCCGGGGTTCATCGATAAATTGATGCATCGGCTTAACCCGGTAAACAAGGCGGACGAGATCTATATATACCGCAACCGGGAATTTTACACGAACAAAATTGAGTGATTTTTCCAATGAAGGAAGTTCAACGAAAGATTTTTCTCTGGCTGACCTGTGCGATCGCTCTGGTGATGCCGGTTTATGGCCGCCTGCTGCCGCTGCTGATCGCCCTCCAAGTCCTGAACTGGCTTGCCGGCGCCGCTTATACCAGGAACTTTCTGCTGATCTTCAGGGAGAAGCCCAGGATGATCCTGGCTTCCTTTTCGCTGATATACCTGTTTTACCTGCTCGGACTGGCCTATACCAGCAATTTCCGGTATGCCGGAGAAGACCTGATGATCAAACTCTCCCTGCTCCTGTTCCCGATGATCCTGGCAACCTCCGACTTCCCGTTGTTCCGGAGGAACGAATCATGGCTTATCCTGAAGTTCTTCAGCGCCGGCTGCGTTGTGGGCAGCCTGGTACTGCTTGAACGGGCTCTCTACCACACCCTGGTACTTGGAAAGTCGGGCGCTTTTTACTACACGGCCCTTTCATGGAATTTTCATTCCGGCTACTACTCCATGTACCTGGTTTTCGCATTCTCCAACATTCTCTGGTTCCTGCTGATCAGAAAGAGCGTAGAAGGAACCTTCAGGATCGCCTTCCATGTCCTTATCCTTGTTCTTTTCACCCTGATGGTCGTCCTGCTTAGCTCCAAATCGGGGTTGCTGATCTGGCTTGTCACGGTATGCTTTTATGCATTTCTGTTAGTATTCAGATACAAAAAGATATGGGGCGGGATACTGTTTCTTGGCGCCTCCCTGGTCCTCTTCACCGTTTTCCTGGCGCTCTTCCCCATGGCTGTCTCAAGAGTGGACGATGCCAGGGAGGATGTCATGTCTGCCGACTTCCAGAAAAATGAAGATCAAAGCATCAGCATCCGACTGCAGATCTGGAGATCTTCATGGAAAATCATCCGGAACCATTTTTTTACGGGCGTCGGGACGGGCGACGTGAAAGACGCGCTGATGGAGCAGTACCGGAAACACCATCTGAATATAGTCTTCGGGCAGCAGCTCAACGCGCATAACCAGTTTATCCAGACCTTTCTCACCCTGGGGATCCTTGGGCCTTTAATTCTGGCGGCGATGTTCCTTTTGCCCGCCATACGATCGTTTCGGAAGGAGGCCTGGATCTACCTGGTGTTCCTTGTCATCACGGGAATCAGCATGCTGTTTGAATCGATGCTCGAGACGCAGGCCGGAGTCGTATTCTATGCTTTCTTCAATACATTCCTATTTGCGATGAGCCATGCGGATCCTGCCGGTGATGCGTTCAAGATCACCGGAGGTGAGGGCTGAACCGGAGGGGAGGCAGAGTCCTGTAGTAAAAAGACGTTCCGATACGCCGTTCCGGAAGGCAGGACAGCTCCTGAATACCTCCTGCCGGTGCATCGGTTTCATCAGCGGTCTTGAATCAATGTTATCCTCTGCCAGTAAGCGGATCATCGGAGACCGTAACGGTGTTTGTGCCTTCGTTCCGCAGCACCCGGTCGAAGATGTATTTGACGATCCTGTTGATGACGGAGATTCAGCAAGCAAAATTAGCATATTAAACCTTAGGCGTCTTTGCGTCTTTGCGGTGAAAATTCTTAGGGGTGAATCCTCGTTTCGAAGATCCTGATCCATTCATTCACAGATATTTTAGCCGCAAGCTCCCCGATCAGGTCAAAGGAAATCTGTTCCGGCTTTTTGAACCGGATGCAGGACAAAATTAACACATTTAACAGAGAAAAAACCATCTGGTTTTCAACGGCGCCCTTCCCGTAAAGTTTCTTAATATTGTATGCCTATATGATCCATTAATGAAAGTATCGGGATTTACATTCGTCAGAAACGCCATTAAGTACGACTATCCCGTAATAGAGTCGATCCGGTCGGTTCTGCCTGTGTGCGACGAATTTATTGTGGCACTCGGGAATTCGGAGGACGGTACCCGGGACCTGGTAGAGTCTATCCGTGATCCGAAGATCAGGATCATCGATACGGTATGGGACGACTCCCTTCGTGAAGGCGGGAAGGTGCTGGCGGTCGAGACTAACAAGGCGCTGGACGCCCTTTCAGACAGCAGCGACTGGACATTCTACATTCAGGCCGACGAGGTGGTGCATGAAAAATATCTGCCCGCCATCCTTACTGCCATGAAAAGGTGGAAAGACGACCCGGAGGTCGAGGGACTGCTATTCAATTACCTCCACTTCTGGGGATCGTACGGCTATGTCGGGGAGTCTCGAAGGTGGTACCGCCGTGAGGTGAGGGTGATCCGCAACGATCCGCGGATCCGTTCCTGGCTCGATGCCCAGGGCTTCAGGAAAGAGGGGAAAAAACTGCGCGTCATACCGGTCGATGCATGGATTTACCACTACGGCTGGGTAAAACCACCCCGTGCCCAGCAGGCCAAACTGCAAACT
>Ga0163209_1000123_pt1 | contig 30168 bp, 26 predicted proteins | sample Kivu_160m_FD_113538 | JGI IMG/M metagenome (GOLD analysis project Ga0163209, IMG submission 113538) | Freshwater microbial communities from Lake Kivu, Western Province, Rwanda to study Microbial Dark Matter (Phase II) - Kivu_160m | ecosystem: Environmental > Aquatic > Freshwater > Lake ...
CCAGCGCGCTGTGCATCTGTTGCAGATCAATTCCCGCATGGACGACAAACGACCCTGAATCCTTGAAGTGCTCTGCATAGCTGTGAATGTCATACGCCAGGCCCAATTTTTCCCTCACTTCCGCAAACAACCTGCTGCTCATACCCTCGCCCAGGATAATGTTTAAAATATCAACTATAAAGCGGTCGGGATGGAACATGGATAATCCCTCCAGACCTATACACATATTAACCTGCTCGGTTTCACGAAACTCACTGGTCATTTTCGGAGATTCCTGCACAGCCGCACTGGAAATATAATCAGGTTTGCGTCCGGGTTTCCAATTGCCCATGGACCTCTCCGCTATTTTCGCTGCCGCATCGGGATCGATATCTCCCGCTATACTCACCAGCATGTTATTGGGAACATAATAATCAATAAGATACTCAAGCATTTGTTCCCGATCAATCGAAGAAACGGTCTCCTTGCTACCGGCGACGTCCCTGCCCAGAGGTTTGCCCGGCCAGATCAACTCATCAAGCAGCATGCCGGATCGCTGCTGTGGAGAATCCAGGCTCATATTGATCTCTTCAATAATCACCTGCCGTTCTTTGGATACATCTTCGCTGCGAAAGAGCGAATTGCGCAGCAAATCTACGATCACGTCAAAGGCGAGCTCAAAATGCTGGCTTGCCAGCTTACACCAGTAGCTCGTGATCTCCCGGTCAGTTCCTCCATTCAGAATCCCTCCCACACCCTCTATGGCCTCGCTGATTTCTATGGCGCCCGGCCTTTTCTCGGTACCTTTGAAACACATATGCTCTATGAAATGCGAGATGCCGGCCTTGCTGTCCTTTTCATAACAGCTTCCCATTCCCACAAAAAAAATAACCGAGACTGAGCGCGTGTGCGGCATCGTGCAGATGATGAGCCGCAATCCATTGTCCAGAGTGATTTTCTTATATTCCATATATTTATTCTCAACCCCGCTAATCAGCTTTATTCTCCGGGAAGTAACTAACTACGGCGTGGAACAACATTATATCAAATTCAATTTGCATTGGATAAATGATATAATTTATTCTGTAAAAACCACTTATTAAACATAATACAGGAAAAAAATATGGATACTGGAACTTGGAAAGTCAAAACAGGCCTTGCACAAATGCTCAAGGGCGGAGTCATCATGGACGTAGTGACTCCCGAGCACGCCACGATAGCGGAAAACGCAGGCGCCTGTGCGGTTATGGCGCTGGAACGTGTTCCTTCCGATATACGCGCCGCCGGCGGCGTAGCGCGGATGGCTGATCCAGGCATTATTACAGCCATTATGAAAGCTGTGACCATACCGGTAATGGCAAAATGCAGGATAGGCCATTTCGTCGAAGCGCAGGTACTGGAGGCGCTGGGGGTCGACTATATCGATGAGTCCGAAGTACTGACCCCGGCCGATGAAAGCAATCACGTCTGGAAACATGATTTTAAAGTTCCTTTTGTCTGTGGATGCCGTGATCTGGGCGAAGCACTGCGCAGGATTGCCGAGGGCGCGGCTATGATACGAACCAAGGGAGAGGCGGGAACAGGCAATATAGTTGAAGCCGTAAGACATATGCGAGCGGTTCAATCATCGCTGCGCAAGATTCAATCTTTGAGAATAGATGAGCTGGCCGCAGAAGCCAAGGCGCTGGGCGCTCCGCTGGAACTGATCAGCGAAATTCACAGCACGGGTAAATTGCCCGTGGTCAATTTTGCAGCAGGTGGCGTTGCCACGCCGGCCGATGCAGCCCTGATGATGCAGCTCGGCGCGGAAGGTGTCTTTGTCGGCTCCGGCATATTTAAATCAAGTGATCCTGAAGCCAGGGCAAAGGCCATTGTAAAAGCAGTGACGCATTATAACGATCCCGCCATTATTGCAGAGGTCTCCAGGTCGCTGGGTGCTGCCATGCCAGGTTTGGAAATCAAGAGTATTCCCGAGGAAAGCCTGCTGGCGTCCAGAGGCTGGTAGAAAATATCCGGGTGTTCCGGGCCTCGAGGCTCGACTGAACACGGTTTTATGAAAATATTGGAAGTCATAACACACCAGGTAGACTCAAAATATTTTATCCCCTGCTTCATTCCAGTTTTTCCAGCACAATCTTGCAACAGCCGGAAGAAGTCTATTGCAGGAGGTTATATTGCAGAAAGTAAATATCGATGACGTCCAGGCTTTGCTTGATGTAATACCATCGCGTATTGTCTCTGCTCTGGGGCAAGAAACCGATAACAATGAACTGCTGGAGATTGTACTGGACCTGGGTCGTCCACCCGAAGCACGCTATCCCAACCGTGATATTATTTTCGGCAACCGTGACGTAACAGAGGAGGATATCCAGCATGTTATCGCCAGGATCGGTTCTTTCAGCGGTGACAACCGAGCCGGGCTGGCACGCACACTTCACCGTATCTCCGCTATAAGAAACCGGGAGGGGAATATAGTCGGTCTCACCTGCCGTGTCGGCAGGGCTGTCATGGGAACGGCCAAGATCATCCAGGATCTTGTAGAAACAGGCAAAAACGTCCTCCTCATGGGACCTCCCGGCATCGGCAAGACCACCATGCTGCGTGAAACGGCACGCGTACTGGCCGATGATCTCAAGAAGAGAGTAATAGTGGTGGATACTTCCAACGAAATAGCCGGAGACGGTGATATACCCCATCCCGCCATCGGCCACGCCAGGCGTATGCAGGTACCCACACCCTCTCTGCAACATGCAGTCATGATAGAGGCCGTGGAAAACCATATGCCCGAAGTAATCATCATTGATGAGATAGGGACAAGCCTGGAAGCAGAGGCAGCCAGGACTATTGCTGAACGCGGTGTGCAGCTCGTCGGCACGGCGCACGGCAATACTCTGGAGAACCTGATGATGAATCCCACGCTATCTGATTTAATCGGGGGAATTCAGACCGTAACTCTGGGTGACGAGGAAGCCCGCCGGCGACATACGCAGAAATCGGTCCTGGAGCGCAAAGCACCGCCGACGTTCGATATCGTGGTGGAGATTCAGGAACGTTACAAGGTACTGGTGCACCCGGATTCAGCCAGGGCTATAGACTCAATGCTTCACGGACAGGATCAGCAAGCTGAGATCCGCTGGATAGACCAGGAAGGCAATATCGTGAAAGAACAGACGGCAGCGATCCGTGAACATCACGGCCGCACCGAAAACGCAAAGCGTAAGCTACGTGTCTATCTCTTCGGTATTAACAGGCCCATACTGGAGCAGGCAGCCCATGAGAAAGGCCTGGATGTCGATATTGCCGACGACTTGAAGAAATCCAATCTTCTCATCACTACTAAAAATTATTTCCGTCGCAAGCCTCAGAAGCTAAGGGACGCTGAAACCCTCGGTATTCCCATTTATGCCATCAGGGGAAGCAGCCTGCAACAGATTCGGCATTGCCTCGATAGCATCTATACAGGGCCGGCAGACGAGTTTGTTGATACTGCCATGGAGGAAGCCATGGGGGCTATCGAACAGGTAAAAAGCGGCAAGCAGGAAGTAGCACTGAGTCCGCAAAATGCTTATATCCGCAGATTACAGCACCTGCTGGCCGAGCGCCATGAGCTTAATTCCAGAAGTATGGGGAAAGAGCCTGAACGCAGAGTCAGGATAACGAAGCTAAGCTGAATGCAAAGACAAACTAACAGATGAGTACAAGAACAGGATTATTCATTACTTTTGAAGGCGGGGAAGGATGCGGCAAAAGCACTCAGGCAAAGATCCTTTACCGAAAAATGCAGGAGGCCAATATCTCCTGCATCTTGACGCAGGAACCCGGGGGAACTCCACTGGGTAACGAAGTGCGTGATCTGCTTAAAACAAAAAGGCCGCTGAACATTTATCCGAAAACCGAACTGCTGCTTTTTGCCGCCTGCCGGGCACAGATTGTCACCGAGGTGATCCAACCTTCTCTGGATAGCGGCAAAACCGTTATATGCGACCGTTTTGCTGATTCCACAACCGTTTACCAGGGATATGGCCGCGGACTCGATCTTAACCTGATCCAGAGCATAAATGACCTGGCTACCCACGGGCTCAAGCCGGATCTCACAATTCTTCTGGACATGCGCCCCCAGATAAGTATACAGCGCAAAAGCAACCGTATGAACGATCGTTTTGATACCGAGGATATGCTATTCCACCAGAAAGTTAGGGAAGGATATCTGGAACTGGCAAAACAAGAGCCCTCACGCTGGTTCATAATTGACGGCAAAGAGCCTGTAGATACGATAAGCCTGCTTATCTGGCAAAAAGTCAACGGTTTGCTACAGCAGAGCAAACAAGCCTGATATGCCTGGAAAAAAAGTAGCCGTTGCGCTCAGCGGGGGGGTCGACTCTTCGGTTGCAGCTTACCTGCTGAAACAAGAGGGATATGATGTTTTCGGGCTGATGATGAGACTATGGCCGTCTCAAACAACTCAGCCATCAGGTCAGGCAAACTGGGATTTCCCCGAAATGGACACACGCTCGGCTGAGGCGGTCAGCGCGGTGCTCGGAATTCCTCTCCGGATCATAGACCTTTCTTTACAATTTCATAAAAATGTCATCGGACCTTTCTGCTCGGAGTATGAAAACGGCCTTACCCCCAATCCCTGTATCCGGTGTAACAGGACAATCAAGTTCGGTTCCCTCATGGATTATGCCCTGTCTCTGGGCGCGGATTACCTGGCGACAGGACACTATGCGGGTGTTCTCCTCAAAGGTGGGGCTTATAGTCTAACTAAGGGAAAAGATTCGAGAAAAGACCAGTCCTACATGCTTTTTTCCCTCGATCAAACCCAGCTGAGCCACACATTGTTCCCGCTCAGCTTGCACACAAAAACCCAGGTGCGAGACCTTGCCCGCAATATAGGTCTGCCGTCCGCGGAAAAAGCCGGCAGCCAGGATGCCTGTTTCATACCGGGTGACTACAGGGAGTTCATACGAGGGCATGTCATATGCCGGCCCGGTAACATTACAGACAATCAGGGTGCAGTATTGGGGGAACATCGAGGGATTCCCTTTTACACTGTCGGTCAAAGGCATGGTCTGGGCATAACAGCGGGAAAACCGTGTTACATCATAAAAATCGACGTTACCAACAACCTGATAGTTGTTGGTAACGCAGAGGAATTAAATAGTACTGAGGTCACCGCATCCGACTTATTCTGGATAGCCGGCCATGCCCCTCTTGAAAGAATTGAAATAAAGGCTAAAATAAGATATAAAGCAGCAGAAGCCGAGGCGACTCTTCTTGTAATGGGAGCAAAAGCAACCGTCGTTTTCCATGAACCGCAGCGAGCGGTCACCCCAGGGCAGGCTATCGTCTTTTATAACGAAAATGAAGTTATAGGCGGCGGCACTATTGAAGAAACGAAATAGGCCGAGATCCGCACCTCCCAACCTCTGTGAGGAGGAAATCCTTTTTACCAACGGGTACAGCCGCATTGCCGGACTTGACGAAGCCGGAAGAGGCGCGCTGGCAGGTCCCGTAGTCGCTTCAGCGGTCATTTTACCTCCCCACGTCGATTTTCCCTGGCTGGAAAAGGTAAGAGACAGCAAGCTTCTCCCTGAAAGCGTACGTGAAGATATCTTCACGGCGATGACAGAATCTGAAATTGAGATCGGGGTAGGGATAGTAACACATGAAATTATCGACTCTGTGAATATCCTCAATGCAACCAAGAAAGCCATGAAAATCGCGCTGGAGCAATTTCACAATCCTCCCGACTATCTTCTTATCGACGCCATAGTACTTCCCCGGGTACATATCCCCCAGAAAGGGCTGATCAAGGGGGACCGTCTCTGCCTTTCCATAGCCTGCGCTTCCATTATTGCCAAGGTTACGCGTGACCATATCATGATAGAACTTGATACACACTATCCCCAGTACGGATTTGCCAATCACAAAGGCTATGGCACCAGAGAACACCTGGATTGCCTGCAATGTTACGGCATGTCCGGTGTGCACCGCCGGACTTTCGCACCTGTGCGTGCATTATCGAGGTTGATATGAAAAAGCAAAGCCTGGGCATGCTGGGAGAGAAGCTGGCCTGCTCCTATCTGAAGAAAAAAAATTACCGCATCATTGAAAAGAACTACCGCTGCTCCTGCGGGGAAATAGACATCATCGCTTTAAAAAACAATGCCCTCAGATTCATTGAAGTTCGAGCCAAATCAAGTGATACTTATGGTTCACCGGAAGAGTCGATCACCTGCGCCAAGCAGGAAAGGCTCGTTGCCTCGGCGCTTCATTATGTTTCAAACCATGAAAAGCTTCCGGAGAACTGGCACATAGATTTTGTTGCTGTTGAAATTGATCCCTTAAAAGGCAAAGCCAAACGCATTGAGCTGATCGAAAATGTAGTCGATTGAAATGAGGTGCATTAAAAGTGACTCAGTTTGCCAGATATGCAATATTAAATGTAAAATTCAAACAAACCTCATCTATACGATTGATTTCCGGCAGGTAGTTGAATTTGGCATATAACAGGATCTTGACCAATCTGGCACCGCTTTTTCTGGGGCTGGTTCTGTTGATTGCTATCTACATGACCAGCCTCTACAGTTATATTCTATTCCACACACTGGTTGAAATATTCGGCGTCGTCATCTGTTTCATCGTATTCATCATTGCCTGGAGTTCGCGTTATTTATCTGATAATAACTACTTCACTTTCCTCGGCATCAGCTTGTTTTTTACAGGATTGCTGCTCCTGCTCCACACACTTGCCTGCACAGGCCTGCAAGTGTTCCCCGGCTATGATGCTAACCTGGCAGCACAACTCTGGATTGCCGCCAAATACGTGCAGAGCATATCTTTCCTGCTGGCGCCTGTTTTTGTAGGACGCCGGCTCAGATTCAACCTTACCTTAACTGTATATTCTGTGATAGTCCTAATACTCGTGCTTTCCTTATTTGTATGGCAGATCTTCCCTGTGTGTTACGTGGAGGGACAGGGCCCCAGCCTTTTCAAGATAACCAGCGAGTTTGTCATATGTACGATATTTATCATCGCGGGCGCTTTTCTCTGGACCAAGAGGCTGAGCTTTGATTCCAGGGTATTGCAGCTTATTCTAATTTCAATTGTCTTCGCAGTGTTAACTGAGGCAACCTACATGATGTATTTTGATCCCAATGGCATATTTAATATGCTGAGCCACCTGATGCAGATTGTCTCTTTTTTCCTGATCTACCGCGCCATCGTTTTTACAGGACTGGTTAAGCCATATGACATTCTTTTCCGTAACCTTACGCACAGCAGAGATATGCTGCAGAAGGAACGCGACCGGGCACAGAACTTCCTGGATATTGCCGAATCGATTTTAATGGCGATGGACACACACCAGGAAGTAACGCTGATAAACAGGAAAGGATGTGAGATACTCGGGTTGCAGGAAGAAGAAATTGTCGGAAAATCCTGGTTCGACTCCTTTGTGCCGGGAAGGATCCGCCAGAAAATGAAACAGAGTTTCACACATTTGATGGCAGGGCAGGTTGAGCTTTCCAAATATTTTGAAAGGCCGGTTGTAACTTCCAAAGGAGATGAAAGGATCATAGCGTGGCATAACACGCTCCTCAAGGATGAAAAAGGAAGGATCACCGGAACATTCAGCTCAGGACAGGATATTACCGAGCGTAAACAGGCGGAAGACCTTTTCAAAGCCATCTTCAACAGGTCACCTGTCGGAATCTATATCATCCAGGATGGGAAATTCAAACTGACCAATTCGCAGTTTAGCAGACTTACGGAATACTCGGAGCAGGAGTTAAGGGGTATGGATCCTCTATCCCTGGTAATGGCGGACGACCGGCAAAAAGTAAAAGACAGTGCTATTCAGATATTAAGGAGAGGCGGCGATAGTTTTCTACCTTATGACTATCGTGTTGTCACCAAAAGCGGCAAGGTAAAGTGGTTCATGGAGTCCGTCATCTCCATCACTTTCCAGGGGAAACGCGCTACCCTGGGTACCCTCATAGACATTGCCGAGCGCAAACAAACTGAAGAGCTTTTCAAATCGCTTTCGCTTATTGACGACCTCACCGGGCTGTATAACCGCAGAGGGTTCCTGGCGCTGGCAGAACAGCAACTCAAATTGAGCTTCAGGATGAACAAAAGCATAACGCTCATGTTCGCGGATCTGGATAACATGAAATGGATTAACGACACGCTGGGGCACCTGGAGGGGGATTCTGCGCTGGTGGCAGTGGCCAGAATTCTCAAAGAGACCTTCCGTGAAACCGATGTCCTCGCCAGAATAGGAGGCGACGAGTTCGCTGTCTTGATGGTTGGAGCCGACGAAACCAACTCCGATATACTGGTCTCACGTTTACATGACAAATTAAAAGAGTTCAATGAAACCGGCGTAAGCACTTACGGGCTCTCGCTCAGCATCGGCCTGGCCTACAACAGCCCGGGCACCCACTGTTACCTGAATGATCTGCTCGAACGAGCCGATAAGCTTATGTACGAGAAAAAGCGCTCCAAGCGCGACAACCGCATTTAATCCGCTTTTATCCGGTATTGCCTCATCGTAATAGCCAGCGGTTCTATATACCGGTTAATTTATATGCCCAGCCTGAACGGGGGATATACGTCAGTGGTTAAAAGAAGGGCATAAGCGTAAACCCTGATGCTCCATCTCAGGACATTAACAATGAACTCAAAAAGTCCTTTGGGATAGTTCCCAGTAAACAGGATGGCAAACCAGGCAATTATTACCACTACCCATGACGCGATGCCCAGGAAAAGCAGCACAATAAAATGAGGAATCGCCAGGATCCATTTCACCAGCGGCAGCCATCGATTTAAGGCAGCTGCATCGGGGTAGGGCAATTCCACGTGAACATATTGATCTTCATCTGTTGAAGGATAGATGTCCGAAAGCAAGTAGAGATAGGACTCAATTCTGTAGGAAAACTTGATGAGATTGAAATTCCAGTCGTACCACCATTGCGGGTATTTCCTGCGGAAGAGAATCATCAATACGAGCGGAAGAAATATAAATCCGAGCCCGGCAACCCATGCGCCTGCCTCTTCGCCACCTTTATAGCTGTAGCTTCCACCCAGAAGCAACATAAAAACGATGTAGATCGGGATGATCATGAACGCGCGGAAAAAAGTGGTCAGCCGGTTCAATTTACGGTCGGGATAGTCGACGGTCAGGCTTACAGGATACTCTTCAGACATTACGCCTCCTCCTTAATAATATTGTATATTCGATTGATTCCAGCCTGTGATAACCAGCATCCCCGAAATTTATACGATACCACCACTCAGAATTATAAGACTTTGAACAGCGTTGTCAATTTCCTTTGCGTTCGTCCAGAGCGAAATCACATACTTGAATTATGAAGATTCAGCCAGGCTCAGTTCATTGGTTTTACGGCAGATAACCCGTTTACAAAAAAGGTATTATGTAGTAAGGTATTTTATAATATGGGGACTATATTAATCGTACCGTTTCAAAAAAATATATATACTACGTCTATATGGCTGAATTCACGTTGGATCAATTAATAATGCCGTATAATCCACCAGCTAGAGACATATCGAGGAGGATCCATGCGCACCAGTAATTTTGCAATCTTCGCTGTTATTTTTTCAGTTTTGATTGCTGCTTCATACGCTATTCCTGCAAACAGTATTATGCCTTCACCGGTATCGGCCAACCCGGGAATCATGAAATGGGATACCGTCAATACTCCGGGTTCGGATACTCAGAAGAACGATATACTCAACCCGCATATACCCGACGGAGCGGATATCCCAACCGGCAGCGAAGTATACTACCTGGCTGTCAACGGCAACACTATGTTAGCTTCTGTACTGCTGGACTCCAATGCGCTGGTTACACCGCCTGCTCCTGCTCCAGCAGGTGTAGGCCAGGGAGTTTTCTACGCCAGTTCGAATGGAGGCTTAACCTGGAGCATCTCTACATACCAGTCCCTGACCCGGACCACCGGCTGGGCAACAGCCAATTTGCCCTGGAATATCTTTCATGTCGCCATTGCCCCCGACGACTCCAGCCTCTGGGCGGTAACCGTTGGCGATACCGTGGGAGGAGCATCATCACTGCCTTACATGGTGTGGATTACTAACGATGGAGGGAATTCCTGGTTTAACGCAAGCCTGCCGGCGCTGGGCGCCGCCGAAGGCATCAGGGACATCTCCATATCACCCTCCTATGGCGGCACACACGATATAGTTGTTGGTACGGGTAACGCAGCAGGTACAGGACAATTATTTATATTGAAAACCATCGGTATGGGTAGCTGGACACTGGACAATAATCCGCTTGCCGTCAATATTGACTACCTTTGCCTTAGATTCTCTCCATCTTACAGCGCGGATTCATCGCTGGCAGCTGTCTATGCAGACGCCACCGCCACTTATTACAATATCGCCTACCGGGACCTCGACCAGAATGCAAACCTTCAGTGGATTGACCCCACGGGAATCGAGGTCAAGGCCACGGAATCAGCAACCGGCTCTTCCCCGGATTTCAATACGCTGGTGTTTGCCGACCTGGAGCTTCCCTCCGATTTCTCCGGCCAGGCAGCTTCATTGCGCCGCGCCTATATCAGCCTCTATGCGGTACCTAAAAACGCTTTAAACCAGACGGGCATCTTCCGCATAGACGACACTACGGTCTATCGGCTTATGGATACAACCAACACACTTAATAAAGATATCTGGACGATAGCGTATTTCGGCAGCTATGCTTCCGGCAAGCTGCTTGCAGGCGAGAAATGGGGCTTCCCCTGTTCTGCAACCGTGCCGACCTGGTTTACTGATTCACCCACCAGCTGTCCCATACCGTGCTGGTATCCCGCCCTTAAACCCACTACAGGCGCGGCCAATCAGGGCACCTGCGCCGCCGGCGCACACAACGGCGAAGGAAGCGCCTTTGTAGCCTGGAATCATGATGGCTCCCTGGCCTATGCTGCCACCAGTTCCATACCCATAGTCACCTTATTTACCCTGTGGCCAATTCTTATCCCGGCCCCGGTTCCCAATGATGAATCGGCCTTTGCCACATCCCGCAATAACGGGGAAACCTGGAACCAGCTCAGCCTGATCGACACCACCATCGACTGGTTCAACGACGTGGCAGTGTCTCCTGATTGCAGCACTATTTACCTGGCATCAGCCAACCGTAATAACGGCACCGGTTGCGACGAATTTGACAGTGTCTGGCGCAGTACCATCAATCCGAGCGTGGCAGCACCACTCCCCACCTTATCCCCCGCAGGCTCTTACTGGGAGAGAGTTTTCTGCAATCCCACATCCGGGTCTTGTGCCATTACCCAATCCGATCTCCCCATACTGCGCGTTGTTCCTTCATGCAGCGATAAGCCCGATGGAGAAATAGTGGCCTGGGCCGCCCAGATTGCTACAGCCACCGGAACCAGCGGCGGTGTCATGGCATGGTCTCCTGATTTCGGTGATTTCTGGGCCACAGTTACACCTAGAAACCCTGTACAGGATTTTACCTTCGAGTCGAGCACCGTCATGTATACCCTGAATCCGGGCGGTATGGTGCAGAAGCTGGACTACACCGGCACCTCATGGTCCACCGCGCTCCCCAGCTATGATTCACTACTCACCAGCGGCGGCCATACGATAGCTGCTTATCCGGGCGGAAAAGTTCTGGTGGGTCCTGCCAGGGGTGAAGTATATCCCGCCTCATACGCTGCAGACGGGGGAGTCAAATTTACCGTCCTTACGAAAGCCCTATCTCCTCAGGGTAACATGCATGTCATATTCGACACGGATTTTAAGAGCAATGGTATGCGTTATGCGGGCGACGATAATATTATCCCCGGCATGGCCTTAATATATCGCAGCACACGTGATTTTTTCTATGATCTAACCAGCCTTTCCAATGGCGCAACCAACGTTATATGGCCAATCCCGCCTGCCCTTCCCGGGGTGGACCAGCCGCCTCACACTACAGGAGGTATTTTCGGCCTGGCTCTGGCATGGACGGGCGATCCTCAACCGGCCTTGTATGCCGCCCATGATAACCTGACACTGGGGAATTCGAACGGGCAGTTTGACTCAGCAGTCTGCCGTACCCTTGAGCCAAGGAACGGTATACCCAAGCCCGGAGTTTACTGGGAATGCCTGGACATTTTCACGCCACAGAATACCTGGGGTGTGCTTTTCACGCTCGAACCGACCTCGCTTAAATACTGCGGGTGCTGCACACTTGACACCAACACCACCCTCTACGCCATCGACGACGAGAGGGGCGCAGGTGACGGCGGTCCTTTCTCAGTAGCAGCAGGCACAACAACCAAGCGCTTCAATTCCCCAGGCAGAGGCCGCTGGCACGGAGGAATCCTTGGTTTGCCAGGTTATACGCCTTCCCGTAATCAGGGAATGCTCTGGGCCTATACCGACTGCCTGGCCAAGAAAGGCCCGGCATTGAAAGCTCCGGCCGATGCATCACTGGTGGGCGCCGACCCTGTTACCGGCCGCGGCCAGCAGATCGACCTCTCCTGGGAACAGCTCTGCCTGGCTACCGTCTACCAGCTTGACATAGCCAAAGACAAGGACTTCACTCTCAGGGTCATCACCAACCTCGGCGCTATCGGCAACTCCATTCCTTCCTATACTGCCGCTGCCGGCACCGTCCTGACACCGGGCGACGTCACCTCCAGTTACCAGCACATCTTGATCTCACCCGGTGTGGTCACCTCTCCTGCCACCTGGCTCGCTCCTGGCGCTCTGCCTGAAGCCGGCGCCATCTACTTCTGGAGAGTCCGTGTAGCACAGTCGGCCACCGGGCAGTGGGCCAGCAGCCAGTGGTCTGAGACCCGCTCGTTCTCTGTAAAACCAGGATTCATCGTCAATACCCAGTACTCCGGAGTACAGCTGCTCAGCCCCAGCAACGGCTGCCTCGGCTGCAAGGTAAAGCCCGCTTCCTTTTCCTGGTCTCCCTGGAAAGAAGCTACCAAGTACGAGTTCGTGCTTGCTAAGAATTCTGAGATGACCGAGGTCGTTAAGCAGGCTACCACCACCACCACCAGTTACGAGTTTGACGGCACGCTGGATTACAATACCAATTACTTCTGGCGCGTCCGCGCCCTCGAAGTCAACGGGCAGAACATTCCCAGTGATTGGTCTGCAACCTTCAGCTTCAAGACCGAACCGCCTGCTTCATCTCCTTTGCAATTGCCGATAGATACAACCACTCCGGCGTGGGTCTGGGCCATCATCGCTATTGTTACAATCCTTGTAGTAGGCATCGTGATATTGATTTTCCGGACGAGAAAGAGCTAATTATTCTCGCAAGGCTGATAAAATGTTACTGCCGCAAGAATGGTATGCTGCGATAAATATACGCAGGTCAAGAAGGCGCTACGATAGATCGAAGCCCATTGAGCCTGCCAAAGTTGAGAAACTTCACAGGGCATGCAGTGATTTCAGGCCGTTCCCAGGCGTACGTGTAGAGTTTTTCCCCAAGCCTCCCGACAACATTTTCGCCCATGTCTTCGGATTCTACAGCATGATCCAAAACGCACCCGCCTTTTTCGCATTTATCGGCGACATGTCCGGCGATCATATTCAGGAGAAAATGGGCTATACCGGGGAAGGTATTGTATTGGAAGCTACGGCGCTGGGGCTGGGTACGTGCTGGGTGGCGCTTTCCTACCGGCTGGGATCAGCGATGTCAATAGTGAAGCTATCCTCCAGTGAGAAGCTGATTGCGGTCAGCCCCATCGGTTACGCCACAAATGTCATCACGTTCGAAGAGAAGGCCATCACGGGCTTCGGCGCCATGCACAAGCGTAAACCGCTGTCCACCATGGTAAGCGGACTGGAACAGGCTCGATGGCCACTATGGATACATAACGCACTGGAAGCTGCAAGGCTGTCTCCTTCGGCAACCAACAGGCAGCCGTGGAATTTTCATGTTGAAAACGACAGCATTACAATCTCGATAAAAAATCCTGGGATGGAGTTTAATGTCTCCAAGCGCCTTGACTGCGGAATTGCCATGCTGCATCTGGAACTGGGCGCCGGGAACCAGGGTATACGGGGTGAATGGGAACTGCTTAAACATCCTGCTGTCGCCCGATTCAAGGTCGAATAAGCCACAATGAAGCCGGATCAGGATGAGGCAGAACCAGGATTACTCCGGTACATCTTTACTGCGCGATATTTTAGTGGTATATTCGCTATATCCATCTAACCAAGTCGAGCAACTATGCTGAGACTACTGTGATATGAACACGAAAACCGCCATACCCCTGAGCATTATCCATTACGATAAAACCAATTACACTTTTAAAGAAATCAAGTCCGTTGAGGAGTGCCGACCTTACAAAGATATGGCGGGCGTGACCTGGATCAATATCGACACCGTGGCAGAGTTCAGCCTTCTCCAGGCTATGGGAGAAATATTCGGCCTGCATGAGCTCACGATTCAGGACATTGCCAATACCGGGCACCGTGTTAAACATGAGGATTTCGGCCGCTATCTGTTGATCATGCTTAAAATGCTCGAATTCAATAGTCAAGACAAATCCATTTATGCAGAACAGCTCAGCCTTGTTTTCGGGGCTAACTACATAATCACATTCCAGGAAACGCCGGGCGATTTTTTCGGTGCGCTGCGTGATGAAATTGCAATAGCCGATTCGGTGGTGAGGAGGATGGGCAGCGATTACCTTGCCTGCCGCATCATAGATGTTATTGTGGACAATTATTTCGGCACCGTGGAAAAATTCGGGGATGAGATAGAAGCCAAAGAAGATGAACTGGTGGCCAACCCTACGCGGAAAACATTGAATTCGATTCAGGGCATCAAGAAAAACATGATGCAGCTCCGGCAATATATCTGGCCGGTAAGGGAGATACTCAGCGACCTGGGTAAAAAAGATTCTCCCCTGATCAGAGATGAGACAATAGCTTATTTCCGGGATGTTTATGACAGGTTATTTGAAGTAATGGACCTTATCGAGGCCACCCGGGAGATGGTGGGCGGCCTGATTGATATTTACCTTTCCAGCATGAGCAACAGGACCAACGAGGTGATGAAAGTTCTCACCGTGGTAGCCACCATCTTCATCCCGCTGACCTTCATAGTCGGGCTTTACGGCATGAATTTCAAAGTCATGCCTGAGCTCGAATCGCCGATTGGGTATCCCGCCGTATTGGTCTTAATGCTGGCTATCGCGGCCGGCATGCTGATTTATTTCCACAGGAAAAAGTGGATTTAACCCGGGGCAGGTTCATCAAACCGACATATCCACCGGCGCACCGGACTTTTTAGCCCGTCCGAAGGGAAGGAACAGCGCAGGAATTATGCCCAGTATCAATACAACAGACGCGATCACATAATCCATCTCAAAAGCAGTGATGACAGCTCTCTGGTTGATGAATTGATACAGTAGATATACGCCCATCTGCCTGGCCGCCTCCAGCGTCTGTCCAGCCTGCATCATGACAACCTGTACCTGGGATAAAAATTGAAGCGCCAACACCGAATCGGGAGTAACTGTCTGCACCATCGTTGCCAGGTTCGTCTTCTGAAATGTGTCCAGCATGGTGGCGAAAACGGCGATACCGAAGGAAGCGAAGATGGTCCTGGTCACATTCAATATCGACGAAGCCTGTGCCGTCATCGCCTGCGGCACGGAGGCCATGGCATATGTCATCACCGGCATCATGGCAAATCCCATCCCGATACCCCTCCAGAACAGCATCCATCTCAGTGTAGTGTCCGACGTCGTAATATCAAGAGTCTGCATCCATAGAGTAGTCACGGCGGTCAGGGCAAGGCCGATGACGACCGGAAGCTTGGGCCCGATCTTATCGTAAAGACGGCCGCTGACAGGCATGGAAATCATCGAACCGAACACAGCAGGCAGCATCATCAAGCCCGTCTCCATAGCATTGAGGCCGCGCAAGTTCTGTAAAAACATGGGAAGCAGGAAGATGACGGAGAAAAGCCCTATGGTAGTGACAAAGTTGACTCCGGTAGCCAGCGAAAAACCGGTATTTTTAAATATATGCAGGTCAAGCATAGGCTGTTTCGATCTCAACTCAACGACTATCCAGGTTAAAGTACAGATTGAACCCACAATTAGAAGGGTGATGATACGCCAGTCATCCCAGTGCCATGTCGGGGCATAAGAAAGGGCGTACAGAAGACAGCTGAACCCGATTGCGGCTAGCGCAAATCCCCAGATGTCGAATGTTGTTTTTGAAATGACCGTATCTTCAATCCACATGTAACCCAGCATGATGGCAACCAATACAATAGGAACGTTAATATAGAAACACCAGCGCCAGTCCCAGTATGTGACCAGATAGCCACCGAGAGTCGGTCCGATAGCCGGTCCCAGCATCATGGGGATACCGAAAATTCCCATGGCCGTGCCCCTGTCCTCAGGTGGTACATTGAGAAACAACAACGTCATGGCAAGGGGACCAAGCAGGCCACCGCAAAGACCCTGAATAATCCTGAAGAAGATGAGGCTGTTGGTATTCCAGGACATGCCGCAAAATATTGATCCCAGTAAAAAACCTGCCTGGCTTAACAAATACACCTTTTTTATTCCGAACCTCGCGGCAAGGAAGGCAGCTGCCGGTGTGGTAATAGCTGAAGCCATCAGGTAAGCTGATATCACCAGCTGGGCACGGTCGGTCGTCTCGTTGAAAACCGCCATTATATGCGGCAGGGCAATATTCATGATGGTCTGGTCAAGGATCATCATGAACGTGCCGGCTATGGCGACAAGCAGCACCTTGGTTTCAGACGTTGCCTGGTTCATACCTGTATTATTAACGTAGATCAGTGAGTAGCTATCTTGACTTCAACCGATGTGCCGGGAACCAGGATATAATTCTGAGGATTGTCGACCAATATTTTGACCGGCACGACCTGTAAAACCTTGATAAAGTTACCTGTTGTATTGTTCTGCGGCAGCAATGAAAATGTGGCTGCCGTCGCAGCCGCTATACCTTCTACCGTTCCCTTCAGCTTGGCTCCGCCCAGGCTGTCCACAGATATCTCCACTTCCTGTCCCGGTTCAATGCGGTGTAACTCGGCCTCTGAAATATTGGCCATCACCCAGGTACTGGAAATATCATATACGGTCACCACCGGGGAGCCTGCGTTTACCACGGCGCCCGGATACGTCCAGACCGCAGCTACATACCCGTTTACCGGTGATTCGATGCCGGCCCGTCCCATGGGGATTTCCTTGAATCCCTGCCTGTCGGAGGGATTGGCAGGACGCGGTTGTCCCACTTCAGCTATCTTCTGTCCTTTCTCCACGTAGCTGCCGTAATCCACATTCATGCTTATGATCTGGCAGGACGAAAGCGCGGAAACAGGGATTAAGGCGGCCGAAATGCGCGCATTATCGGTGCTCACAAAATTAATGCTCTGGTAACCCAGATAAACACCGGTGCCTATCCCGCCCAGGATCAGAATAATTACAACCACAAAAATCACCTTCCCTCTCGTGGTATCAAGGGCTGATTTGATCTTATCTACAACTTTGTTAGCCATATATTTTTGCCTCCGTGCACGTACATATTGAATACAGCCGGGCTTACTATTTCGCCCTGTTTAAAGACCTGGCCGTCGCATTAGTTTTTTCAAGCAATACCATATCACCCTGGCTTAATCCGGAGATTATCTCAGACTGAGTCCTGCTCTGCAGACCCACTTCTACAGGTACCTGTTCTATTAAATTCGTCTGCTCGTTGCGCAGCACGCGCACCGAATAATCCCCGCTTTTTCCGCTTATAGCGCTGTTAGGTACAATCAGCACGTTATCCCGCTTGTCAACCAGTATTTCCGCGGCGGCAGTCATTCCACCCGTCAGATAAACGGCGTCATCCGGATTCATTGCTATCTCAACTTCATAAGTCGCCACAGTCGATTGCAATGTTCCGAAGTATTGTATGCCGCTGGACAGTTGCGGTCCGTAAGGGGAAATATTTATTACCGTACCTTTGAATTCCTTGCCGGGCAATGAATCCACATAAATCCTGGCCGCCTGGCCTGTTTTAACTTTCACTACGTCGATCTCATCAACAAGTCCAGCTGTCCTTATTGATCCGGTGTTTACGATGCGCATGATGTAACTGTCGATGGGCACCCCCGTCACGGAATATCTCTGCGTAATCATATCGCCGGCCTGGAGATTTATATCGACAATCTGACCATCGAAGGGAGCGAACAGCTCGGTTTTCAATAATGCCTGTTTGGCTCTTTCCAGGCTGATCAGGTTGGACTGGATACTGATGTTGTAATCCCGCAATGCCTTGAGGTTGAGTCCCTGTCTGAATGTGGAAATATTCTCATCCAGAATTGTGTTGCTTACTTCAAGATCATGCTGTGCCATGCTGAGTGTCTCGGCGAGCTTAACAGGATCTACATTGCCGGCAGCGGCCAGCTTTTGCAGCGCGGTCAATGACTCAATTACTTCATTCGTGATGGTGTAAGTAGTGCATGTATCAGGAAACGTATATGAACCCGGCTGATGGCTGATCCTTTTAACCATGGTATGGGTATCATACATCCTGTTTTGCAGGGCATTGATCGATTCCCTGACTTTTTCATATTCCCCGAGTTGTATTTGCTGCTGCATAGCAGATATATCGTCCAACTCGGCAGCCAGGCGCTGAATAACCGCCACGGCATCGTCGCTGGACCTGATCAATATACCGAACTCATTGAACTCAGTGCGCAGGCCGGGATACTCGGGATTACTATAAAATTTATGGGCTGCCCCGATGTCATACTTGGCCAGGGCAATTTGCGCGACCAGATCACCATAGTCACCTTCAGCAAAGTACGCGGCGGCCTTATCCATTTCCCTGACCGCGTAGTCGTACCTGGTGAAGGCGACGGCGTCATTGTAATATGTGGGCACGCGTGTAACGCCGCAGCACACCGTCTGTATGACATTATTCATGGCCAGTTCCAACGAGTACTGCGCTGCTTCCACTGCCAGTATTTGAGTGCTGTCATCCAGCTTGGCCAGTAAGGCCCCGGCCTTAACCGTCTGCCCTTTTTCCACATAGATGTTCTTTATCCTGGCGCTGTAGGGAGGGCTGAACATGGTCGTATCAAAAAACAGGTTGACTGCTGCGGGCATTTCGATGTTTCCGTCCACATCAACTGTAACCTCCAGGTTTCCGCGCTGCACTGCTGTTACCGTCTGTGACGATAAAGCGCCACCGCCGTTACAGCCAGCCAGTAACACGGCTATGAAGGCTAAATTAATTACAATGTATTTAAATGATTTTGTTTTTTTCATTTTTATTACTACTCCTGGGCTAAATCCAAATATGCTGGATTATTTCTTATGGCTATGGCTATTTACAATATCTTGTCCATCTTGATCAGTACATCGTAAGAATTTTCCATGGTTTTGGAAATTTCCATTATTTCATCGGGACTCAATTTAGCGAAAGCATTTAATACATGCTCTTTCACGATCTTTCTTCTTTTCATGATGAGGTTTCTGCCCTTTCTGGTTAAACTGATCCGTACTACACGTCTGTCGACCTCATCATGCGAACGTTCCACATAACCTTTGTCAATCAACTTGCCAACCAGTGTTGTAACATTAGGTTTTGATATGCTAAAGATTCTGCTTATCTCAGAAGGCGTCAGACTCCCGGTCTCCAATCCGCTCAAGACCAGAGTGTGCATATCAGATGAGCCAATTTTTGCTTTCATCATGGTAGAAAACATAATTTTACGCATAACAACAGGGAAGACCATGCCTATGTTGTCCATAGCAGTACTCAGACGGTCTACGATCTCGGATTCCAACAATTCTTTCACACGCAGTTAGCTGTGACTATATCGGGGTTAATTTTTCATTATATTCTGCAATTGTTTGCCGCGAAACGCAAACCAGGATTCTGTGTTTTTTCATTTTGTCCTGTGCTAAATGATTATTTGTGCACCTCCTTCAGTTTTAGTAACGGGTCCGTGCGGCAAGAACAATGCAGGAACTATGCCCGCCAGGGAAAGAACCGCATCAAGCACAAAATTCTTCTGAAACGCGGTAATTGTAGACTGCAGGGTGCAATACTGGTACAGCATATATATGGCAGTCTGGTACGCCGCTTCCGCCGTCTGGCCGGCCTGCATCAGCATCGCACGTATAGACGAAATAAGCCTGAGGGCCAGCGGGGAATCCAGGGTCGCAGTCTGGGCAATGAGGGCCAGGTCCGTCTTCTGGAAGTTATCCAGCATGGTAGCAAAAAGCGCTATTGCTATTGATATACTTACGCTTTGAATGACATTAATCACGGCCGAGCCCTGCGCCGACATATCCGGCGGCGGAGCTGAAAGAGCATGGGATAGTATTGGTATCAGTGCAAAACCGCAACCAACACCCCTGATGAACATAACTCCCTGGAAGGCTGCATCCGAAGTGGTCGTGTCTAAAGTCTGCAACCACAGTCCCGTAAAAGCCATGGTAGCCAGCCCGAGAATAACCGGTAATCTAACACCGCGTTTTTCATATACAACGCCGACTACGGGGATGGCTACCACAGTTCCAATCGCATTGGAAAAAAGTAAAAGTCCTGCGTTCAAGGCGTTGAGCCCGCGTAAATTCTGCAGGAAAATAGGCACCAGGAAGAGGATTACATACATTGATGCAATAATTACTACCAGCAATATCACCGTCAGCGTAAAATTGCCTATCTTAAAGAGCCTCAGCTCCAGCAGCGGCGACTCAGTTCTCAGCGATAGTAGCACCCATATTATCATGGCTATTCCACCGATGATCAATAAAATAATCACTCTTTGATCCCAGTGCCAGGTCGGTGCATACGATAGTGCATATAGAATGCAGCTCAGTCCGATCGAAACAAAGATAAAACCTTTTAAGTCAAATCTTTTCATAATCGCCGGCGTTTCCTTGAGCCAGGAAACCGCCGCCGCAATTGCCAGTATTACGACGGGCACATTAACATAAAAGCAATACCGCCAGTTCCAGTAGGTGACCAGATATCCGCCGAAGACCGGACCCAAAGCGGGAGCCAACATCGTGGGAATACCTATGGCACCCATGGCCATGCCCCGCTTCTCCGGCGGTATGAAAATGACCAGCATCGCCATGCCTGACGGCAGCAATAGACCACCGAACACGCCCTGCAAGACTCTGAAAAATATAAGCACATTACTGTTCCATGCCATTCCGCACAAAACGGAGCCAATCAGAAAACCTATCAGGCTGATTACCCAAATCTTCTTGATGCCGTATCTATCGATGAGAAAGGCCGCTGAGGCCATGGCAATAGCGGCGGCCAGGGTGTAAGCCGATACTACAAGCTGGGCACGGTCCGGGGTTTCACTGAACACAGCCATGATATTGGGCAGCGCAATATTCATGATTGTGGCGTCGAGAGCATACATGAAAGCTCCCAGAATAACGGCGGTAATGGTCTTGAACTCTTCTTTTGTCAGCACATTAATACTACCGGTCTTTTTTACGTATCTACACCTACTCCTATGCCGATCAGTATTTTTATGGAGGCAATCAGGGCTACCGGCGCCATCAATACGGCAAAATATGTAAGGACTGCACCGATGATTTTTCCTATACCCAGAACGGTTATAGAAGCAAAAACGGCCGGCAATAACAGCAAAGCCAGCACGGATATGACCAGCTTAACAGGTTCCTTGTGGTCGATATGCATAACGCCGATTACAACGCCGAGCGTTGCCAAAGCCAGAGCCACAAAACCGTTTTCCGGGAATGCTATCCCTGCTACAACGGCAAGGACCGCCCCTATCAGAAACAGCATTAAGCCAAGTACTCTTAAAGCACTCTTCATAGCTCTATAGAAGGTAAATATTCAGGGCAGTATAATGAATTTAACGGACAGGCAAAGTCCCGCTAATTATTCATTGTCGCCTGTTTCGTGTTTTATCTTTTTACCGAATTCCACCAATTTAGCTTTGACAATCTGCCTGCTCTCTTCACCGGGCCTGGGCGCATTGAAAATGCCTATGGCCAGTCCCAGAACTGCACCGACTATCAAACCGAGGAAGAATTTTTCTCCGGATTCACTGCTCATTTTTTATCCTCCTTTTTAATAAATAGGTTGCCGAAAAATGCAATTGTCCGATTGATGTTCTGCAGGAATGCTCCAATTTGGCTTAAGGGTATCATGACCTCCGCCTGAGCCCGGTCGGCAATTTGTTTAACCGTTAACGCGGATGCATTCATCGCCGACAGAAAAACGCTGACACGTTTGTAAAAAATGCCGACCATGATGCACAGGTATATGCTTGAGATAGTGACTACAAGTGCCAATACCACCAGCGCCAGATCACGGATTGAAGACAGTTCCAATAAATAACCTCCTCATTTTTCGTTAATGGAAAGACTTCAACTAATCCACTTATGCCGCAACTTTTGTTATATATTTATAAATGTTATATTTATATAACTAATCTTTGGATTTGTCAATACCTGATTTTATGCCGTACGCCAAGGTTCCGGACTTTAATCACGATAGTCCCCCCGGGGATATGATTCCCTCGCCACTGCAAAATGCGCAATATACAGCAAAACGGTGCTTTTTCCCGGCCAGGGCGCAGGCAAAACGGTTTGCCCCGAAGCTGGGTTATTGCTATACTATGCGGCGTTGTGGAATACGAGACGATCATAGGCCTGGAAGTACACTCACAGTTGCTCACCAGGAGTAAAATGTACTGCGCCTGCAGCGCCGACTACGCCAGCGCACCTCCCAATACACACGTATGCCCGGTATGTATGGGGATGCCCGGCGTGCTGCCCACCATCAACGAGCGCGCCATCCAATTCACTCTCATGACGGCGCTGGCGCTTAACTGCAGCATTCCGGAACATGCCAAGTTCGACCGCAAAAACTATCCCTACCCCGACCTGATGAAGGGATACCAGATATCACAGTACGACGCGCCGTGCGGCGTGGGTGGCTATCTCGTTATCGACGTCGAAGGCAAGAAAAAGAAAATCGGCATCACACGCGTTCACCTGGAGGAGGATGTGGCCAAACTGGTGCACCGCAGCACTCCCGAAGGAGAATCCTACAGCCTGGTGGATATCAACCGCGCGGGAATGCCGCTGATGGAGATTGTCGGTGAACCTGATATCAGCTCGCCGGAAGAGGCCCGCTTATACCTGGTCAAGCTGAGGGCCATCCTGCAATACCTGGGGGTATCTACCGGCAATATGGAGGAGGGGAGCTTCCGCTGCGATGCCAATATCAGCATCCGGCCAACCGGTACAACGGAGTACCTGGGAAAGGTCGAAGTGAAGAACATGAACAGCTTCCGGGCTGTCTACCGCGCCCTGGAATATGAGGCGCAGCGGCAGCGCGAGGAGCTGGCGCGCGGCGGCCGGATTGTACAGGAAACCCGCGGCTGGGTAGATGAAAAAGGCGTGACCGTCAGCCAGCGCAGCAAAGAATATGCGCATGACTACCGGTATTTCCCCGAACCGGACCTGCCTCCCCTGGCATTCAGCAGGGAGATGGTACAGAAGATGCAGGCCAGCCTTCCGGAGCTGCCGGAAGCTAAATACGACCGTTTCGTAGCCCAGTACAGCTTATCAAGCTATGATGCGGAACTACTGACCGATAATAAGTCACTGGCGGCCTATTTCGAGCAGTGTGTAACCCTTGCCGGCAGGCCGGATGATGCAGGGTTTGCTCAAAAGAAAGCCAAGACCATCAGCAACTGGCTGCTGGGTGATTTCAGCCGCCTGCTCAACGCCTCGAACAGCAGGATCGAGGATTGCCGGGTCAGCCCCGCCAGCCTGGTTGAGATGCTGGAACTGGTGGATAAAGGCACGCTCAGCGGACCGTTATCCAAGACTGTACTGGAGGAAATGTTTAACAGCGGCAAGCCAGCGGGTATAATAGTACAGGAAAAAGGCCTGGTCCAGATCAGCGACACATCGGAAATCAGCAATATTGCAGATAAAGTAATTGCAGAGAATGAAAAGGCCGTGGCAGACTACAGGGCGGGTAAAGAACAATCCCTGACTTTCATAATAGGCCAGGTTATGAAGGCTTCCAGGGGCAAAGCCAACCCGGCGGTTGTCAGGCAAATCATCGTGGATAAACTCGGAGGAAAATAATCATGCCAGTATACCTGTTAGTAGCTCAAATTCTTGTAGCTTTAGCACTGATCATAGTGCTGTCGATGCAAGTTAAAGGCGGCGGTCTGGGAGGAATTTTCGGGCAGGCGGACGGTATTTACCGGACAAGGCGCGGCGTGGAAAAGACACTGTTTCAGGTGACCATCGTCCTGTCGGTAATCTTTGTGGCCCTCTCCGTAGTCATAGTCAAGGTAACCTCGGGCTGACAGTATAAAAAATGCTGCGGATTATCACGCTGACTACAGACTTCGGCGCAACCGATGGGTATGTCGCCAGTATGAAGGGTGTGATCCTCAACATCAATCCCCAGGCCGTAATCGTCGACCTTTCGCATTCCATAGAGCCGCAGTTCGTCAGGCAGGCTTCTTTCATCCTTCACACATCGTGGCGTTTCTTCCCCGAAGGCAGCATACATGTAGCCGTAGTCGATCCGGGCGTGGGCAGCCACCGCAAAGCGGTGATCCTGAAAACTCCCTCGGCGTATTTCATCGGGCCTGATAACGGCATTTTCAGCTATGTGCTGCATGAGCTTGCCCAAACACATGTATCGCAGAACGTGCCGGCAACAACCGACCTTAAAAAGAGGCTCCTTCCCGAGGGATGCGAAGCGGTCGCCCTCAGCAACCAGGAGTTCTGGCGCCACCCCGTGAGCTCCACCTTTCACGGCCGGGATATCTTTGCCCCCGTAGCGGCGCACCTTTCCATGGATGTTTCCTTGAATGAGTTCGGTGAAAACATGGACAGCCTTTTTACTTTCCCTATTCCCGAGCCGTACGCTGACGCCGCCGGCAACGTAGTGGGCTGTATCGTACACATAGACAGGTTCGGCAACCTGATCACCAACTTCAAGAAGGAGCACGTGCCCCCCAAAGGCGCCGCCGTCGAGATCAGGAACCAGCGCATCAGCAGTATGAACCGGATTTATGCTGAAGGCGGCGGGCTGCAGGCGTTGATCGGCAGCAACGACTACCTGGAAATTTCCATCAAGGACGGCAATGCCGCATCCCTGCTGGGCGCGACGGTGGGAGATACATTAAAGCTGTTGAACGCCGCCAACCTGTAACGGTCAGCGGGCGATTTTCCAGGTTGTGCCCTTAGGAGTATCCTCGATCGCAACTCCAAGATCCGCCAGTTGTTTGCGGATCTCGTCGGCCTGCTTCCATTCCCTGGCACTGCGGTGCCCGTTGCGCGCGGCGATCAGCTCCTCAATCTTCTTCTCCTCGTCCGGCGTGAGCTTACTCTCTTCCTGGAGCGTAAACCCGATAACACCGGCAAGCTCCTTCAGCATCGCCTGAGCCTGCCGTATATCCATACCCTTTTCGCTGCCCCGGTTTATCTCACGCACCAGGTCGAACATGGCGGCCACGGCCTGCGGTGCGCCGAAATCATCGTCCATGGCCTCGATAAACCGCGCTTTGAACGGTTCTGTGTCGATAACCTCCCCGCCTTCTTTGCCCACGGCTTTAAGCGCCTGCCGGAACCTCTCCACTCCCGTCTCGGCGGCATCCAGCGCCTCCAGGCTGTACCTGAGCGGCATGCGGTAATAGGAGCTGCTGATAAAAAGCCTGATGGCATCGGCGCTGTTGCGTTCCAGCGCCTGCTTGATGGTGACCAGATTGCCCAGCGATTTGCTCATCTTATCGGCGCCCATTTGCAGAAACCCGTTGTGCATCCAGATACGCACGAAAGGTTCCACCCCCGTATAGCACTCGGACTGGGCTATCTCGTTTTCATGGTGCGGGAATATGAGGTCCTGCCCGCCGGCGTGTATATCGAGTGTAGTCCCCAGGTGCTTGATGGACATGGCGGTGCACTCGATATGCCAGCCAGGCCTGCCTTCACCCCAGGGGCTCGGCCATGAGGGTTCGCCGGGCTTGGCCGTCTTCCAGAGCGCGAAATCCAGCGGGTCCTCCTTGGTCTCCGTCACCGATGTTTCCGTGACCCTCATGTCTTCAGTGCTCTGATGCGTCAGCTTGCCGTATCCCTGGAAACTCTTGACGCTGAAATAGACGCTGCCTTCCGAAACGTAGGCGTGGCCTTTATCTATTAGGGTTTGAATCACCTCGATGATCTTGGGTATCTCCTCGGTAGCCCGGGGGTAGATGGTGGCGCGCTCTATATTCAGCGCATCGATATCGGAGTAGAACTCGGCGATATATTTCTCCACCAGGTCCTTCCAGAAAATTTTCCTCTCGTTGGCGCGGTTGATGATCTTATCGTCAATGTCGGTGAAGTTCTGTACGTATTTAACTTTGTATCCCCTGTATTCCAGGTAGCGCCTGATCACATCGAAGGAGATATAGCTCAGCGCATGTCCGAAATGGCAGACGTCGTAAACCGTGACGCCGCAGACATACATCTTCACTTCGCTGCCCGGCGGCAGGAATTCCTCTTTCCGGCCTGACAGGGTATTGTAAATTTTCATCAATCACCTCGGAGTAACAGGACTATTCTTCGATCAGGGTGACGGCATACGCTGCTATGCCCTCTCCCTTCCCCGCAAACCCCAGCCCGTCGGTGGTCGTCGCCTTTACCATAACCAGTTTAATATCGATGTTTAAAGCGCGGCTGATTTTCAACCGCATCTCGTCGATATGCTGCGCTATTTTAGGCGCCTGCGCTACCACCGTGCTATCAATGTTGTAGATTTCATATCCCTGCTCCGCCACCATTTCACCTACCTTCCTGAGCAGGTCGATGCTATAAGCATCCTTGTATCGAGGATCACCGGTGGGGAACTGGTGGCCTATATCTTTGAGGCCCGCAGCCCCGAGCAGGGCATCCATAACGGCGTGCGTCAGCACATCGGCGTCGCTGTAGCCGGAAAGCCCCCTGTCAAAAGGTACGGTTACGCCACCCAGCACAAGTTTCCTCCCCTTTTCCAGGGGATGCACGTCGTATCCTATACCGATTCTCATAATCTTACCTTCTTCTTGCTATGGCCTCGGCCAGTGTTATATCCTCGGGCGTGGTCACCTTGAGGTTATTATAATCGCCGGGATATATTTTAACCTTAAACCCGGCTTTTTCCACCAGGCTGGAATCATCGGTAACCTCGCTGTTCACCAGCTCGTAGGCCTTCATCACGATGTCCCTGCGGAAAATCTGCGGGGTCTGTATCGACATCAGGTGTTTGCGGTCGATGGTCTGGGACACCGTGTCATTGCCGTCGGTCATCTTGACCGTATCTTTCACCGGCACCGCCGCGATGGCCGCGCCTGTGAGTTTCACGGTCTCCAGCCCGTCGCTGATCAGCCTTTCGGTCAGGAAAGGCCGGGCGCCGTCATGTATCATCACCCAGTGGCATTCATTCACGTGGTCCAGCCCGTTTTTTACGGAGTCCTGGCGGTGTTCACCCCCGGCGCAGACCTGAATTACCTTGCTCCATTTATACACGGCAACCAGGTCGTTTCCCGCATGTACGTTATCTTTATGTAAAACCAGGATGATTTCATCGATCAGCCGGGAGCGCTGCAGCACATCCACGGACCAGGCAATCAGCGGTTTATCATACAGCGTTAGAAATGTTTTATCGGCCCCCATGCGCCTCCCTTTACCGGCGCTGACCACGATTGCGCTGACTTTTTGATCACTCATCTTCCCGCTCCTGTTTTTTGCTAACTTTAGCCAGGGCCAACCGCAACGCTTCCGCCACGGTTGCGGCCCGGCATATCTCCATATTATCTATCGGATGGGACGATTTTTTGGCAGCAGCCGGTATTATACACCTGTTGAAGCCCAGCCGCGCCGCCTCGCTGAGCCGCCTCTCGATCTGGGGAACCGAGCGCAGCTCACCGCTGAGGCCTATCTCACCCAGCGCTACGGTGCCCGGGATAGCCCGCGCGTCCCTGAAGCTGGACGCGATAGCGATGGCGATACCCAGGTCGGCGGCCGGCTCGGACACCTTGATGCCGCCTGCCACATTCACCATGACATCCTGGTTGTATAAAGCCACGCCCGCCCTCCTGGTCAGCACCGCCGAGATCAGCAGCAGCCGGTTGAAATCTATGCCGTTGCCTATCCGCCGCGGAGGGCCGTAGCTAGCCAGGCTGGTCAGGGCCTGGATTTCCACGAGCAGGGGGCGGCTCCCCTCAAGTGTGGGCACCACGGCGGCTCCCACCGCGCCATTGACATACGATTCCAGGAAATACTGCGACGGATTGGGCACTTCGATCAATCCCGCGCCGCTCATCTCAAAAACGCCCACCTCGTTGGTGGAGCCGAAGCGGTTCTTGGCGCTGCGCAGGATGCGGTAGCTGTTGAACGATTCGCCTTCAAGGTAAAGCACTACATCGACGATGTGCTCGAGCGCCTTGGGGCCTGCGATCGAGCCGTCCTTGGTGACATGCCCGGAGGTAAAAACGGGAACGCCGGTTTTCTTGGCCCAGCGCAGCAGCCTGAGCGTACACTCACGTATCTGGTTGATGCTTCCGGGAGCGCCGCCTATCTCCTCCAGGTAAACGGTCTGTATGGAATCCACGATGACAAGCTGAGGAGACATAGTCTCCAGCCCGGCCATGATATTTTCAATGTTGGTCTCAGGATAAATGAACAGCCCCTCACCCTTGAATCCCAGGCGTTCGGCGCGCATTTTCAACTGCTGGGATGATTCCTCGCCCGAAACGTAGACAACCTGGCCTTTGGCCTGGCTGACGGCATTCGATATCTGCAGGAGCAGTGTGGATTTACCTATGCCCGGGTCACCGCTGATGAGCACGACCGAGCCTGGCACCAGCCCGCCGCCCAGCACCCGGTTTAATTCAGTGATGGGGAATACGGTACGAGAATATGTGTCGCTGTGTATGCCGGCAAGCTCGCGGGGCGACTGGCCGTCGCCGATGGTTGTGGTTGCGCCGCGCTTATTGACCGCAACTGTGGTTTCCACCAGACAGTTCCATTCCTCACACCCGGGGCAGCGTCCCTGCCATTTGAGACTTTCCTTGCCGCAGTTCTGACAGATGTAGACAGTTTTAACCTTTTGTTTCTCCACGATTGCCCCCGCCGGCCGGTAGAAAAATGGCCAACAAATAATAGCAGAAATATTAACTAATTGCCTTATGCGAGCCCAAAAAAAGGGGCGGATCAGCCTTTTTCAGCCGCCCGCCCCGGCGATTCCTGACTATGTCACTTACGCGGGATTGCTGTCGGACAGCGCTAAGGGATCTTCCGCGGCCGGCATCCGGGTCTCCGCAGCAGGCAGTTGGTCTTCTGTGGCTGGAAGCGCCTCCACCGGCGGCCGGACAAACATTTCCGTACCGTCGTAATCCACCGTCACCGTGGAGTTAGCCGGGTATTTGCTGCGCAAAACCGCGTCTGAAAGCCGGTCCTCTACCTCATGTTGAATGAGACGGCGCAGGGGACGCGCCCCGTAATCGGGGTCGTAGCCCTTCTCGGCCAGGTATTCCTTGGCGGCGTCCGTTATCTCCAGCACGATCATTTTATCGGCCATGGATTTTACCGCCTCGCGCAGCATAAGGTCGACGATAAGGCGGATATGCTCCTTGGTGAGGGCATGAAAGACCACGGAGGCGTCGATGCGGTTGAGGAACTCTGGACGGAACTCCTTCTTCATCTCGCGCATCACGATGTCCTTCATCTTGTCATAGGCAACCTGGCGGGTCTTCACCTCGTCCGCGCTGACGCTGAAGCCCAGCCCTTTATTTTTCTTGATCTCATCGGCGCCCACGTTGGACGTCATCACCATGATGGTATTGCGGAAATCAACCCTGCGGCCCTTGGCGTCGGTAAGGTGCCCGTCGTCCATGATCTGCAGCAGTATATCGTAAACATTTTTGTGCGCTTTCTCTATCTCATCGAGCAGCACCACGCAATACGGGTTGCGCCTGACAGCCTCGGTGAGCTGTCCGCCCTCTTCATAGCCGATATAGCCCGGGGGCGCGCCCACCAGGCGGGCGACGTTGTGCTGTTCCATAAACTCGGACATATCGAGCCTGACCAGCGCTTCCTCGCTCTTGAACATGAACTTGGCCAGCGCCTTGACCAGCGCCGTTTTGCC
>Ga0163209_1000124_pt1 | contig 29995 bp, 26 predicted proteins | sample Kivu_160m_FD_113538 | JGI IMG/M metagenome (GOLD analysis project Ga0163209, IMG submission 113538) | Freshwater microbial communities from Lake Kivu, Western Province, Rwanda to study Microbial Dark Matter (Phase II) - Kivu_160m | ecosystem: Environmental > Aquatic > Freshwater > Lake ...
CTCAAAATTTCAATTTTCAATTTTCAATTTTCAATTTTCAAAAGAAAACCGCAGAACTCAAAATTTCAATTTTCAATTTTCAATTTTCAATTTTCAAAAGAAAACCGCAGAGCTCAAAATTCCAATTTTCAATTTTCAATTTTCAATTTTCAAAAAAGAAAACCGCAGAGCTCAATGGGATTTACATCTTCAATCGCTAGTATTATAATAAAGTTATCATAATTTATCAACCACTTTTAATTTTATGGCTGAAAAAATCAATATAGAACAAATTTTTCTTTCCGACGCCGAAGAAACGAATAGTTATCCTCAGATTTATTTGGCCAATCCGGAAAAAAAATTTCTGGAAAAATTCGGACGTCTGGCGATTTTAGTCGATTTAGATCTGAGGCGCGGGACCGAAGAAAAAACGTTTTCCCAAATCCGCCAATGGGCGCAATCCTTGATCGATTTTATTAAAAACAATTTTTACGGGGGCGTCGGATCGATTGAAGAGATCGAGAAAAAATTTGAAAATATGCTGCAAAGAACCAATGAATGGCTCCGTCAAGAAAAAATAAAACCGGAAAGCGTCTTAGAAGAATATATCGCCGGCCTCAATGTCGGAATTATCGCCCTTTTGGATAAAAACATTTATCTCAGCCAAATCGGGGAAATCAAATCGTATTTGATTCAAACTTCTTCATCAGATAAAGACGAAGAAAACACCGTTCAGGAAATCGCCGAGGGCCAAGGCGGAGGCAAATTGATAAAATTCTCGAACCTCACCAGCGGAACTCTGGAAGAAAACAGTATTCTGCTTTTTGCCGCCAAAAATCTTTTCGACTACCTGCCTCTCAAAAAAATATCTCAAACACTAAAAGAAACATCAATTAAAAAAGCAACGGCGAGAATAAAACAACTTTTATCCGACGAAAATGTCCGGGCTAATTTACTGGCGTTGATTATTTCCAACCGCGATGAATCTTTTTCCGTTGAAAAAAACGCGAACGAAATAGATGAAAAAGATGAAGAAGATTTTCGGCCTAAACAAAAAGAGAAAACAACGTCTTCTAAAAAAACTTTATCCGGAAAAAAAACAGATACCGCGCCTGATTTGCCGGCTAAAAAAGAAATAATCGAGATATTGAAGCCAACCGAGCACAAAATGCTCCACCAGCTTAAAGTCGTCCCCTCCTCCGGGAATAAAAATAAAAAACAAAAAATACTTTTAATTGTTTTATTTATTTTTGCTGTCCTTTTTATCCAAAGCCTAATCGCCCTGAGTAAGCGGGAGGCCAAAAATCGTCAAGAAGAAAAATACGCCCAATTGGCGGAAAATATAAAAAACAAAGAAACGGAACTGTCCGTAGCCCTTATTTATCCCGACCAAGAAAATAGTGAAAAACTTTTTATCGAAATACGCCAGCTTCTCGAACAAATGCCGCAAGAAACGCAAGAACAAAGAGAAAATTACCAAATTCTCCACGACCAGTATAGCCAACGCCTCAATCAATTCTATCATCTAACCATTCTCAACAATCTCGAACCTTTAATTGATTTAAAGACAATCGACGAGAAAGTCGAAACCGGCGGACTGACTAATATCGGAGACAATTTCTATATTTTCAACTCCGAAAATAATTACATTTATTTTTATAATCTCAAGACGAAAGAAGCGAAAATCGTCAATGATTCCTCCGCCAATGTCGGTCGGCTTAAAAAAATCGTCCCCTTGGACGACGATAATCTGGTTGGCTACGATCAAAACCAGGGACTGGAAATTTTTAACACCATCGACAATAAATTGACGCCTTTAAAACTCGAGAGTTCCCATTCCCCTTCGGGGGTAAAAGATCTTACCGTTTATGGCGGCCGTATTTATCTTCTCGAACCGGACAATAACCAAATTTACAAATATTCAAAAACTATCGACGGTTTTGGCAAAGAAGAATCTTGGCTCCAAGATCAAACCAGTATTGCCGGTGCTTTTTCCCTGACTATCGACGGCTCCATTTATCTCCTTAAAACCGACGGACAAATTCTCAAATTCTATAAAAATAAAAGGGAAGAATTCCTCATCGATAATCTCCAACCTCCTCTCTCCGTCCAAAACCCAAACTTGATCAACTCTCAACAAAAAACAAAAATCTTTACCGATGCCGACAAAACTTATCTTTACATTTTAGACGGGCCAAGCCAAAGGCTAATTCTCCTTTCCAAACAGGGCAAATTGATCAAACAATTCAGCAGCCCATTATTCGATGACTTAAAAGATTTTATCGTCAGCCGCAACGAAAGCCGAATTTGGCTCCTTTCTGGCTCAAAAATCTTCGAAATTACCTTGGAATAAACCCAAAAAAATTCAAATTTTAAAAGGGGCTGCTCAAACGTAGCTCCTTTTAAATAAACACTAAAAAGCAAGATATGGGAAAAATCCCAAGGCCTATTTTAGGGTCACGGTGGCTCCGGCCTCTTCGAGTTTCTTTTTCATTTCTCCGGCCACTTCCTTATTGACGCCTTCTTTGACCACTTTAGGCGCGGCATCAACCAAATCTTTGGCTTCTTTTAGTCCCATTTGGACGAATTCCCTGATGGCTTTGATGACCGCAATCTTATTGCCGCCGGCATTGGTAATCTCGACATTAAAAATGGACTGTTCTTCTCCGGCTCCTTCTCCCGCTCCGGCCGTCGGAGCCGCTGCCGCCGCCACTGCCACTGGCGCTTGAGCGGAAACGCCGAACTTTTTTTCCAAAATCTTAACCAATTCCGCCAAGTCCAAAACGCTCATCTTCTCGATTTCTTCAACCAGCGATTTAAATTTTTTAGGAACTTCCACTTGTTCCTCTTTTTCGTCTTTATTTTGAGTTTGCTCGGACATAATCGTATTAAATTAGTTAAAAATTAATTAATTAATTAAATAAACTAACTTTTTTTATCGACCCTAAAACATAAACCAAACTCCGCAAATTTCCCGCCAAAACATAACTTAAATTATTAAGCGGGGCTTTAACGGCGCCAATCGCTTTGGCGATCAATTCCTGCCGACTTGGCAATTTAGCCAAGGCGACGACCGCGTCCGCGCTGAAAAATTCCGAGTCAAAAACGCCTCCCTGAATAGTCAGATTCTTGCCGGTTCTGATAAATTGTTCCAATATCTTGCTTAATTCGGTCTCTTCGCCCAACCCATAGACTAACCCCAATCCACCCTTAAACTTATCCAAGTCGATATTTTTAAACCCAAGTTTATCAAAAGCCAATTTCAAAAGCGTCTTTTTCGTCACCAAATAACGATATCCTTTGGCGCGTAGCATTTTCTTAAGATTGTCGATTTCTTTGACTTTTAGGCCGTAATAATCGACAAAAATCAAATTTTCCGCCTCTTTTAATTCCTGCTCCAATGTCTTAACAATTGCTTTTTTTTGCTCTTTTGTTTTTGCCATAATTTTAAAAAAATAAAATAGCCCGAGCCACAGACTATTTTCAATCCTCAACCCTTCAGTAACCTAAATACTCTTTTGTCTCGGCAGGTATTTCCGCCCGGAAATATTAAGTCCTTCAACGCCTGCTATCTGTGACCGCGATTATTATAAGGGATTTATTTAAAACGTCAATCTATTTATCCACAGCCGACTAAACAATAACCGTTCCTTTAAAAGTTTGGTGGCAGAGCCACTAAAAACCAAAAACTAAGAAATAACCGTCCCTTTGAAATTCTTTCCTTCCAAGCAATTTTTCAAATTTTTAAAATTTTTACCGTTAATGATAATTACTTTTATTTTTGCTTTCTGGGCTATTTGTCCGGCGATCGGATCAAACGGAGCCGATTTGTGCGGCGTCCACTTTTTACCGATAATTTTAAAAAAACCCTTCCAGTCAATACTCTTTAAAGGTTTTGCTTCCGGATATTTATCCGGATCATGGTCATAAACGAAATCAATATCGGTTAAATTAACCACCACGCCGGCTTTAAAACTTTTAGCCCAAAGAACCGCGACTTTATCCGACGAACTCCCTGGCTTCCAGCCGCCGGCGACCACCAATTTATTGGTTGATTTATTGGCTAAACAATCGGGATTGTCCAGAACCCGCGGATACGCGTAATGGGAAAACATTATTCTCACCAATTCGGCGTTCAATTTGGTGGCTGCAATTCCCAGCCAATCCCTATCGTCATATCCAACCTTAACGATTTTTTGAACCGTCATATTATACTTTCTGCTGATTCTCCCACCACCAGCGACAATAGCAATTTTATAACCGTCTTTTAATAAATCCAAAATAAAAATTCTGAATTTTTTTAAAAACGGAATGTCCGGCGCTTCCCCAGGAACAATCAACGACCCACCTAAAGAAAAAACGATTTTTTTCTCTTTAATGCTCATATTTTTTTAATTTTACGTTTATTGATAGTAAAATTTTTCTTATCTAGACAGTCGAATCTCGTCGGTATTTTCCGACTCGCAAGCCCTGACAGTAATAATGCCCGTGGCGCTGCGCTGAAGCGTATAACCAGTGGCGCTTGCCGTCCATTTTGCCGCCCCATCGGACTGATCGGAATCTTCTTTAAATAACCCAAGGCGACGAATTCGCTCAAATCAACGCAATTATCACTATCGGTAACGCCTGTGTCGCAGTTGGCATTCGCCTGATCGCAATTCGCCACCATCTTGCCATCCGTAATCATATAAATCTCGCCAGGGACTATATCGGAAAAAATAAAATAAGAATCATCGCCGTCAATCTGGCTGGTCTTAACGGCGTTTAAAATTTCCGTTATGTCAATCCAACGCCGCGAATCGCGAAAATTTTTAAACCGGGCCAAGGGGGCCAAAACCAAGCCGGCGACTAAAAGCAAAACTGCCGCCACGGCAAAAAAAATTAAAAATTCGACAAGAATAAAATTTTTTTCGGATTTTTTCAACATAACTTTAAAAATCAATTATCACTCCCAATTCTTTTATAAAAAAATGGCATTTTTATTCTACATTTCTTCTAAAACATCAATTCCCAATAAATCCAAACCAAGTTTAATCACTTGGGCCACGCCGGCAATTAAAACTAAACGGGCGTTCCTTAATCCGGATTCCGCCTTTAGAACTGGCTGCTGATGATAAAACTCATTGAATTTCTGCGCCAACTTTAAAATATGATTAGCCAAACAAGCCGGATTGCGCTGATTGGCCGCCTTATTCACCGCCTCAGAAAACATAAAAAGCAATTTAAGTATTTCTGTCTCTTCAGGGCTCCCCAGAATCGAATAATCGACTTCCAATCTGGCCATCTCGTCAATTCCCGACTTCCTTAAAATACTCCTGATTCTGGCATAAACATACTGGAGATAAGGCCCGGTGTCGCCCTCAAACGAAAGCGATTCTTGGGGATTAAAATGAATATCCTGCGTCGGCGTGAACTTAAGAAAAAAGAACTTTAAAGCGGCTAAAGCGATGATCTCCGCCCTTTTTGAAACCTCGCAAGGACTGAGATGAGGGTTTCTTTTTAAAAGTTCGCTTTTAGCCAACTGTTTCATTTCAAAAATAATATCGTCGGCCTCGACTACTTGGCCTTCCCTTGATTTCATCCTTCCATGAGGCAAAAAAACCATACCATAAGAAAGATGATAATAACTCTTGACCCAGTCAAAACCAAAAATTTCCAAAACTCTGAATAAAACTTTGAAATGATAGTCCTGTTCCGAAGCAACGACGTAAATCGTCTTATCCGCTTTAAATTCCTTATAACGCAAATTTGCCAGCCCGATATCCTGGGTCACATAAACGCTGGTGCCGTCGGCTCTAATCAAAACTTTTTTATCCAAACCGTCTTTGGTCAGATCAATCTCGACCGCCCCGTCTTCGCGTTTATAACATAAGCCGTTTTTTAAGGCCTTTAAAATGATTTTTTTTCCCAAATTATAAACATCGCTCTCATAGTAAACATGATCAAAACTAATGCCTGTCTTTTTATACGTTTCATTAAAACCGTCCAAAGCCCATTTGTTCATTTTTTGCCATAAAGCGATTGTTTCAGTATCTCCTTGTTCCCATTTTTCCATCATTTTCTGCGCCTCCTCCAAGAGTTCAGGATTCTTTTTTTCTTTTTGAGCGAATAAGACGTAATATTTACCGACAAAATGGTCGCCTTTTACATTTTCTGTTTCCGGCGTTTTGTCTTTCCCCCACTTTTGATAAGCCAACATCGACTTGCAAATATGAATTCCCCGATCGTTTATTAAGTTAGTTCTAATTACTTTAAAACCGGTAAAAGAAAATAAATTCGCTATGGCCCAGCCTAGAAAATTATTCCGCAAATGCCCAAGATGCTGAGGTTTATTGGTGTTGGGCGCGGAAGATTCGATTAAAATTTTCTTTCCCGCGCCTTCGCTTGATCCGCCGAAGCTGTCCTTGAGTTCTAAAATCTGTTGACAAATCACTTCAAACCAAACCGCTTTGTCAAAGAAAAAATTAACATAAGGGCCAGCGCTCTCCGCCTTATTAAACAAGCGCCGAGCCCCAATCTTCGGATCCAGTTTCAAGGCCAAAATTTCCGCTATTTCATTTGGAGACCGCTTTAAATAACTGGCCATTTTAAAACAAGAAACGCTTAAATCCCCCAACTGAGAATCAGGGGGGATTTCAAAATTAACCTCAAAGTCGGGAGGAAGAGCTAAAATTTCTTTAATTACATTAATAATCGCATTTTTAATGTCTAAAATACGCATACTTCAAATAAGTATAAACTTCCCAGTTTACAATTTACAATCAAATCGTGATTTAATACAAATGACTTTTCAATTTTCCGCCAACATATTCAGCCATTTCAACAAACCGACAGGCATAACCGTATTCATTATCATACCAGGCCACCAACTTGACCAAATTTTTTCCGCAAACCGCGGTCAAACCGAGATCAACCGTGGCTGAGTGCGGATCGCCGATAAAATCGGAAGAAACAAGAGGCTCTTCAGTCACATTAACAATGCCTTTAAATGTTCCTTGAGTCAATTTTCTTAATTTATCGTTAATTTTTTCGGCAGTTGCCGGCTTTTTAACCAAACAAACTAGGTCAATCATTGAGACAACCGGCACGGGAACGCGAACCGCCAAACCATAGAGTTTTCCTTCCAGTTCGGGAATAACGGCGATTACCGACTTGCTCGCGCCGGTCGTGGTGGGAATGATATTTTGAACCGCAGCCCGAGCCCGGCGCAAATCTTTATGGGGCAAATCAAGTAACTCCTGATCATTAGTATAAGCATGCGTCGTGGTCATTGAACTATATTCGACGCCATACTCATCGTTTAAAATCTTCAATAAAGGAGCTAAACAATTAGTCGTGCAAGAACCGTTGGAAATAATCTTGTCTTTTTGCGGATTGAATTTTTCCTGGTTGACTCCCAAGATAAAAATAGGAATATCCGAATCTTTGGGCGGAGCCGAGAGTAAAACCGCTTTTGCTCCGGCGCGCAAATGTTTTTCCGCCAATTCTCTAGTGGTAAATTTACCGGTACACTCCAAAACAATATCCACTCCCAATTTTTTCCAAGGCAAATTTTCCGGTTCTTTCTCATAATAAACGGGATACTTTTTCCCGTCGACAATCAAATGATTTTGGTCATAGACAACCTTTTTGCCAAACCGACCATAAAGAGAATCGTATTTTAAAAGATGGGCCAAGGTTTTGGTGTCGGTTAAATCGTTAATAGCCGCGACTTCAAATTCTTTTGAGCCAAGGGCTAATCGAAAACTCGGCCGACCTATCCGCCCAAAACCGTTAATAGCAATTTTTATAGGCATAAAAATTGAAAAATTAAATAATTAAGTATTGTCTCCGCTCGTCCCGCACCAAAGTTTGGAATCTAAGTTTCCAATAATTATTTATTCAGTGTCTCGACGATCTTTTGGCCAAATTCCGCCGCTGCTCCCGGACCATTGGCCGTAATCAATTTCCCGTCAACCACGACGGCCTCATCAACATAATCCGCTCCCTGCTCCCTTAAAATTTCGATTGTTTCCTGAACTATTGGATCAGACCAAACTGTGGCTTTCCTGCCTTCCAAAATGCCGGCCTTGGCTAAAATTGTCGGCGCAATGCAAATCGCCCCCAAAACCCGACCCTGCTCCATAGTTTGCTGAGCCAATTTATGCGCCAAGGGGTCATCTTCGTAATCCGCCGCTCCCGGTCCGCCAATAAAAATCACGGCGTCGAAATCCTCTAAATTTATCTCATTGAGAGACATTTCGACTTCCACTTTCTGGCCAAGCTTGCCGACAGCCAAACCTTTATCCAAACTAGCCGTGGAAACTTCAACGCCCGCTTCCTCTAAAACCCGCTTGGTCTCGTTGTATTCAAAATCCTGAAATCCTTGACGGGCAATTATCAAAACCGCTTTTAAGGGGCCTAAAACTTCAATAGACATAATTTTTTCTTGTTTGTTGTCCTTAAGACAGCCCGATAAGACAAACGCCATCAAAAGGACGATTAATAAACCAATTAATTTCCATTTTTTCCCATTAGTTGATTTCATATGAAAATTATCAAATTATTTTCTATTTTATTTTTTTCGCCAATCTCTATTTATTTTGTTTATCTTTGTTTTGGGAAAATTCAATATCAACCAAGGGGACTTCCGTCTGCACCCCTTCCTTCCCTTTTTCCCCTTCTTCAACCACCACCGCCTGTTTTAAAACGCGCCAATCAACCACCTTTGCCCTGGTTTTTCCTTTTATTTTTACCTCGCTGCCTATCGGAGGCAAATTCCCTATTAATTCTTTATAAGCTTCTTGTTCATAAGACAAACAACATTTAAGCCGACCGCAAACTCCGGTCAGTCGATCGGAACCGCGTTGGGAAAGCTGTTGTTCCAACATCATTTCCACGCTAACGTTTCCCAATTTGTTTAAAAAACTATTGCAACAAAGTTTTCGGCCGCAAGGACCGACGTCGCCGATCCAACCCGCCTCCTGACGAGCGCCAACCTGATACATCCTGATCGATTTATGAAATTCCTGAACCAAGTCCTTAACTAAATCTCGAAAATCCACCCTGGAAGGCGCAATAAAAGCGAAAGTTATTCGACCGCCATCAAAAGAAAAAAGAGTGTCAATTACCTTGATTGGCATCTTTTTCTTTTTCGCCAAATCCTCGCATTTTTTCATCACTTCTTCTTTCCGGCTATTTCTCTCTTCCCATTTTCTCAAGTCGTCCTCGCCGGCTTTTCTTAAAACAAAATTACTCCCGCTTGCTTTTTCCGGGGGCTCAAGAGAGGAATCTTTATCTTCTTTTTTATCATCCGGCTCCTCTTCGATTCTTATTATTTTGCCCAAATCCGTACCCAAATCGGTTTTAATAACCACTGAGTCGCCAACGGCAAAAGCGTCTTTAGCAATTGCTTCGCCTCCTCTCATTTGCGACGATCGCGTCGGAGAGCCGTCCCAGGAGGCTAATTGAATAAAAACTACCGACATACAAAATAATTACTAAATGTCTTATAACGCGAATCTTATGAATCTCCCAACCTGAATATTTTCCCCCAATTTGGCCGCGACGCTTTGAATTAAATCTTTAACAATCATTTTATCGTCTTTAATGAATGGCTGACTTAAAAGACAAACATCTTGGTAAAATTTTTCTAGTTTTCCGTTGATTATTTTTTCTCTCACTTCCGTCGGTTTTTCCGAATCCAATCCTTCTCCATAAATTTCCTTTTCTTTCTCGATGACCGATTCCGGCACTTGATCCGGGCTAACCCATTTTGGGTTGGTAGCGGCGACTTGTAAAGCCAAATCATGGGCCAATTCTTTAAATTCTTCGTTTCTAGCCACGAAATCCGTTTCGCACAAGACTTCAATCAAAACGCCGATTTTACTATTGGTATGAACGTATGATTCTATAATACCTTCGCTTACCGCTCTGATTTCCTTATTTTGGGCGATCTTTTGCCCTTTCTTCCTTAAAAATTCCGCGGCGTCGTCGAAATTCTCTTTTGTCTGCCGCAGGGCTTCCTGACAATCCAAAACTCCGGCGCCGGAAATTTCGCGAAGACGCTGCACTAATTTTATATCCATAAAATAATTGAATTAAATCAAATTAAAATTTCTATTACTTCGAGATTTTTTCCTTTTTATTTTTATTCTCTATTTCCTTTCTTCCCTTTTCCACGGCGGCGGCAATCAAACCGGTAATCAGTTCGATTGATTTGGTCGCATCATCATTGGCCGGAATCGGCCACTCAACCAAGTTAGGATTGACATTAGTGTCAATCATCGCCACCACCGGAATTTTCGATATTTTAGCTTCTCTGACAGCGGTTTTTTCTTTAAGAATGTCTACGATGTAAATTATATCCGGTTTTTTTACCAAAGCGCTTATTCCGCCGACCATGACTTTCAGCCGTTCAATGTCTTTTGAAAGTTCGTGGCGCTCTTTTTTTGTGTATTTCTCCCATTCGCCGCCCTCTTTTTCTTTTTGCATCCTGTTGTATTTCTCGATTAACTTGGAAATGGTGGAAAAATTAGTTAAAACACCCCCCAACCAATGCTCTGTAACATAAGGGATTTTCAGTTCTTGGGCGTATTTTTCAACGATATCCTTAGCGGCGGGTTTAGTGCCGACAAACAGGATATTCGCCCCTCGGCTGACAGATTCGACAATAAAATCAAGGGCTGCCTGGAGTTTTTCCGACGTCTTTTCAAGGTCGATAATGTGAATTGAATTTTTAACGCCGCAAATATAAGGATCCATTTGCGGAGACCGCCTGGTCGTCTTATGCCCCAGATGAACGCCGGCCTTAGCCAGATCTAAAACAGACGGAACTTTTATCTCGCTAGATTTTCTTTTATTCTCTTCGCTCATAATAAATTAAAATTAAAAATTAAAAAATTAAAATTATCTTAATCATCTTAATCGGATTAAGAATTAGTATAACATAATCGTAAAAAAAAACAAACGTTTGTAAAGCGCTGGAATGATCTTCGGGTTTCACTTGTCCGAATCTTTTTGTTTTTTACCCCGGATAATTAACCTTGACCAATTTTTATCATCTGATATAATTATATTATAATATTCGCGTCTTACAGTGCGTTTAATTTAAAATAAAAAAGGAGGACAAAAGTGGCGTCTGATAAAGCTATTGATCTAAAAAAAGAATGGTGCAACCATCTAGCAGAAGATTTCGAGCCGCTGACATTCGGCGAGCTTAAGGTAGGAAATTTCTTTATTTCTCAACCTGAACCGGGGGATAACTCCGGCCACGGAGGCTTCCGGGGTGTGTTCCTGGTCTTTGTCAAGAGAAATGAAAAAACGGCAGAAAGAGTGGGTTGTAGCGAAAACAAGATCTCCTGCCAACTCCCCAACTCCTTGTTGGTGACACGCGTCTGTATAACTTAAACCGAACCATTAAAATCCCTTGCTTAAGGAGTAAGAGATTTTTTGTTTCTGACCGGCGCCGTACGCCAACAGTCAAATATCCATCAACCCCGCCCCGTATTGCTTTTTTTATTATTTTTGCTAAAATTTTTCCAGATTAACGACTAAAACCATTTTTATGAAAAAAGACATTCATCCCAAGTATTACCCGCAAGCAAAAATAAAATGCGCCTGCGGCAAGGTCTTCACTGTCGGTTCGACTGTCGAAACCGCAGAAGTGGAAATTTGCTCCGCCTGTCACCCGCTCTATACGGGAAAACAAAAATTAATCGACACGGCCGGCCGTTTGGAAAGATACGAAGAAATGGTCAAAAAATCCACCGCCATAAAAGAAAACAGAAAAACAAAAAGTAAAAAACCGTAAAAGCCGTTTTAAGTTTTTTAAAAAAACACCGGATAATCTGGATGAAATCCGATCCGGTTTTTCAATTTTATTTCTCATTTCCGTCTTATGCAAAATTCACCGGTCAATTTAAAACAACAATTACAGCAACTGGAAAAACAGCTGCAAAATCCTCTTGTTTATAATAATCGGGAAGAATTGGAAAGCGTTTCCCGAGAATATAATCGATTAAAAAACTCCCTTAAAAACCTTGAAAAACTGGAAGAAATAAAAAAGAAAATAATCGAAACGGAAAAATTGCTTTCTTCGGAATCAAATCAAGAAATGATTAAGATGGCTGAAGAAGAATTAAATGAATTGCGAAACAAAGAACGGATTTTAAAAAAAGAAATTAATGAAGAAAAAGAACCAACCGCCACTTTGGACAAAAAAAACGCTATTATGGAAATCAGGGCAGGAACCGGCGGAGAAGAAGCGGCGCTATTCGCCGCCGCCTTGTTCAGAATGTATTCTCGATTTGCCGAAAAAAAACACTGGCAAACCTCGCTAATTTCATCGAATCGAACAGATATCGGCGGACTTAAGGAAATAATTTTCGAAATTAAAGGAACCAACGCCTATTCACTGCTTAAAAACGAAAGTGGCGTTCACCGAGTTCAGCGCATTCCGGAAACGGAAAAAAGCGGCCGAGTTCACACTTCAGCCGCTTCAGTAGTTGTCCTGCCCAAAGCCGACCCAATAGACATCAAGCTGAATTCCGAAGATTTAAAAATGGAATTTTTCCGCGCCTCGGGCCACGGAGGGCAAAACGTTCAAAAAAACGCCACGGCAATCAGAATTACGCATTTGCCGACGAACTTGACCGTTTCTTGCCAAGACGAGAGATCACAAACGCAAAATAAAGAAAGAGCTTTCACTATTTTACGGTCCCGACTACTCGCCATTGAACAGGAAAAAAGAAGCAAAGATCTGAAAGAAAAAAGATTGTCCAAAATCGGAAGCGGCGATCGCTCGGAAAAAATTAGAACCTACAACTATCCCCAGGCAAGAATAACCGACCATCGAGTTAAAAAATCCTGGTACAATCTGGAACAAATTTTAGACGGGGAACTCAACTCGATTATCAATGAACTGAATCTGTGACTTTCTCAACAGTAAAAAATTAGAAACGCCTGAAATAAAAAAGAATTCATTTTTACAAATTCTTTTTTTATTTTGCCGCTCAGAACGACTTTAAATTGCTATTTCAATAAAGAATTTCATGATTTTTAGAAACAATTTCCACCCAAATTTTCCCCGGCAAAAAACTCTCTTTTTGCCCCGCGTCGTTGAAAAATTCGGTTCGCGTTCCTTGACTAATTTTCTCCCATCTCCCTTTTATCAGCCGCCCGTTTTGAAAAATAAGAGCCGATCCCGAACCAGCGGTTTTAATGGAAAGCCGTCCCGCCTCGTCAAGAACATTGATTTCCGTTTTTTGAACGACTAAATTTTCGACGCCGATTTGTTCTCCCTTTTCATCAAGAAACGGCTGATCTCCCTGAAAACGCAAATAATTTCCCGTTACTTTGTCGAATTGCCAAATAACTGGCTGCCGATAGTTAATCTTGATAATCAATCCCGTTTCTTCTTCGGAAACGGCGGATTGATCGCCGCTGCTCTCTTCGGCCTTAAACCCCCAATCCTGAAAATCTGATTTGGGCTCATCGGGCAAATTCTTATTATCAATGACGCCAAGAATAAATTTTTTCAGTATATATAAATTATGAGGTGCTTGCCTTCGCGAATCGCGCCAAAAGTAAATCCCGTCGCGACTAATCTCGTCTAAATTATAAGCAAGAGAGTAACCGCCCTGTTTGATTTTTTTCAAGGCCTCTTGGCTGCCGCCGGCATGAACAAAGAGAGACCCGTACTCTTCGGCCCAATCCGTCAAATAAGGCCTAATCGACCTTACCGGGCCAATTTTATCCGGCAAAAAATCCCGGTCAAAAATCGCTAAAAAACGAGTAATATCGGCCTCTACCGGAACTTCATAAACGATTAACGCCTGATTAATGCCGCTGACCGGCAAGGATTCTTTCAAATTGTCCATAACTACGGCGATTGGAAGTCCGAAAAAACGCTTTTCAGGAATTGCCGGACTCTGCTCAATTTCCGCTAGCGGCTCTTTAACATCTAGAGATGTTTGATTGCCGGACAAAACCAAGTTGTCCGGCAACCGACTTTCATGCTGATTCAGCAATAAGATGATGGCCAAAATCAAAAACAAGCCCAAAACAACCAACCCCGCCATTTTTATAAAAAAAGGCATAAATAAATATAAGTATAAAAAGTAGAAATAAAAACCGACGATCGCGAATTCTGTTTTTAAAATCTATTAAGAAGACGCGATGTCGATTTTCATTGTTATTTCTTCTCTATTTTCTTTTCTTCTTTTTCTTTTCCTTCCTCGCCTTCTTTGGCCTCCTCGCCGACCACTTTAACTTCCTCAATTTTCGCTTCCGGAGCCTGTTCGGGAATCTCTTCTTTAATTGGCCTCTCAATGGCGGCCACCATGGTCTCGGGGTCCTGTAAAACCTTGATTTTCTCCGGAACTTTCAAATCCTTTACCCTGATCAGGTCGTCGAAATTTTTCAAACCGGAAACATCAACCTCGATCTCGTGAACCAAATCGTCGGGCAAGCACTCTATTTCCAATTTATCCATCTCAACGACGAACACTCCGCCCAATTCTTTGACCGCCGGCGGCGTTCCGACAAATTTCAATTCCACTTCAACGGTAATTTTTTCTCCGGCTTTAATTCTATAAAAATCAATATGTTGAAAAGTGTCGGTCAACGGATGATACTGAATATCATAAACCAGCGCCTTAACCGTCGGATGCTCGTCGATTTTTAAATCTATCAAGCTGCTTTCGCCCGTCTTTTTATACACTTTCTCGAATTCGTGTTTGGTTACTTGAATATTTTGAGCCGGAAAATTATGTCCATAAATCACCGCCGGAATAATTCCGTCTTGACGCAAGGTTCGAACTTTTTTTCCGGTCAAATTTCTAGATTGCGCTTTAAGTGTAAACATCAAATTTAAAATTTAAGATAATTTTAATTTTTTAACTTTTGATTTTAATCCGATTTACCATATTACAATATTATAAAGTTTTTGTAAAGGGTTGATGAAGAACAACGCTCTCCACGACGGCGAGCGCCAACATGCTAATCAATAAAGAACTGCCACCGTAGCTGACAAGAGGCAGAGGCAAGCCGATAACCGGCAACAATCCGAGATTCATTCCGACATTAATCGCCAACTGGGAAAAAAAATAAACGGCGATTCCCGAAATCATAATTAAACTAAAATCGTCATAAACCGTTAAGCCTATTTTTATTAAATGACGCAATAAAAAAATGTAAAACCCCAAAAGCAACAATGAGCCGACCAGGCCGAATTCTTCGGCAAAAACGACAAAAATAAAATCCGTTTCGGCTGCCGGCAAAAAACGCAATTGGGACTGAGAACCCAAACCAAATCCCCGGCCGAAGATTCTTCCCGAACCGACAGCCACCACCGACTGAGTTATTTGATATCCCCGCCCCAAAGGATCCGCCTGCGGATTAAGATAAGTCGAGATTCTGTCTCGCTGGTAATCCTTTAAAAAAAACAACCAAGCCGCGACGCTGACTAAAACAATAATCACCGCCAAACCAAAAATAAATTTTTTATTGCTGTTCACCAATAAAAAAATGCTAAGCCACAAAATAACGATCACTATCGCCGAACCAAAGTCCGGCTGACAAATAATAAGACAAACGCTCGGAGAAACAAAAAGGACGCTCTTAATCGCGTCTTTTAAGCGGATTGGTTTGGGCACCCTTTGCCAAAAACTAGCCAAAAACATAATTACCGCCAATTTCACGAATTCAGTCGGCTGAAAATTAAAAAAACCGAAATTCAACCATCCTTTCATACCTCTAGACGTTTCGCCGGCGATTAAAACAAGAATTAACAAAAGAATCCCTAAAAAATAAACCCAGTAGGCAAGCGATCTTAAAAGACGAAAATCAATCAAGCAAACGAAAAAAAACAAAACAAGACCCGCTGACGCAAAAATCAATTGCCGGCTAAAATTAACACTCCCCGCTCCCTTCTCGGCCAGCGATAAACTGTACAAACCCGCCAACCCAATAACAATCAACACCACCATTAAGACAAAAAGAGGCGCGTCAAAACGTTTTAATTGGGTAAAACCAATCATACATTGGACATAAAATTCGAGAAATCAAACACGTCGAAATCCGGAATAACCTGAATCGCGGTCGAAAAAGGAATAGAAGGCCACAACAATTCAACCCGGCGTTCTTCATTCCCCAATATCTTCTTAACGGGTAAAACATTCACGCCGACAATCCGATCTCCATCATAAAGAATAACAATAAAATCGATCTGCCAAAAACTGTAAATGGAGCGATTTAAAACTTTAAAGGAAATTTCGGGCAACGAAATCAATTTCTGCTCCGAAACGGCAAACCCCAAATCAATTTCTTTTACCTCGACTTCCGGCAAAATTCGCAAAACCTCCTGTTCCTCCGGGCGGACTCTTTTCCAATTGATTTCCGAAAAATCAATTCCTAAATTGGAAGGCAACCCTCCGATTTCTTGTCCGAAAACTAAAAGACGTTTTTCTTGGCCGGGCAAAATAAAAGATTTTCCCGTTTCCGTTTTTTGGTTCCCGGAAAAAAAATAATAACTCATAGAAGAAACCCGCCATTTAGGATTTGGGTTTTCGACGCTGACGACAAAATCATAGCGATCGCCGCCCGGATAACCGACGATCGTCGGTTTATCAACCACTAAATCTTCAGGAGAAAAAATCTTGTGAAGCGAAGTGTAGTCCATTCTCTCGACAGTCAATTCCTTAAGCATTAATTCATAAGCCGCCGACGAAGAAAGGTAAAAAATAAACTGATATAAAGCGATTCCCCAGAGAACAAGATTGACGGCAATTGTAAAACCAACCAACGTTCGATAAAGTTTCCTTTTGTGACTCAAATACCATTGGGCGAATTTTAATTGTTTCAAAGTTAAATCATTGTCCATATGCCATCAGTATAGCAAATGCCCGGAGATCAGTAAATAACATTGCGCAACAATTTCCAAAGTGTTATAATAAGAAACTAAGAAAAAGAAACGTAAAAAATCAAAAATTCGCGTGTTTTATTTTTTATATCTAGTCCTAATCTTAATAATAAAACATTTATGACCAGCCAAAGTCTCTTTTACGTCACCGCTAGCGGGGCGATTATCATCATCGCCATTTTTTGCATCGTCTTGGCGATTCTTGCCATTGTCGTCGCTTGCCGGTTTGCCAAATTTTCCCGTCATTTATTAAAAGCCTCGGAAAAAATCGGGCAAATTGCGGAAGAAATAAAACAAAAAATCAAAACCTCGGCTTTAATCGCGCTCTTCGGTGAAGGCCTCAAAGAAATACTCAGCCTTGTTCAAGAAAAAAAAGAAAACAAAAAAAGCAAAAAATGAAAAACGTAAGACATTCCGTTTTTCATTTTAACATTCCTCGCTTTTTTATTTCTCTGTTTTTTTATATTCATTTTTATCTTTTCATATTCTTATGTTTACTCATCTCCATGTTCATAGTCACTACTCGCTTTTAGACGGCTTAGCCAAAATCGACGACCTGATTAAGGCGGCAAAAGAATATAAAATGGAAGCCCTGGCTTTAACTGATCATGGTGTTATGTACGGCGCCATTGAATTTTATTCCAAAGCAATAGCCGCCGGCCTCAAACCCATTATCGGGGTCGAGGCCTATCTGGCTCGCCACGGCTATCTTCAAAAAAGAGCGAAAATAGACGAAAAACCCTTTCATTTAATCCTTTTGGCCAAAAACAGCCAAGGGTATAAAAACTTGATTAAATTAACCACCATCGCCCATCTCCAGGGCTTTTATTATAAACCGAGGATAGACCTCGAAATCCTGGAGAAATATTCCTCCGACCTTATTGCCCTGACCGCTTGCTGCCAAGGGGAAATTCCGCAATTGATTATCGAGGGACAATTGGACAAGGCGGAAAAAACAATTTTAAAATATAACGAGCTATTCGGCCAAGGCAATTTTTATCTGGAAATTCAAGACCATCCGACCATCAAAGACCAAAAAATCGTCAACGACGCTCTTATTAAATTCTCAAAAAAATGCCATATCCCTCTTGCCGCCACCAACGACGTCCACTATCTTAAGTCGGAAGACGGAAGAATCCAAGACATTTTACTCTGTTTGCAAACTAAAAAAAAGCAAAAAGATATTGACCGACTCTGTATGATTAACGACGATTTTTCTTTCCGCTCGCCGGAAAAAATGGCCGAGACTTTCAAAAATTCTCCCGAGGCCGTTTTAAACACGGAAAAAATCGCCCAAATGTGCGACCTGGAAATAGAACTGAATAAAATTAAACTTCCCTTTTTCGCCGTACCCGACAATAAAACGCCCGACCAATATCTGAAAAGTTTATGCGAGGAAAAAATTTCTCGGCGTTATCCCAAAAAAACCAAAGAAATCGCCGACCGTTTGGAAAACGAACTTTCAATTATTTCGAAAACTGGCTTTGCTCCATACTTTCTTATTGTCCAGGATTTTGTCAATTGGGCTAAAGACAATAACATCGTGGTTGGAACCGGCCGCGGTTCGGCTGCCGGCTCCATCGTTTCTTATATTTTAAACATTACTAATATTGACCCGCTTAAATACGGGCTGCTTTTTGAGAGATTTTTAACCGATTCGCGCATCGCTCCGCCGGACATTGATTTGGATTTCGCCGACACTCGGCGCGACGAAGTGATTCATTATGTCGAAGACAAATACGGACGAGACCACGTGGCTCAAATCATCACTTTCGGCACTATGGCCGCCCGAGCGGCCGTCAGGGATGTCGGACGAGTGCTTGATTATCCTTACGCCTTTTGCGACAAACTGGCTAAGACCATTCCTTTTAATAAACCCTTAAAACAAGCCTTAAACATATCCAGAGATTTAAAAACGATTTACGAAAGCGATCCGGACGCAAAAAAAATAATCGACATTGCCGAAAAACTGGAAGGGGTGGCGCGCCACGCTTCCAAACACGCCTGCGGCGTGGTTATCGCCCCCGAGCCGCTTATTCAATATACGCCGACCCAATACGACGTTTCCGGTCAAGAAAAAATCATTATCACGCAATATGAAATGAACGCGATTGAAAAACTTGGACTTTTAAAAATGGATTTTTTGGGACTAAAAAATCTGACCGTCATTGAAAAAACGCTTAAACTTATCAAATACAACCATCAAAAAGATATCGACATCGACCAAATTCCCCTCGATGACAAAAAAACTTTCGGCCTTTTGAAAAAAGCGGAGACCACGGGCGTTTTTCAATTGGAGTCGGAAGGCATGCGCCGGTATTTAAAACAATTAAAACCAACCGAGCTGGAAGACATTATTATTATGGTTGCTTTGTATCGACCCGGTCCAATGGAATTAATCCCCGAATACATCGCCGGAAAAAACAAACGCAAAATTCCCTCTTATCTTCATCCGAAATTGAAACCCATATTGGAGAAGACTTACGGGGTGGCGGTTTTCCAAGAACAACTGCTTCAAATCGTCCGCGATTTGGCCGGCTTTTCTTTGTCCGAAGCGGACGTCTTGCGCAAAGCAGTAGGAAAAAAAATTCCCAAACTGCTCAAAGAGCAAAAAGAAAAATTCATTTCCGGCTGTCTTAAAAACAAAATTCCGAAACAAACCGCCGAACAAATATTCGCCTTTATCGAACCGTTTGCCGGCTACGGATTCAACCGCAGCCATGCCGCCTGTTATGCCATCATTTCCTATCAAACGGCCTATTTAAAAGCCAACTATCCGTCGGAATTTTTAGCCGCCCTTTTGATTTCGGACCAAAACGATATCGACCGAATCTCCATCGAAGTCGAGGAAGTCAGAAAAATGGGCATCAATGTCTTGCCGCCGGATATTAACGAAAGTTATAAAGATTTCACGGTCGTTAACCAAAAAAATATCCGTTTTGGCTTGCTGGCGATTAAGAACGTCGGCGAGGACGTGATTGACAGCATAATCAAAGAACGCGAAGAAAACGGAAAATACCAGTCAATAGAGGATTTTTTAAGCCGAATCCATTCGAAAAACTTAAATAAAAAATCGCTGGAAAGTTTGGTTAAAAGCGGTGCCATGGATCAACTGGGAGAACGAAACCAATTATTGCAAAACACTGAAACCTTGCTCGAATTCTCGAGAAAAAAACAAAAAGACAAAGAAAACGGCCAAACAACTCTTTTTGGCATCCTGAGTTTGAGCGGCAAAATAAGTTTAAGGCTTAAAAAATTCCCACCCGCCGAGCATCAACAAAAACTTATCTGGGAAAGAGAGTTACTCGGGCTTTTTATTTCAGACCATCCCCTAAAACAATATGCTCCATTGTTTAAAAAATACGCCCAACCCATAGGACAATTCAAGGGCGATTCCCGTGGCAAAGAAACCGCCGGAGAAGAAACAAATTTTCAATTCAAAAAGACATCAAACTCGTCGGTGAAAATCGTCGGGTTAATAACCAAAATTAAGAAATTTATCACCGCCGGCAAAGAAGCGATGCTTTTTGTCAAAATCGAAGATTCGACCGGCGACATCGAGATTATTGTCTTTCCTAAAATCCTAAATTCAACTCCGGATATTTGGCAAGAGAATAAAATAATTTCCGTTTCCGGGCGATTATCGGATAAAGAAGGCGTGGTTAAAATAATCGCCGAGAAAGTCAAGGAAGTATCCAAAGACACGCTTGATAGCTTATTGCTGAAATTGTAAAAACATGATAATATGAGGATATTGTAAATTTATAAATTTCTTAATATGCCCAATATTTTTATCTCCCCCCACAATAAAATCGGATACCTATTCCTGGCGCTGACGATTTTAGCTTTTGCCGGCATGATTTTAGGATTGTTTAATATCGGTTATGGGGTTAAAATCGTTATCACGCCAAAACAAGAAGAGGTTGACGCAAATTTCAACATTCAAATCAGCGAGAAGGTAATCGAAGAAAGCGGTCCGGCCATGCCCGGCCGGGTTTTGGCCGTCAGTGAAGAAGCGCAAGAAGAAAATACCGCCCAAGCCACGGTTTCTATAGAGGACTATGCCGAAGGAGAAGTTATTTTGACTAATAATTCTCAAACACCGATAAATTTCATCGCCGGCACCCGTTTCGCTTCGCCGCAGGGACTTATTTTCCGCGCTATCAAAGCGATTAAAGTCGCGGCGAGAGGTCAAATAAAAATCCCGGTCAGGGCCGACAAAACCGGCCCGAATTACGATCTTGAACCGACTATTTTCAGCATTCCCAATCTACGCGACTCCCAATTGAAAGAAAAACTCTCTGTTATAAGCGAAGCTCCAATGACCGGCGGTCTTAAAAAAACCGGCATTATAATGCAAAAAGATATTGATGAAGCGGTGAAAAATTTGAAAGAAAAACTCTACGCCAAAGGCGCGGCTGAAATCGAAAATGAACTAACCGGATCGGATTTAAAAATTATCATTGAATCGAATGTCGCCCAACAGGAATGCGACGCCAAGGCTGGAGACGAAAAGGCCGAATTTACCACTTCAATAAAAATGGATATTAAGGCAGTGGCTTTTAAAGAAAAGGATCTTTTAACCCTGGCGGTTGAGAATCTAAAAAAGAACATTTCTTCCGGCCAAGAACTAATTTCTTACGAGCCAAAAAGTTTATCATACCGCCTAATAAAACACGATCTAGGGCAAAAACAAGCTACCCTCGAAGTTCAATTCCGCGGTTACGCCGTAATCTCCGAAAATCACGCCGCCCTGGAAAAGACGCGTTTTCAAAACGCCTTACCCAAAGAGATTAAAACCTATCTTGAAGGACTTAAAGAAGTCGAACAGGCTCAAGTAAAAATCTGGCCGCCGTTTATTCTTAAAAAAACCCCGAAAGACGCGGCCAAAATAGAAATCATAATCAAAAAATCTCAATAAAAACATTATGAAATCCGATATAAAAAACAAAAATATCGAAACTGTCCGCCACTCCACCAGCCACCTGATGGCCGCGGCGATTTTGGAATTATTTCCAGATGCCAAATTCGGCATCGGACCGATAATTGACAACGGTTTTTATTACGACTTTGATTTGAAACGAACTCTAACCCCGCCGGATTTAATAAAAATAGAAAATAAAATGAACGAACTGGCGAAAAAGGACTTAAAGTTCGTCAAAAAAGAAATAGATATCGACCAAGCCAGGGAATTATTCAAAAAACTTGATCAGCCGTATAAAATCGAACTTTTGCAAGACATTGAAAAAACCGGTACGACAGTTATAAATCAAAAATCAAAAATCAAAAATCAAAAATCAAAATCCGCCAAAGTGACCATATATCAGCTGGGGAATTTCATTGACTTGTGCCGAGGCCCGCATATTGACTCAACTAAAGAAATCAGGGCCTACAAACTGATAAAAATTGCCGGCGCTTATTGGCGAGGCGACGAAAAAAATAAAATGCTGCAAAGGATTTACGGATTAGCCTTTACCAGTAAAACAGAATTGGAAAATTTCATTAAAATCCAAGAAGAAGCGGAAAAAAGAGACCACCGCAAACTAGGACAGGAATTGGATTTATTCCAAATCAACGACAATATCGGACCCGGACTGATTCTTTGGCACCCAAAAGGCGCAACCCTGAAAAGAATCATTGAAAATTATATTTTGGACGAATATATCACTCACGGCTACCAGCTGGTCGGCACGCCCCATCTGGCGAAATTAAATCTTTGGAAAACCTCGGGGCATGACAATTTTTACCGGGAAAATATGTTTCCGGTAATGCATATGTCGGAAATGAATAAAGAAGAAAAAGATGATTATCAAGTCAAACCGATGAATTGTCCGTTTCATATCGCTATTTATCAAAATGCAGTCAAAAGTTACCGCGAATTGCCCCTGCGTTACACCGAACTGGGCACGGTCTACCGCTACGAGAAATCGGGGGTTTTGCACGGATTGACTCGAGTGCGCGGTTTTACTCAAGATGACGCTCATATTTTCTGCCAGCCGGAAAAATTAAATAACGAAATAGAAACGACCGTCAAATTCGCCATAAAAATCTTAAAAATTTTCGGTTTCAAAAATTACGACGTTTATTTGTCGACCCAGCCGGAAAAATCCGTCGGCAGTCAGAACAACTGGGATAAAGCCACTATATCTCTGGAAAGCGCTTTGAAAAAATTAAAAATTAAGTACGAAATCGATCCGGCCGGCGGAGTCTTTTACGGGCCGAAAATCGACATTAAAATCAAAGATAGTTTGGGACGGGCCTGGCAGTGTACCACCATCCAGGTCGACTTCAATTTGCCGGAAAAATTCAATATCACTTATATCGACAATAAAGGAAAAAGGCAGCAACCGATTATGATTCACCGCGCTTTGCTCGGCTCTTTAGAAAGATTTATAGGTGTGTTGATTGAACATTATGCCGGCGCTTTTCCGGTTTGGCTCTCGCCAACCCAAATTTACGTCACGCCGGTCGGAAAAAGACATGACGCCGCTGTCGACAAAATTTCCACCGAACTTAAAAGCCATAACCTGCGCGTAGAAACGGATTTATTAAACGAAACTATCAGCTATAAAATCAGAAAGGCGGAAAAAATGAAAATCCCCTATATTCTGGTCATTGGCGATAAAGAAGCCAAAAGTAATTCCCTTAACGTCAGAATGCGCGGCAATATGGTCAAAAAAATGACCAAAAAACAATTCGTAAATAAAATATTAAAAGAAATTGAAGAAAAAAAATAAATTTTAGTTTAGACACTTTGGACAAGGTGCGACTTTGTCCAAAGACGTTAACAAACAAATATTGAAACCTTAAAGGAATCGAAGTCGCGCCTCAGTCCTGTGAAAATAGTCATTCCTTGGGAATTTGATATATCCTAACGAATTTTAGAACCGCTCTTATGAATTCTAGTGGGGACTTACCATGTACGAGGTCTCACCTCGTACATAACACCTCGTACATAATCACCTGCTCCGCGGGAAAAATATACTCAAAAAAACTTCTCGAAACAATTTCAACAACGATCAAAAAAAGAACCGGAACCGCCCCGGATGTCATTGGACGATTTTGAACAAACGGGCTGCAAAGTATTCAAACTCACTGCCGGCGGACATGAAAAAAATTATAAATTGACCCCTGAAAGCGTTTTAAGCCGTTGGGAAAATATTTTTCAAGATAAAATCAAGGAATTCAACATCGGCAAGGATTCTCTAAAACAAATGGCGACGGAATTTGTTAAAGAGTGCAAAAAAGCAATGGGCTGGCTAAAAAAGCAACCCGACGCAGGACAATATACGATTTATCATTATCTCAATCCCTACTCAGGCGAACATATAACTCTACAAAGATTTGCGAGATTCGACCAAGACGGCATAAAACTCGAGCATGAAAGCCTTTAAAATTATTCTAAAAACAATATAATAATCCGTTAATTTTGCGTTATATGAACAAAAAACAAATGTTTATGAAAATTTTTGCTTTAATTTTTGCCGCGGCTTTAATTCTGCCTTTCGGCAAAATTAAAGCTCAAGAATCCCAACCAGAAACCGTAAACGCCGAACAAACTTCGCCAGTCCCGGCTGTTTCGTCCGAAGCGGAAATGGACGAAAACGTCACGGCCGAGGATTTAAATATCAAAGAACCGACCCTCTTGCCCGCCAGTCCGTATTATCAAATTAAAAACCTTTGGCGAGGACTTAAATCAACCCTTACCCTTGACCCGGTAAAAAAAGTTGAATTAAAACTCCAATACGCCAATGAAAAACTTATTGAAGCGAAAAAAACCGCGGAACTAAAAAACGAGCCCGAATTGGCGGCCAAAGCCCTGGAAAGTTACACTAAAGAAATTAACGGACTAGCCAAAACAGTAGAAAATTTTTCCGATAAACTGCAAAAAAGGGCTGACGAACTGGCATCAAAAATAATTGACAACTCCTTTAAACAACAAAAGTTGATTGACGGAATTGAAAAAACCCTGGAAGGAGGACGAAACAATGAAACCAGTCAGGCGAAAAATCAGAGTCTGGAAAACTTGGGTGCGACTATTGCCAATCTTGTCCCGCCGGAACAAATACAAAATCAAATAAATTTGGCCTTGCAAAATCAAACCGGCAGCGAATTTAAGGATTTTAAAAATCTTGAAGTTTTAAAAGCAGTGGAACAAAAGGTTCCCGAGCAGGCTCGCGAAGCCGTCCGTCAAGCCCAAGCAAACGTCCTTCAAAATTTGGAAAGAAAAATAAACCAAGTGCAAGAAAAAGAAAAACTCCAAAACTATCTTGAAAACGTCGGCGGCAACCAAGCCCTTCAATTAACAATCATTCAAGAAATGATTCAAAAAGATATTCCGGAAGCTACTCGCCAAGAATTGGAAAAGGCTGCGGAAAAAACCGTTGAAAAAACGGAGAAAAAAATACAGACACTCAACGAGGAACAAAAAAATAATTTTCTCGCTCCTTTACAGCAGGGAAATATAGAAAACTTAAGAACGCTTAAAGAACTGGAAAATAATTTTTCCCCAGAAACCGTTGATAAAATTTTAGAAGTGAAAAACACGGCCATTGACGATTTGAGAAAAAATCTTGAAAACCCCGCCTCTCCCGAAACACAAACCGCCCTTTTAAATAAAATCGAAAAATTAAAAGACATCAAACAATTGGAAATTATAAAAGAAGTGGAAAAAATCGTTTCCCAAGAAAAAAAAGAATTATTAACTCAAGCCAAGGAAAAAATCGTCAACGAAATAGAAAACGAGATTAGCGCCGCCACCACTGAAGAACAAAAAAATTTGGTTTTAAGGAAAATCGCCGGCAATTCTCCCGAGCAAATAGAAACTATCAAAGAGGCCGGCCTGCCAAAAGAGGTTATAAACGTAATTTTGGACAAACAAGCGGAAAAAATTCAAGAAAAAATTCAAAACACCCAAGACATGGAAAAAATCCAGTATCTTAAAGAAAAAATGCAAAATGTGGGACAGGAGCTGAAAATAAAAATGCCGGAAATTCTCAATCGCGTTGAGGAAAAAATTGAAGAAATAACTTCAGAAAAAGCCAAAAAACAATTAGATAAAGCGAAATCCGCTTTGGAAGAATTAGTCGGAGACGAATTATTTAAAAAATATTTAAACGACTCAAATTTGATTGAGGTCGCCAAAAAGCATCTCGCCGGAGCCGAAACTGCCTTTAATCAAAATAATTTCGGCCAGGCTTTCGGCCAAGCCACAGCCGGCCTGCAACAAATCGCTTCCTTAAAAAGAATGATTAAAGAAAGGGAACTTCAGCAAAATGTAGCGCAGGATCGGGTTCAACAAATGGAACAAAAAATGGAAAATCTGGTTAATGATTTTCTGAGAACTAAAACCGAAAGCGGGCGAGGAACGGAGATAATGGAAAAAATTTCCGATGAAATCAAACAGGGAACACTGGAAAAAGAATGGTTGGAATATCAAAAAGGCGTTGAACCGCCCGCTAACGCAGAAAAAACCACAGAACTGCCTTTGGATAAAATGAATCTCTCCGAGAAAGAAAAAGAACAAATAAAAGACGCAATTAAAATTTTACCCCAACAAATAAAAGAAAAACTGAACGACATTCCGGAAGAAATGCTCATTGACACGACAAAAAAATTAAAAGAAAAAATAATTTCGCCAATAATTACCGAAGAGAAAAAAACCAAAATCGCCAACCCCGCTTCGGAATACTGCATTAAAATGGGCGGTAAATTAGAAATCAAAACCGATAAAAACGGTGGCCAATTCGGAATTTGTCACTTACCTAACGGCACGAACTGCGAAGAGTGGGCTTTATTCAAAGGCGAATGTGGTAAAAACAGCGACAAAAAAAAACCGAATAACGGCCCTGCCTGCCCCGAAGCGTCAAAACCGGACTGCGAAAAGGGCGTCTTGGTCGCCGTAGAAAAAGATAAAAACGGCTGTCCCTTGAAATATGAATGTATGGGTTTGGGAGAAAAACCATTGCCAGAAAAACCAATCCCCTCAACTACTCCCTCGCAACCAGCGATTCCGTCTCAACCGCGGATAATCGAACCGACTAAACCCATCCCTTCTTCTTTGCCTGCCAGAGAAAGAGAAACAAACGCTTGTATTCAGGTCATTACTCCGGCGATGAAAGACGGCATATGCAAAGAATTCCCCACCCCCTGCGACGTGCCGAACGGCTGGTCAAAAGTGGATAAATGCCCGAATTCCGCAGATCCGAGAATTCAAAGAGAAATACCAACCACAAATTCGCAACTAAATCAAATAAAAGAAACGATTCCCGTCCAAGAAGAAGTTAAAACGCAAAAATCAGTTGATAGAGTAGCGCCCCAAAGATAATAAAAATAATTAAAAACAAAGGGGTCGGATTTTTCGGCCCTTTTGTTTTACTAAAACTCGGTCTTTTGCTAAAATAAACTCACTATTCAATTAATATGCCTATAAGAATTCCTGACAGAACAAAATATCACCTTATCACTTTCGGCTGTCAAATGAACAAATCGGACAGCGAACGAATTGCCGGGGTATTGGAAAAAATCGGCTACCGAGCAACGAACAAATTGTCGCTAGTCGATTTAATCGTCATTAATATGTGTTCGGTGCGCCAATCAGCCGTGGATCGCGTTTTTAGCAAAATCGGAGATCTTGCTAAATTAAAAATTAAAAATGCAAAATGCAAAATTATTTTAACGGGTTGTATTTTAAAAAAGGACTACCATAAGCTCAAAAATAAGGTTGATTTGATTTTTAACATTCGGGACTTACCCAAACTTCCGTCTTTATTAAAACTCGCCAAGTCAAAAAATGAATTTGCCAATTATCTCTCCCTTTCTCCTTTACACGCCTCTATCTCTTCCGCTTACGTGCCGATTATGACCGGCTGCAATAATTTCTGTGCCTACTGCGTCGTCCCCTACACCCGAGGCCGGGAAATAAGCCGACCCGCCGAAGAAATTATTAATGAAATCAAATATTTGGTTAAAAAAGGATATAAAGAAATTATTTTGCTGGGCCAAAACGTCAATTCATACAAGGGAACAATTAAAAATCAAAAATCCCCGCCTACCCAAACAGAAAAAATCAAAAATAAAAAATCGAAAAATTTAAAAATAGAAAAATCAATCGATTTTGCGGATCTTCTCCGGTTAATTGATAACCTCCCCGGCGATTTTCGGCTGACCTTTATCACTTCTCACCCCAAAGACCTGTCCGATAAACTGATTAAAACGATGTCCTCAGGCAAAAAAATAATGCCCTATCTCCATCTGCCGGTTCAATCAGGCGATAATGAAATCCTTAAAAAAATGAATCGCGGTTACACGGTGGAAAATTACAAAAAAATAATCCGCCGAATCCGCAAAAAAATTCCGGGGCTCAGTCTCTCGACCGATGTCATTGTCGGTTTTCCCGGCGAAACGAAAAAACAATTCGAGAATACGGCCAAATTAATGAAACAAATCGAGTTCGACATGGTTTACATCGCCCGTTATTCCCCCCGGCTCGGAACCGCCGCCGCCAATTTCGCCGACAATGTTTCTCAAAAAGAAAAAAAATCAAGAGAAAAAATTTTGACCGAGATCCTGGTCAAAACCGCCTCGAAAAAAAATAGAAAATATCTTAAAAAAACCGTCGAGGTTTTGATTGAAAAAAATCCGCGTGAAAACAAATCCAGCGCGGGACGAACAAAAAATGAATTCTGCTTGGGAAAAACCAAAACATTCAAAACCGTCAGGATAAAATCTTCTTCCTTGTCTCTTAATCAAATTACCAAAGTCAAAATCGTCAAAGTCGGCCCCTGGGGACTCGAGGGAATTATTTCCCGTTAATTTAAAATTTTATTTATCGCGAAGATATCCGCCTTATTTTTTTAAAAATAATAAGATAAACTCCGACGAGAATAAGGACGATGGGGATAACATTCCACCACCAGCCGAATCCAATAACGGTGTTATAAAACCCATGAAGTAAAATAGCCAAAAACAGACCCCAAAACGCCGTTAAAGACCGGCGGCGGCCTATTTTTACTAAACTTAAATAATAGCCGATAATTCCGCCCGAAAGAAAATGAAGGAAAGTGGTGGTAACCCCCCTGATTAAAATGATCTCGGAACCCCGAATCAAACTACCACTAATCAGGCCGTAAAAAAAATTTTCCACAAAAGCCAAACCGAGCGCTAAAACCATGCCATAAATAAAACCATCCCGCAATTCGTCGAAATAAGGAGATTTATAAATTCGCCAGCGCAGAATGAAATACTTAGCCGATTCTTCAATTAAACCATCAACTAAAAATGCTGTTATCAAAATAGAGGCGAAAGAGGCCAATTTCAATTTATTTTCGACTAAATCGGTCAAATACCCGGCGATAAAAACAATCGGCAGGGTCAATATCGCGCCTAAAATAAATGTTTTAAAAATCTGCTTCCCCGGCTCCGGCGCCGAACGGTCGAATCGCAAACAAATCAAAAGCCAAACCAAAGTCGGCCCGACAGATAATAACAGAAACAATAGCGCTTTTTGGGCTGTCAACCCGGAGAATAAGTAAATAATTGAATCCATAATGTTATAATATTATAGTCATAATATTATAACACCTTAATAAAATGCGAAAACCTTTTCCTAGTCTAATTGTCATCTTGGGTCCGACGGCTTCGGGAAAAACCGAATTGGCTTTGAAATTGGCGAAAAAATACAATGGAGAAATCATTTGCGCCGACAGCCGAACCGTCTATCGGGAAATGAATATCGGCACGGCCAAGCCGGGGCAAAATGAAAAATTAAAAATGAAAAATGAAAAATGTAGCGCAAAAAGAAATAGTTACCAAAAACCGATTTTCATCAACCATATCCCCCATCATCTAATTGATATTGTCAGTCCCGATCGAAAATTCAGCGTAGCCGAATTTAAACAAAAAACTCTTAAAATTATCAAAGGCATTCATCAAAAAAACAAAATGCCTTTCCTGGTCGGCGGAACCGGCTTATATATCAGCGCCGTGGTTGACAATTTAGACATTCCCAAAGTGCCGCCGGACAAAAAACTAAGGGAAAAATTGGAAGATAACATCAAAAAATACGGCTTGAATTATCTTTGGGAAAAACTGATAAAATTGGACTCCGAGGCCGCC
>Ga0163209_1000125_pt1 | contig 29786 bp, 24 predicted proteins | sample Kivu_160m_FD_113538 | JGI IMG/M metagenome (GOLD analysis project Ga0163209, IMG submission 113538) | Freshwater microbial communities from Lake Kivu, Western Province, Rwanda to study Microbial Dark Matter (Phase II) - Kivu_160m | ecosystem: Environmental > Aquatic > Freshwater > Lake ...
AAAAAAGAACCAAAAAAGAGAAATATTAACATATATAACATGATTATTATAAATCTAATCTTAAGTTAGCCTCTAAATTGTCCAGGCAAGTGGGACCGTCTCATTCATCCTCTTCGTGATCCTCTTAGGATCGGGAGCCGCTAACGGACAGTCGAGACCGGTTGGCTCTTATTACTCGCTCAACTGGAACACCAGTGTTCCGATCGGGGACTTCAATAAATGGATCGCTCCGGCAAGCTTCTTTGGGTTTTCAGCCACCGGCCGTTATTTCCTGGTAGACGGGTTCGGCCTTGGATGGCATCTGGGGTACAATAATTACTACGAGAAGGACAATTATGAAACCTACTATTTTGACGGAGGGGCCATCTCTGCGTCTCACTACAACTACACCTACATGGTCCCCTTCAAAATGGATATATTCTATCACTACAAGCCTGCGGGGATCATATCTCCCTATATTTCACTGGGGATCGGGGGAAACTACCAGGAGAACCATCTGCTTATCCAGGACATGGATTTTTATGAAAACACCTGGAATTTCATCCTGAATCCGGAATTGGGAACAGTCATCCGGTTCGACAAAGGATCGAGCTGGGGGGTCAGGTTGGGGGTAGGGTATCTCTTTACCACGGCCAAAACCGATTTCACCGATCTGAAGAATTTTCAGTCGGTTAACTTCATGATCGGAGTTGTTTACACGGTCTATTAAACCCTTCAGGATTCGATTGTGTGAATCTTGATGAAGTTGGTCCCTCCCGGGATCCCGGCCGGGATCCCGCCTACCACTACGACTTTATCTCCCGGTCCGGCCAGTCCCCTTGCGATAAGGGTTTTCTCGGCCAGCGTAACCAGCCCTTCGAAGGTGGACGTTTTCTCTGAGATCAGGATCGGGTTGATCCCCCACAGGAGGTTCAATCCATGATATACATTGAGGCCTGTCGTCATGGCGTAGATAGGGGTTTTGGGACGCTCGGCCGCAATGAACCGGGCGCTTCGGCCACTGGAGGTATGAACTACAATGCCATGGGGGTGTGTGATCTTTTCAATCGAGTTGGCGGCTTCACTCAGGGCTATGATATCCTGGTCGCCCTTCGGCGGATAGGTTTTAAATTCGATATTCCCTTCGATTTCGGTGGCGATCTTGTTCATGATCTCGATGGCTTTCACCGGAAATTTCCCTGCGGCGGTCTCTCCCGAAAGCATGATGCAGTCGGTGCCATCGATGATCGCGTTGGCCACGTCGGAGGCTTCGGCCCGGGTGGGCCGCGCTTCATGGATCATGCTCTCGAGCATCTGGGTGGCCGTGATCACCGGGATGCCACTGCGGTTGCATAATTCGATGATGGATTTCTGAAGCATGGGAACCCGTTCAGGGCTCATCTCCACACCCAGGTCTCCCCGGGCAACCATGATCCCCTGGCTCTCCTCCACAATCTCCTCAAGGTGCTCAATGGCCTGAGGCTTCTCGATCTTTGCAATCACCGGCTTCACTACGCCATAACTCCTGATCAGCGCTTTCAGTTCCCTGACATCATCCGCAGATCTCACAAAACTCAGGGAGATCCAATCCACATCCTGCCCGATCCCGAATTCGAGGTCCCGTTTGTCTTTCTCGGTGAGAGAGGGAAGCTTCACGTTCAGGTTTGGAAAATTGACCCCTTTCCGCTGCTTCAGCGTTCCCCCTTCGATCACCTCACAGTGAACCGCTGGTGCTTCAACCCCAACGACTTTCATCTCCAGCAACCCGTCATCCAGCAGTACCTGCATCCCGGGTTGGGCATCCTCGGCAGTATGGGGATAATCGATCGGGATCTCATCAGGGGAACCGGAATAGAGTTCCTCCGGAACCAACTTCATAACGGTGCTTTTCTCCAGTTCCATCTCTCCTGTGGCAAGGATCCCCACCCTGATCTTCGGGCCCTGAAGATCCTGAAGGATCGTTACCGGTTTATCCAGCTCGGCGCTGATTTTCCGAAGATTACGGATCACTTTCGAATGATCTTCGTAGGAGCCATGAGAAAAGTTCAGCCGGGCGACATCCATTCCGGCCAGGATCAACTGATGGATCAACTCCGGCGACTGGCTCGCCGGTCCGATGGTGGCGATTATTTTTGTTCGGCGCATTTTATATGGTGGTGTGGTGATATGGTTTCAGGTTTCAAGTTTCAGGTTTCAGGTTTCAAGTTTCAGGTTTCAGGTTATATTTTCCGTTTTTCCTGTCCGCCTGTCCGCCTGTCCGCTTGTCCGCTTGTCCGCCTGTCCGCCTGTCCGCCTGTCCGCTTGTTTTCCTCATTCACTATAACGCTATCTCTTTACCCACCCCCTGCTCCCGGGCTTTGTCGTAGACCAGCTTGGCAGCGGCGGCATCCTGGATAGCCAGTCCGTTCGATTTGAACAGGGTGATCTCGTCCTGCGACAGTCGTCCGGGCTTTTTTCCTGCAATGATCTCTCCCAATTCAGCGTAGAAATGGGTTTCGGTGATGGCCCCCTCCTGCAGCGGGATCATGATGTCGCCGGCCTCCTTGAAGCAGGCTTCCCTGCTGTCCCCGATGAATTTTGACCGTTTGATGATCTCGGTATCGAGTTCACGGGCGTTGGGCGTATGGCTCCCAATCCCGTTGATATGGGTTCCCGGTTTCACCAGTGATCCGTTGAACAGCGGTGTTGGCGATGAGGTGGCCGTTATCAGGATATCGGTTTCAAGCGCCTCTTCCTCCGACCTGGTGGCAAGGACTTCGATGCCAAGCTTCTCCCGCATACCGGAGGCAAATTTTTGTGCGATGGTTTCATCCTTGTCAAATACCACCGCCTGTTTCACGTTCCGTGCTTCCGCAACCGCCCAGAGTTGCGTCTGTGCCTGCACACCGGCACCGAATACACCTACCGTCATAGCGGGGAGGTCATTGGCGAGGTACTTCGTGGCCACCCCGCTGGCAGCACCGGTGCGAACCGCTGTCAGGTAGCCTCCATCCATGATGCAGATGACCTCGCCGGTCTCGGGATTTTGCAACAACACCTTGCCAATGGTGGTTGGAAGGTTGAACCGGGAAGGATTGTCTTTGTAGACGGCAACCACCTTGCATGCCAGGGCTTTCATCTCCTGCAGGTAGGCCGGCATATAAAGGGAGAGCCCGTCGGGCGATTTGATCGGGATGCGCAGCGGAAGTTCCGCTGTTCCGTTCACCAGTTCTGAAAATGCGTTTTCGACCGCTTTCATGCAGTCTTTCATGGAGAGGACCTTGATGACATCCTCCCGTGTTAAAATTAGCGCCATGGTGTAAATTTTTGGAGATAAGACAAAGATGCGGAGTTTTTTTTATTTTTGTTTATCCTTTCACAGATTAATCGAAAAATAGTCAAACGAATGGAATACGAAATTTTAAAACTGGACGTGGAGCAGGGTATTGCCATCATAACCATCCACCGTCCCCAGGTGCTCAATGCCCTGAACTCAAGGTTTTTTATTGAAATGAACAGCCTTCTTGACCAATTGGACCGGGATCCGTCTGTCCATGCGGTGATCCTCACGGGAGTGGATAAAGCCTTTGTGGCCGGTGCCGACATTGCTGAGATGTCGGAGATGAATCCCGACCAGGCCCGGAGTTTTTCACTGACAGGACAGGATACTTTTCAGCGGATCGAGGATTTCCGGATCCCCGTGATCGCCGCGGTCAACGGATTTGCCCTGGGAGGCGGATGCGAATTAGCTATGGCCTGCGATTTCCGGATCGCCAGCAACAAGGCAAAATTCAGCCAGCCGGAGGTAAGCCTCGGACTGATTCCCGGATATGCCGGCACCCAACGACTTTCGCGCATTGCCGGGATCTCCAACGCCCTGTTCATGATCGTGTCGGGCGACATGGTCACAGCCGATGAAGCGCTTCGCATGGGACTTGTCCAAAAAGTGACCGAGCCCGAGGAGTTGCTTACGGAGGCCAAAGCCCTGGCCGGACGCATTGCCTCCAAAGGCCCACTGGCTGTGAAAAAGGCCAAAGAGGTGGTCAGAAAAGGGATCCATATGGCGTTTGATGAAGCCTGCCGGTATGAAGCCGAGGAATTCGCCTCACTCTTCGGAAACGGCGAATCGGGCGAAGGGATGAAAGCCTTCCTGGAAAAACGCAAACCCAATTGGTAATTTCACAAATCTGCCATTATTATTTATTAGTTCTCAATTTTCAATTATCAATTAATAAAAACCCTATGAATTACACAGAAAGATTATCCAATGTCGCAGTGCTCGGAGCCGCGGGGAAGATGGGTAGCGGGATCCTGTTGCTCACAGCGCTGGAGATGGCTGATCTCAGCCTTAAGCCCGAGAACAAGGGGAAGGCTTTTGTGATCAACGCCATTGATGTATCTCGTGAAGCCCTGATCGGCCTGATGCGGTACATACGGGCTCAGGCGCTGAAAGCAGCCGAAAAGAAATCCGTTCAGCTTCGTGCCGCGTATGCCGACCGCGCCGACCTGATTGATAACGAAGAGATTATCAGGCAGTATGTTGAAGATGTCCTGCTGACCATCCATCCATCGGTTAACCTCGAAGCAGCTTATCAGGCCACCCTGGTCTTTGAAGCTGTGAAAGAGGACCCCGAAGTGAAAGTCAAACTGCTTTCGCAGATCGACGGGAATAATCCCAACAAACCCTGGTATTTTACCAATACCTCATCCATCCCGATCTCCGAACTGGATGAGAAGGCAGGATTGGGTGGCCGGATCATCGGGTTCCACTTTTACAATCCCCCTGCTGTCCAGAAACTGGTTGAGGTGATCAAGAGCAGGCACACCCTGCCTGAGGTGGAGGAGTTTGCGATGCAATACGCAAAGAACCTGCGGAAAGTGGTGGTTCCCTCGGCCGATTTTGCCGGGTTTATCGGCAACGGTCATTTCATGAGGGATGCCCTGCATGGCATTCATGAAGCGGAGAAACTGACCGGTGAGGTGACACTTCCCGAGGCGATCTATATGATCAACAAAGTAAGCCAGGAATACCTGGTACGTCCCATGGGGATCTTTCAGCTGATCGATTATGTTGGGGTGGATGTTTGCCAGTATATCATGAGCGTGATGAACCCTTATCTGAAGGATGAAGACCTTCACAGCGACTTTTTAGATAAGCTGATCGGGCAGGGAGTGAAGGGAGGCCAGTATTCCGACGGATCACAGAAGGACGGGATCCTGAAGTATGAAAAAGGAAAGCCGGTGGGAGTGTACAATCCTGACACCGGTAACTATATGAGTTTCCAAGAATTGCAGGCTGCCTGCGACGCCAAGCTGGGGCCGTTCCCAACTTCACTGAAACCCTGGAAGAGCGTTGCGTTTTCGGGAAAAGCCGATGAAATCATGAAGGGCATCTATGACGAGATGAAGGGGCTGGATACGCTGGGAGCCCGTTTGGCCAAAGCCTATGCCAGACGATCAAAGGAAATCGGTTTGCAACTGGTTGATGCCCAGGTTGCTTTCACGGAGAAAGATGTCAATACCGTATTGCTTACAGGCTTCTTTCATGCTTACGGACCAATCAACAATTATCTGGACTAAAAAACGGAGGAGAACCCATGAAACTACGCAAAAAAGTATATATGGTGGCTGGTTACAATACCATCTCGCTGGGAACTGGCCGCAAAGAATTTAACCCCAAAAAGCCGCGTCCGGGAATTGATGAGTATATGAAAGAGGCTGGTCAGGGTGTTTTGAAACAGATTGGCGGTGCCAAGAATGTTGATGAATCAGTGGTAGGCAACTTCATTGCCGCCCGTTTTAACCGGCAGGGGAACCTGGCGGCTTTCATGCCCATGATCGATCCCGAATTACGGTACAAACCTGCCGTGCGGGTTGAAGGGGCCTGTGGGTCGGGCGCATTGGCGCTGGCCACTGGCATCAAATCGGTGTTGGCCGAAACAGCAGACGTCGTACTGGTGATCGGCGTGGAGGTTCAGAATACGGTCAAGGCCATCTATGGTGCGGACATTCTGGCTGCTGCCGGATGGGCACTGGACCGGAAAGAGGGACATGCCTACTATTTTCCCGGAAAATTCAGCGACCGGGCGAAAGCCTACCAGGCGAAGTTTGGCCATGATAAAGCGAGGGAGGCAATGGCACAATGGTATGTCAATGCCATCGAGAACGCACGTACCTGTCCCACTGCCCAGGAGTATCATAACACAACTGTGGATCTCTTTGCCACGGGCATGACCCCTCCCAATCCAAAGGGGTTTGTCGACAGCCTGAATATTTTCGACTGTTCAAAGGTATCCGACGGGGCATCCGGCATTGCGATTGTCTCGGAAGAGGGGCTCAAGCGGGTCGGGATCCCCAAAAGCCAGGCCATCGAGGTGCTTGGTGTGGGCCAGGCTGAAGAAGACCTAACCAAACCGCCTGACGATCCCACCATCCTCGCCACCACGCGTGAAGCAGTTAAAAAGGCGCTGGAGTCGGCCGGGGTTATCAAAGAGCAGCTTGGGACCGTGGAGTGTCACGATTGTTTCACCATTGCCGGCATCCTTGCCGTAGAGGCGATCGGATTTGCCCCGCACGGAGGAGGCGCTGACTTCATTCTCCAGGGCCACACCAAACGCAATGGCAAAATCCCTTTCAATACAACAGGGGGGCTTGTTGGGTGGGGACACCCGACCGGCGGAACAGGGGTTCACCAGGCGGTGACCATCCTGGAACAACTGACCGGGAAAGCGGGAGATTCACAGGTTCCTATAACTTCAGAACGGCCCTACGGGTTGACCATTAACATGGGAGGCGACGATAAATCCCTGGTGGCCATTGTCTTCAAAAAAGCCGAATGAGCTGAATGAACCGGATTACCCGTCTCTTCAATATCCGTTATCCCATCATTCAGGCCGGGATGATCTGGTGCAGTGGGTGGAGATTGGCGTCGGCCGTGAGCAATGCCGGAGGTTTAGGCCTGATCGGCTCAGGCTCCATGGACCCTGATCTCCTCCGCGACCAGGTGCGCAGGTGCAAGCTGGCAACGGACAAGCCGTTTGGCGTCAATGTTCCCCTGATGTATGCCGGAAATGATGAGAAATTCAGGATCCTCGCCGAAGAGGGGGTGAAGATCATTTTTACTTCAGCCGGCAATCCTGCTACCTGGACGCAAACGTTGAAAGACCAGGGGTTTACAGTCGTTCATGTTGTTGCCAACAGCCGGTTTGCGGTCAAATGCCAGCATGCCGGCGTGGATGCAGTGGTGGCTGAAGGGTTTGAAGCGGGAGGGCACAATGGCCGGGAAGAGACGACAACGATGGTGCTGATTCCACAGGTCTGCAATGAGGTGGATCTCCCGGTGATTGCCGCCGGCGGGATTGCTTCCGGGAAGGCCATGCTGGCTGCGTTTGCGCTGGGCGCGGAAGGAGTCCAGATCGGCAGCCGGTTTGTAGCCACCGCCGAATCATCGGCACATCCCGGCTTTAAACAGAAGGTTTTGGAGGCGGCGGAGGGGGACACGATGCTTTCGTTGAAACGCATTGGTCCGGTCAGGTTGCTGAAAAACAGGTTCTTTGAAGAGGTCAGAGAACTGGAGGAGGCGGGAGCATCTGCGGAGGAGCTCTCCACCCTTCTTGGAAAGGGAAGAGCAAAAAAAGGCATGTTGGAAGGCAATCTGGAAGAAGGGGAGCTGGAGATCGGACAGGTCTCCGGCATGATCAATGAGATCATACCCGCCGGGGAGGTCATTGAGGAGATCATGAAGGAATTCCTGGAGATCCATAAGAAAATATCAGATCTTAATCTTAATAGCTAACCGATGCTGAATTTTGATTTTACAGAAGAACAACTGATGATCCGTCAGGCTGCACGTGATTTTGCCGAACGGGAGTTGCTCCCCGATGTGATTGAACGCGATGAAAAAGGCATTTTGGCCACCCGCCAGATCCAACTCCTGGGAGAGCTGGGTTTCTTAGGGTTGATGGTCGACCCTGCCTACGGAGGGGTGGGAATGGATACCACCTCCTACATCCTGGCTCTGGAGGAGATCTCGAAGATCGATTCTTCCGTTGGCGTACTGATGTCGGTTCAGAATTCCCTGGTGAACAACCCCATTGAGTCTTTCGGAACAGAGGAGCAAAAGCAGCGCTTCTTACCTGATCTGGCGCAAGCGAAAAAAATAGGGGCATTCCTGCTATCCGAACCCGAAGCCGGATCGGATGCCACCATGCAGCGAACCCAGGCCATCGATCAGGGGGACCACTACCTGGTGAACGGAACCAAGAACTGGATCTCCAATGCCAGCATTGCCGACATTTATATCCTGATCGCCCAAACAGACCCTGAGAAGCGGCACAAGGGAATCAACGCGCTGATCGTGGAAAAGAACTCTCCCGGGATCTCCCTGGGGCCTCACGAAAATAAAATGGGGATGCGAAGTTCCGACACCCATTCAGTGATGTTCACCGATGTCAAGGTCCCGAAAGAGAACCGGATCGGGGATAATGGGTGTGGATTCACGCTTGCCATGAAGATGCTTGATTCGGGCCGTATCGGGATTGCCTCTCAGGCATTGGGAATTGCCAAGGGGGCCTTTCAGCGGGCGTTGCACTATTCCAGGGAGAGGAAAGCCTTTGGTACAGAGATATGCAACCACCAGGCCATTGCATTCAAGCTGGCCGACATGGCAGTCAAGATCGAAACGGCTGAATTGCTGCTCTTGAAGGCTGGATGGCTCAAGGACCAGCATAAGTCGTATTCCGTGGCTTCCGCCATGGCGAAACAGTATTGTGCGGATATTGCGATGGAGGTGACCACCGAAGCCGTTCAGATCCATGGAGGGTACGGATATGTGAAGGAGTACCACGTAGAACGGCTGATGAGGGAAGCCAAAGTCACCCAGATCTATGAAGGAACTTCAGAGATTCAAAAAATAGTAATATCAAGGTCTTTATTAAGAGACGATTACCCTGTTTAAAATTTTTTTCACGGAAAGAATACCAAAAGCTTGAGAAACATTAATAATTTTACGTCGCCAAGGAAACGTTCCGAAATTATTTACTAATACTAAAAACTTGTTATTATGGCTGAAGAAAAAGTATTTTTTGAGGAAGGAGGTGTTAAAGTCACTAACTCCCGTTTTATGGTTCATGGCACTACGCACTCCATGAGTGGCGTGACCTCTGTAGAACAGGGCATTATCACGCCAAGCCGGAAATGGCCGATCATCCTGGCCGTGATCGGACTGTTGCTGTTCATCTGGAAATGGTGGATTGCCGTGATCGTCCTGGCTGGTGCCGTGCTCTGGTTTTTCTTGCAGAAAACGGAATACACCGTGGAGATGAGTTCTTCTTCCGGTAAAACGCAAGCACTCACGAGCACCGATAAAGATTTTATCGGCAAGGTGGTTGCCGCCCTGAATGACGCGATCGTACATCGGGGCTAGAAGATTATTTCGGTCAATCCCCCTCCCAGGCATTTTCCCGGGGAGGGGGATTGGCATTTTCAAGAATTTCATCAAGGTTGAGTCATGAAAAAGAGATTATTTCTTTTACTCTTTCTTTTCTCCTTTTTCTTTTCATATTCTCAGATTCTGAAAATTGATTCGGGATTGGTTGCCTTTTATCCGATGAATGGAAAAGGAACAGATGAAAGCGGCAATAAAAAGCACGGGTCGCTGCATACCGCCAATGCTGCCGCAGATAAAGACGGGAACCAACGCGCAGCCACACAGTTCACTGTTGGTAAAGGTATGTACAAACGGGGCCTGTGGGCTCCGGTAGATATCAATCCTTCCGCCTGTCCGCTTCTGACCGTTACTGCCTGGATCAAGACAGACAAGACCTATGGACATCAGGATATCATCACCAATGGCGATAAGGATAATTGTCGTGGGATCGTCATTGACAAAGATGACGGGGATTACCATTGGTCGGCAAATTGCGGAAAGGATGGCATTCTTCACGGCCCCCTGGTGACGACCGAATGGGTTTTCGTTGCCGTACTCTATGACCAGCCCGATCAGGCAGTCAGGCTGATCGTCAACAACCAGGTTTATGCCAGTCCCGGCAGGATGGGTAAAGGTTCGGATATCCTGACGATCGGGAATTTTGAAGGGATTGTCGACAATGTGAGGATCTATGACCGGCTGCTTACCCTGCCTGAACTGGAGGAATTGTATCAGGGAGCCATCAACATCGATACGGATGAGTTCCTCATCAGGAAGCGTGTCGATTACAAGAAAAAGAGGGAGGAAGAGAGACTGGCGGAGCTTCGGGAGAATCCGATGAGGCGTACCTCCAGGTCAAAATTCCGGGTCTATGAGGAGGCTAACAGCTCGACGATCCAATCCTACCTGGAGGATGGAGACACCATCAAGATCCTCGACATAGGGGAGGATTGGTCCAATGTAGCCTATAGAGGAGACAAGACCGGCTATATCAGCAACTCAACCCTCTACGACGACACCTATCCGGCCGACGGTTCCGGACTGCTTTTCACGATGAAGTACACCCTTAGGAACCTCTTTAAGTTCACCTCCCTGCGATCGTGGATTATCGTGATCGTGAGTGCCCTGGTCCTCTTCTTCGCTTTTCGCTATTTTTACAGGATTGAAGGATTCTTTTGGCGTTTGGGCAATACGGAAAGGGGAGCCATGGGAGCGAGCCGTTCCGATCCGGATGCCTATAAACCATCGTTTCTTCGCAGGTTCTTTACCTACTACCGGTTCAGGTGGTGGCCACTCACCATCGGCATGATCGGGGCCCTGGCCCTGCTGGTGGCAGCCATCTGGGACGGTTCGGAGTTAGAGTGGTATTTCTCACAGGGGATCAATATTATTCCGGTTGGGTTCGAACGCCCGATCCATTGGTTCCTTTATGCGGTGACCCTCCTCATTTTATTGATGACCTGTGTGACGATCCTCGAGAGCTTTGTTATCGGGGGATGGAAAGGGGGGATCCTCAGGGTTCTCTTTTTTCTGGTTTTCAATTTGTTGGCGTTTTTTGTCTTCTTCTACCTCTTTTTCGTCTTCATTGTCATCCTCGCCATTATCTTTGGCATCACCATCTTTTCAGGAGGGTTCAGCAATGACCGGACCTATTATTATTATGATTAGCTTGCGCAATCACCATGGCTGATAACTATTATGTCACGAAGGATTTTCCTGAAAAGAAAATCGATCAGATTTGGGAAAAAGAGTCACACGTTCACCTGATCGCTGCCAGTTCAAGTCAATGGATCGTTGTAGCGGATGATGCCAGCCGTTTTACCGGTCAGCGTTGGTCAACCCGGGAGGAGTTCCCTGCCGAACCGATCAAAGCAGGATGGGATGAGCAGTACGATATCACCTCCATTGGATACGGCGGAGATGGCCGGTGGTTTCTGGTTATGTCACAGGACAGCGGATTCACTGACCAGCGTTGGAACACCCGGACAGACTTCCCTGAGAAAGAGATCAAGCAGGGATATAAGGATGGTTTTTATATCACCGAGATGGTTTACGGCTATGACGTATGGGCGCTTGTAATGTCGAAGCTTCCCGATTATTCCCATCAGATCTACGGGTTGTATAATGAAGTCCCTGAGAATGTGATCAAGCAGTACTGGGATAAAGGGTATTCCATCACATCACTTTCACCGGGCAGGGGGAAATGGGCACTGGCAATGACAAAAACACCCCTGATCCAGAACCAGTTTTTTGTCTATAACCCGGTGATGCCGCTGGATGATGTAAATGAAAAATTGCGTGAAGGGTACCGGATAAGCAAGATGTGCTATGGAAATGGAACCTGGATGGTGGTGATGAATTTGTGGGCTGATCAGGCGGGGGCAGAACCGATCGAAGGCGCCATGGATGAGCCTGTCCAGCAGGTCGAGTACTCGTCCGGATCACCGCAAAAGAACACGAAGGCGTCAGATCCGGATAATCCTGAAACATTGGAAGATATCCTTCAGGAATTCAATCAACTGGTAGGGCTTAAGGAGATCAAGGAGGAGATCAACAGCCTGATCGAATTGATTAAAATTGAAAAACTTCGCCGCGAACGGGGGATGAGTCCTGATTCCCCAGCGCTTCACTGGGTTTTCTCAGGGTCTCCCGGAACAGGAAAGACCACCGTTGCCCGCTACATGGGACGCATCTATAAGGCTCTCGGGATGTTGAAGAAGGGACATCTGGTGGAGGTCGACCGGTCGGGACTGGTGGCCGAATTCATTGGCCATACGGCAAAAAACACAGACAAAGTGGTGCAGTCGGCCCTCGATGGTGTCTTGTTCATTGATGAAGCCTACAGCCTCATCCCGGAAGATTCTGGCCGCGATTTTGGAATGGAAGCAGTAGACACCCTCGTGAAACGCATGGACGATTACCGCGACCGTCTGGTGGTGATCGTGGCCGGCTATACCGAGGAGATGCACCGGTTCATCAACAGCAATCCCGGCCTGCAATCGAGGTTTGTTCAAACCTTTCAGTTTCCCGATTACACACCTGAGGAACTTTTTCAAATTTTCAATCGGATCTCAGACGGGAAAAAGAACATCTTGACTGAGGATGCCGCTGAAAAGCTTAAACGGTATTTTTCATACATCTATAATGCCCGGACGAAATCCTTCGGGAATGGACGAAAAGTCCGGAATATCTATGAGGAGATGATCAGACGTCAGGCTGTGAGGCTTGGTCAGCTGAAGAAAATATCAGATAAGGATCTGATGACTTTTACGTTGGAAGATGTTGAACGGACCGTGGAGGATGAGTTCGTGGATGAAAAAATCGAATCTCTTGATGAGATCTTGGCCGAACTGAATGAACTTGTCGGTTTGAAGGAGATCAAAGCGGATGTCAGGACCCTGATCAATTTCATCAAAGTGGAGAAAATGAAAGCCGAGAAGGGGATGAAACCCGAAGCTCTGACGCTGCACAGCCTCTTCATGGGGCCTCCCGGGACGGGGAAAACCACTGTTGCCCGGTTGATCGGCCGGATCTTCAAATCTCTCGGCATCCTGCCATCGGGCCATGTGGTGGAGGTGACCCGTACCGATCTTGTGGGAGAGTTTATCGGCCACACAGCCCCAAAAACAGAGAAGGTGCTGGATGCTGCCATGCATGGGATCCTTTTTATCGATGAGGCATATATGCTGAAGCCCGAGGGGATCCAGAATGATTTCGGTCAGGAGGCTGTGGATACCATCCTTAAAAGAATGGATGACGACCGGGATAAATTTGTCGTGATCATGGCGGGATATCCCGATGAGATGGACCGCCTGATCAGATCCAATCCCGGACTGAAGTCAAGGTTTAAACGGTATTTTCATTTCAACGATTACCTGCCGGAGGATCTGGTTAAAATTTTCCTTCGATTTTGTGACAAACACGAAATCAAACTGGAAAAGGAAACCGAACCACTGATAACCAGCTACCTGAAGGATCAGTACAGCATGAGGGACCGTACCTTCGGCAATGGCAGGATGGTAAGGAACTTTTACGAAGAGATCGTAAGGGCACAATCGGATCGTATTGCCGGCTCAACCGGGGAAATAACTTCCGAAATGTTGACTACCTTTACAGTGGCAGACATAAGGAATGCAATGGATGGATCTACTTCAGGCAAGCCTGGCCCCACAGGAACAAATCGTTCAGGACAGGGACGAAATTGAATTTTTACTACTTTTATTCCGCGACAAGTCAGAGAAATGAGAGGCGATATTGACTGGAAAGGAAGGACTATCCTGATCGTTGAAGATGATCAGATCAGTTTCAGTTATATGGACTTCCTGCTCAGGCCGACAAAAGCTACGATCTTTCATGCACTGGAGGGTCAACAGGCAATCAACATCTGTACCATGCACCCCGAAATTGAAGTTGTTCTGATGGATGTGAGGTTGCCGGGAATGAATGGCCTGGATGCCACCAAGGCGATCACCGCTCTGAGAGCAGACCTGCCTGTGATTGCCCAAACGGCATACGCTACTGAGGAAGACCAGCAGGCGGCATTATCAGCAGGATGCCGGGATTTCATCGCCAAACCGGTTCCGGCCAATGAAATGCTCAGGATGATAAAAAAGTATCTTGAGAGGGAAAACGCGGTTGATACGAACTAAAAAAAAAAGCCCTTCCCGGAGCTGCTTCTAACTTCTAACTTCTGACCTCTAACTTCAACTTGTGGGATGTGAGGGATTCGAACCCACGACCCCCGCCCTGTCAAGGCGATGCTCTAAACCAACTGAGCTAACATCCCAAAACGGCTGCAAATTTAATGAAAGTTTTTAGATATCCGAGGACCTGCTGATTGGATTCAGGATGCCGGATGCCGGATGATAAGTTGAACGCTTATTCCTTCAACGTCTTACCTCCCTCTTCCTTCTTCCCTCTGCCCTCTTCCCAGTTTCTCTTCGAATAATTTTCTATTTTTGTTGTTTATCCATCAAACACATTCAGGAATGCAGAAAAAAATAGTACGAATAGCGTTAGTGGTCCTGATCGGCGGCCTTGTCTTTGCAGGACACTCCCAAACGGAATTGAAGAAGATTACGCTCGGGGATGTTTTTAAAAAACGTCTCTTTTCCTCGAAGGGCGTCTATGGGATGCGATCCCTGAAAGACGGACGGTATTTCTGCCAGGTGAAGAACGACAGCCTCAATGTTTACGAATATCTGACGGGTGACTATGTGCGGACCATTGTCACCTCCGGTGAACTGGTGCCTCCGGGAGATTCGGTACCCGTGCCGATTTCCAGCTATGAACTGAGTGACGATGAATCAAAGATCCTCTTCTCAAAGGACGAAGAATCCATTTACCGGCACTCCACAAAAGCATACTATTATATATATGATCTGACCTCCAAACGGCTGACCCCTTTGTCGGCCGGTGAGAAACAGCGGCTGGCCACCTTTTCACCGGATGGCCGGTACGTAGCCTTTGTTCGCGACAACAATCTTTTTGTTAGGGATCTTTCAGCCGGTCTTGAAGCCAAAGGGGATTCCGGTGAAAAGAGTGCTGAAATCCAGATTACACAGGATGGAAAGATCAACGAGATCATCAACGGGGCAACCGATTGGGTGTACGAAGAGGAGTTTGGGTTCACTAAGGCCTTTTTCTGGTCACCCGACAGCAAAAAGATTGCCTATTACCGCTTTGATGAGTCGCGTGTGAAAGAGTACACCCTTGAATATTATGGGGATATTTATCCCGAGATCTATAAATACAAATACCCGAAAGCAGGGGAAGATAACTCCCTGATCGGCATATTGATATACAGTCTGGAGGGAGGAGAGCCCCTTGCGGTGGACCTTGGAGCCGAAACGGACATCTATATCCCCAGGATGAAATGGACCACAGATCCGAACAGACTGGCCTTTTACCGGCTGAACCGGCATCAGAACAAACTTGAGCTGATGCTTGCCAATGCCTCCGACGGATCGTCAACAGTCATCCTGACCGAGGAAAATCCCTGGTATGTTGAGATTACTGATGACTGGACCTTCCTGAAGGATGGCAAGTCGTTGCTCCTTACCAGCGAAAAAGGGGGATACAACCATCTTTATCTCTATGACCTGAAAGGGGACTTGATCCGGCAGCTGACATCGGGAAACTGGGAAGTGACCACTTTGTATGGTATTGATGAAGAGTTGGGCCGTGTCTATTTCCAATCTGACCGGCTGTCACCCATGGACCGGGAGGTGGATTTGGTCAGTCTGGAGGGGAATGACCTGCAAGTGCTTTCGGGGAAGGAGGGGACCAATGGAGCCCAGTTCAATGCCGACTACTCTTTTTATATCAACAACTGGTCTGACATCAATACACCGCCTGTCATAACGGTCAACAATGCCATGGGAAAAGAGGTGCGTCTCCTGCAGGATAACCATGCGCTGGTAGAAAGAATGAAGGAGTATGATTTTTCAACTGTCGATTTTTTCACTTTCACCACACCTGAAGGAATTGATCTGAACGGTTGGATGATGAAACCGTCAGGCTTCTCCGAAGATGTCAAGTATCCGGTTTTATTTTCCATCTATGGCGGACCAGGTTCCCAGACGGTGATCAATCGCTGGGGGGCGGCAAACTCCTGGGACCAGTTCCTGGCACAACAAGGCATTATTCTGGTCTCTGTCGACAACCGGGGGACAGGAGGACGTGGCCAGGAGTTTAAAAAATGTACTTACCTGGAACTCGGGAAATTTGAAACCATCGACCAGATTGAAGCCGCAAAGTATCTTGCTTCCCTGCCCTATGTTGATTCCAGCCGCATCGGGATGTGGGGCTGGAGTTTTGGAGGTTACCTGACCCTCTCAAGCCTGACGAAAGGGGCTGATTATTTCTCCATGGGCGTTGCTGTGGCTCCCGTGACAAACTGGAAATACTACGACAATATCTACACGGAGAGGTTTATGCAGAAGCCAAAGGAGAACGAACAAGGGTATGAGGACAACTCACCTGTCAACCATGCAGACAAGCTGAAGGGCGAGCTCCTGATCATTCACGGGATGGCGGATGACAATGTGCATGCCCAAAACACCTACGATATGATCACAGCCCTGGTGGCGGCCGACAAGCACTTTGATCTGCAGATTTATCCGAACAGCAATCACGGAATCTACAGCGGAAAAAACACCCCCTGGCACAACTACAGCCAGATGACCGATTTTATCCTTAAACACCTGACAGGCACCGAGGCACGCTAAATTTTCAATTTTACATTTTGCATTTTACATTTTATTAGGTACCTTTGCAGCCCTTTTTAAGAATTATTTGTTCCATCAAACAAGAAAGTGAGCAGTAAAGCATGATTGTAGTACCTGTTAAAGAAGGCGAAAATATCGACCGCGCGCTGAAAAAACTAAAGCGTAAATTTGAGAAAACCGGTGTCGTAAGAGAGGTTCGTGAGCGTCAGAAGTTCACCAAGCCCTCCGTGAAGCGCAGGGAAGAGGTTCAAAAAGCGATTTATATCCAAAAGCTTCAGCAGGAACAGAGTTAAACCTTGTTTTTGTAAGAAGAAATTTTGATCCGGGGAAATATAGTTGTATATTTATCCGGAAAATTGGGGAATCCATCAAAGTTTCTTCTTATTTTTTTGGCGGTGGTGAAGGAGATTTTCATTGAATATATAAAATTTGAGAAACGGTACTCAGCACATACCGTCACAGCCTACCAGAACGACCTTACTCAATTTTTTAACTTTATTGAAACCGAGTATGATATCCGCGACCTTGCCGTGGTGGATCATCAGATTATCCGATCGTGGCTGGTTCACCTGATTGGGCAGGGGGTGAGCGAGCGGAGTGTCAACCGGAAAATCACCACCCTGAAGTCCTTTTACCGTTTCCTTGTAAAAACGGGAAACGTGGAGGTAAATCCGATGAACCGGCTCTCCTCACTGAAGACAAGCAAGCGGTTGCCAGTCTTTCTGGAGGAGGAACGGATGGATCGCCTGTTCGATCTGGTTGAATTTGGGGATGATTATCCGGGCACACGGAACAAGCTGATCCTTGAGATGCTTTATTCGACGGGGATGCGGTTGTCGGAGCTGGTCAATCTGCATGATTACGATGTTGACTTGCATCATGCCAGCCTGAAAGTTCTCGGAAAACGTAATAAAGAGCGAATTATCCCGTTTGGATCTACATTGGGAGAGTCAATAAAAAGGTACCAGGGATTGAAGAGGGAATTGTTCCCCGCTCAAGCCTGGCTTTTTCTCACCGACAGCGGGGCACAGATTTATCCAAAGATGGTTTACCGGATCGTTCACGATGCGCTTGCTCAGGTTTCCACGCTGACCCGAAGGAGTCCTCATATTCTCCGTCACACCTTTGCCACCCATCTGTTGAACCATGGGGCTGAATTAAACGCCGTGAAGGAGTTGCTGGGACACAGCAGTCTGGCCGCCACACAGATTTATACCCATAATGAGATTGAAAAATTAAAGCGAATATATCAACAAGCTCATCCAAAAGCTAATTAAAAAGGAGGTGTTATGAACTTGATTATTAATTCAGTACATTTTAAGGCCGATAAAAAATTAGAGCTCTATATCAAAGATAAGCTGGATAAACTGCCCTCGGTCTTTGACGGGGTGATCGGAGCGGAAGTCAAACTGAAGCTGGATAATTCGGATATTCCTGAAAATAAAATTGCCGAAATACGATTAATGGTCAGGGGGAATGACTTGTTCGTAGTGAAAGCGGCAAAGACGTTTGAGGAGGCGATCTCCAAAACAACGGATGTACTTCGTCGTCAATTGAGAAAGTACAAAGAGAAGCAACGTGGGAAATAATAATCGCTAAATTTTAACAAATCTCTTTGATAATTTTCTAATTCTTTATACTTTTGCAGTCCTTTTTCGTGAAGGACTGTTTTTTTATAGGCCGATGTTCATTGAAAGTTTGTCAGGAGACGCACACACTGCGTTTGTTGGCATCGTAGAGCCGGTGAGGATTCCGGCAGTACGGTAACAGGGAGGACAATATACGCCGATGTAGCTCAGTTGGTAGAGCAGCTGATTTGTAATCAGCTGGTCGGCGGTTCGAGCCCGTCCATCGGCTCTGATAGGGTGATGATCTACTGCGTCTTCAAAAAACGGGGAGATACCAGAGCGGTCAAATGGGGCAGACTGTAAATCTGTTGGCTAAGCCTTCGGAGGTTCGAATCCTCCTCTCCCCACCAAATCAGATGGTGAAATGGTGAAATGGTGAAATGGTGAAAACAAGCTGAAATAGAGAATCACCACACCACCACATCACCACATCACCAAATTTTTTGCGGAAGTAGCTCATTTGGTAGAGCGGAAGCCTTCCAAGCTTCAGGTGGCGGGTTCGAGCCCCGTCTTCCGCTCAGGTCCGGAAGGATCCAGGCTGAATTTAAGCCTTTGTAGCTCAGGGGTAGAGCACTTCCTTGGTAAGGAAGGGGTCAGCAGTTCAATTCTGCTCAAAGGCTCATTAATCTTGCAATTAATCATAAATCACGTAATTAAACTTTAATTCAACATGGCAAAAGAAAAATTTGAACGTTCGAAACCGCACGTCAATGTTGGGACCATTGGGCACATTGACCACGGTAAAACCACTCTCACAGCTGCTATCACACTGGTGCTGGCAGAAAAAGGACTTTCTGCGTTCCGCTCGTTTGATTCCATCGACAATGCTCCGGAAGAGAAAGAAAGAGGGATTACGATCAACACTGCACACATTGAATACCAGACGGCAAACCGGCATTACGCACACGTGGACTGCCCCGGTCACGCCGACTATATAAAGAATATGGTTACCGGTGCCGCCCAGATGGACGGTGCCATCCTCGTGGTGGCCGCTACCGACGGCCCTATGCCCCAGACCAACGAGCACATCCTGCTTGCCCGTCAGGTGGGTGTGCCGAGAATGGTTGTTTTTATGAACAAATGTGATAGCGTTGACGATCCTGAACTTCTCGATCTCGTGGAGATGGAAATTCGTGAGCGTCTCTCCTTTTACGGGTTTGATGGTGACACTACGCCGGTGATCCGCGGATCTGCCCTGGGCGGACTTAACAAAGAGCCTCAGTGGGTGGAAAAGATCATGGAGCTGATGGATGCCGTTGATGAATATATTCCGATGCCGCAACGCGATGTGGATAAGCCGTTCCTCATGCCCGTTGAAGACGTGTTCTCTATTACCGGCCGTGGTACGGTGGCAACCGGAAGAATTGAAACCGGTGTGATCCTTACCGGAGATCCTGTTGAGATCATCGGAATGGGTGCCGAGAAACTGAAGTCAGTGGTGACGGGTGTTGAGATGTTCCGGAAGATCCTCGACAGGGGAGAAGCCGGTGACAACGCCGGTTTGTTGCTCCGCGGTATCGACAAGGATGAGATCCGTCGGGGTATGGTGATCGCAAAACCCGGTTCCATTACCCCGCACAAACACTTCAAGGCAGAGGTCTATATCCTGAAGAAGGAAGAGGGTGGACGCCATACGCCGTTCCATAACAAATACCGTCCGCAATTCTATTTCAGAACCACTGACGTGACCGGTGAAATCATTCTTCCCCAGGGAGTGGAAATGGTGATGCCCGGTGACAACCTGAGCATTGAAGTGCAACTGATCTCCGAGATCGCCATGAATAAAGGACTCCGTTTTGCTATTCGTGAAGGCGGACGTACCGTTGGCGCCGGTCAGGTAACTGAAATTATCGAATAACCGACTTGATGAATTAAAGATTAATTGCACACGGGTGTAGCTCAATTGGTAGAGTGGCGGTCTCCAAAACCGTAGGCTGTGGGTTCGACTCCTACCACCCGTGCAAATATTTGGATAAATGGCTAAGTTTAAATTGGTTACCTACGTCAAAGAGAGTTACGACGAACTGGTCCATAAAGTCTCCTGGCCTACATGGCCTGAATTGCAAAGCAGCGCGATCGTCGTATCTGTGGCATCGATTATCATTGCCCTGGTCGTTTTTGCCATGGACGAAGTTTTCCGGAACCTTCTGATGCAGTTTTACAAACTTTTCTAGCCATTCCGGAAGAATTATCTGAACATTTACAGGATTCTACACTCCGAAACAATTGCACTGAAGGCATGAGTGAACAGGATAAAAAATGGTACGTTGTCAGAGCCATCAGCGGTAATGAGAAGAAGGTGAAGCAATACCTCGAGAGCGAAATTGCAAACCACAACCTTCAGGATTATATCACCCAGGTTCTGATCCCTACCGAGAAGGTTTACATGATCCGTAACGGGAAGAAGGTCAGCAAGGAACGGAATTATTTCCCCGGCTATGTCCTCATCGAAGCCAACCTGGTGGGTGAAGTTCCCCATATCATCCGGAATGTTCCGGGTGTCCTCGGATTTCTGGGCGCCAAAGGGGAAGCGCATCCCCTCCGTCCCTCCGAAGTGAAGCGGCTTCTCGGGAAATTTGATGAGCTGTCGGAACAGGGGGAAGAGGTCAACATCCCCTATATCATCGGCGAAACCGTAACCGTGGTGGATGGCCCCTTCAACAGCTTCAGCGGAGTGATCGAAGAGATCAATGAAGAAAAGAAAAAACTGAAAGTGATGGTCAAGATCTTTGGGAGGAAAACCCCCCTGGAGCTTGGGTTCATGCAGGTACAAAAAGAGTAGGGACGCGGCAGGCCGCATTTTATAAGTAAGTAAGGACGTGGCATGCCACGTCTCACCATTAACAAGAGAACAATGGCAAAAGAAGTAGCTGGATTAATTAAGTTGCAGATCAAAGGTGGCGCTGCCAACCCTTCACCCCCGGTTGGACCGGCTTTGGGTGCAAAAGGTGTGAATATCATGGAGTTCTGCAAACAATTCAATGCTCGGACCCAGGATAAAGCCGGGAAGGTCATCCCTGTGATCATTACCGTTTACCGTGACAAATCGTTTGATTTTATTATCAAGACGCCTCCGGTCGCCGTGCAGCTCATGGAAGCTGTGAAACTACAGAAAGGATCGGCAGAACCCAACCGGATGAAGGTGGGATCTGTCTCGTGGGATCAGGTGAAGCGGATCGCAGAGGACAAGATGACCGACCTGAACGCGTTCACCGTGGAATCCGCCATGAAAATGGTTGCCGGAACGGCCCGCAGCATGGGGATCAACGTTACCGGAACGGCCCCCTTCTGATCCTTTCTCCGACTGATACATGAAAAAATAAATTACCGCATATGACAAAATTGACAAAGAAGAGAAAAGCAGCTTTTGAAAAGTACAACCGGGAGGCTGTTTACTCACTGACTGATGCAATAGGTATTGTCAAGGAAATTACCGAAACGAAATTTGATTCCTCCGTTGATATAGACATCCGCCTGGGCGTAGATCCCCGTAAGGCAAACCAAATGGTTCGTGGTACCGTGACGCTTCCACACGGAACCGGGAAAACAATCAGGGTGCTGGTGTTGTGTACTCCCGACAAGGAAGAAGAGGCCAAAGAAGCCGGAGCTGACTTTGTTGGACTGGATGATTACATCAATAAAATCAAAGGGGGCTGGACAGACGTGGATGTTGTGATCACGATGCCTAGTGTTATGGCAAAAGTAGGGGCTCTTGGAAAAATCCTCGGGCCGCGCGGACTGATGCCAAACCCCAAAACCGGAACCGTCACCATGGAGGTGGGTAAAGCCGTCCAGGATGTGAAAGCCGGTAAAATTGATTTTAAGGTTGATAAATATGGTATCATCCACGCTTCAGTGGCCAAGGTCTCTTTTGAGCCTTCGAAAATTGAAGAGAACGCCAAGGAACTTATCCAGACGGTGATCAAACTGAAACCTGCTTCCGCTAAAGGGACTTATGTAAAAAGTATCTACCTCTCGAGTACCATGAGTCCGGGAGTGCAGGTGGAACCCAAATCTGTTACGGCTTAATTTTTCAGTAATCTGAACATCAATTATGAAAAAAGAAGAAAAGAATCAGTTAATTGATTCCATGGTTGAGAAACTGAAAGAGGCCAATATTTTTTACCTGACCGATATTTCCGACCTGAATGTGGAGACTTCCGGAAATCTGCGCAGGCTTTGCTTTAAACGCAATGTCCAGTTGCAGATGATCAAGAACACTCTCCTCAAAAAAGCCATGGAAAGAAGCGGCAGGGAATTTGAACCTTTTTACAGCATTCTCAACGGATCCACCTCGATCATGTTTGCCGAAGTCGCCAACGACCCGGCCCTCCTGATCCAGGAATTCCGGAAGAAGCATTCAAAACCCATCCTGAAAGGGGCGTGGGTGGAAGAGACCGCTTACCTCGGAGACGATCAACTGAGCGCATTGGCCAGCATCAAGTCGAAGAATGAACTCGTTGCAGACCTGATTGCCTTGCTGCAATCCCCTGCAAAGAACCTGATCTCGGCGCTGCAGTCTGGCGGAACAAACCTTTCGGGTATCGTCAAAACATTGTCGGAAAGACCCGAATAATCATTGAGTTAAACAACAAGATTTATAAACCGTCCGGAATGACCGGAAACCAAAACAACAATTGAAATGGCAGACTTAAAAGCTTTTGCTGAACAGTTAGTGAACCTGACCGTCAAAGAGGTCAATGAATTGGCAGCCATCCTGAAAAATGAATATGGTATCGAACCCGCAGCCGCTGCTGTTGCTGTTGCTGCTCCCGCTGCTGCCGCAGCTGAAGGTGGTGCAGAAGCTGCAGAACAGACAGCTTTTGACGTGATCCTGAAACATCCGGGTCAAGCCAAGCTGGCCGTCGTAAAACTCGTTAAGGAACTCACCAGCCTCGGACTGAAAGAGGCCAAAGAACTCGTGGATGCTGCCCCCAAGGCAATCAAGGAAGGCGTATCGAAAGATGAAGCACAGGCATTGATGAACCAACTTACGGAGGCAGGTGCAGAGGTTGAAATTAAGTAGACTATACTTTCTCATACCTAATCAGTTATAGACTTTCCCCGGGAGAGGGGAAAGTCTATAACTTGTTTATATTGGAAGTTTAATTAGTTTCTTAACCTGTCCCGCCAGGGCGGGACCCAAACCCAAAGACCTTGGCACCAAATAAAACCCAAAAAATCAGTTTCGCATCTGCCAAGATTCAGGCTGAATACCCCGATTTTCTTGATGTTCAGATTCAATCCTTCAAGGATTTTTTCCAGCTCGAAACCAATCCTGAGAACCGGATCAATGAAGGTCTTTTTAAAGTATTCGCCGAAAATTTCCCCATATCAGATGCCCGGAACAACTTCGTACTGGAATTCCTCGATTACTTCATCGATCCACCCCGGTATTCCATTGAGGAGTGTATCGAGCGCGGATTGACATACAGCGTTCCGCTGAAGGCCAAATTGAAACTTTACTGCACCGATCCTGAACATGAAGATTTTGAAACCATTATTCAGGATGTCTATCTTGGCATGATCCCCTACATGACTCCCAGGGGGACCTTTGTCATCAACGGTGCCGAACGTGTGATCGTATCACAGCTGCACCGTTCTCCGGGCGTCTTTTTCAGCACCAGCTACCACGCCAACGGAGTTCAACTCTACTCGGCCCGTATCATTCCCTTCAAAGGTTCATGGATTGAATTTACCACCGATATCAACAATGTGATGTACGCCTACATCGACCGGAAAAAGAAATTGCCGGTCACCACGTTGTTGCGGGCTATCGGGTATGAATCGGACAAAGATATCCTGGAGATTTTCAACCTCGCTCATGAGGTGAAGGTGAGCAAAGCGACCCTGAAGAAAGCCATCGGATCAAAACTTGCCGCAAGGGTGGTCAGGACATGGATCGAGGATTTTGTGGATGAAGATACAGGGGAGGTGGTCTCCATTGAGCGGACCGAAGTGATCATCGAACGGGAGACCGTCCTCGAAGATGCACATGTGGATATGATCCTGGATGCCGGCATCAAGACGGTCCTGATCCATACCGCCGACTCGCTGACAACCGATTACTCCATCATCTTCAATACCCTCCAGAAAGACCCGGCCAACTCGGAAAAAGAGGCGGTTGAATTCATTTACAGACAGCTCAGAAATGCGGAGCCTCCAGACGAAGAGACAGCCAGGGGCATTATCGAAAAGCTGTTTTTCTCTGACAAACGATATGACCTGGGTGATGTCGGAAGGTACCGGATCAACAGGAAACTGAATATGAACACCCCGATGGAGATCAAGGTGTTGACGAAAGAAGACATCATCTCCATTATCAAATACCTGATCGAACTGGTGAACTCCAAAGCGGAAATCGACGACATCGACCACCTCAGCAACCGTCGCGTCAGAACCGTAGGAGAGCAGTTGTACAACCAGTTTGGCGTTGGGTTGTCCAGAATGGCCCGCACCATCAGGGAACGGATGAATGTGCGCGACAATGAGGTGTTTACCCCGACTGACCTGATCAATGCGAAGACCCTGTCGTCCGTGATCAACACCTTTTTCGGGACCAACCAGCTGTCGCAGTTCATGGACCAGACCAACCCGCTGGCAGAGCTTACCCACAAACGAAGGATCTCTGCTCTCGGTCCGGGTGGATTGTCGCGCGAACGTGCAGGATTTGAGGTCCGCGACGTGCATTATACCCACTATGGCCGGCTCTGTACCATCGAAACGCCGGAAGGCCCCAATATCGGACTGATCTCCTCCCTCTGTGTCTATGCGAAGATTGACCGGCTTGGATTCATTGAAACTCCTTACCGCAGGGTGATCGAAGGGAAGGTGGCTCTTGAGGATGCTCCGGTTTACCTGACGGCAGAAGAGGAGGAGAACAAGATCATTGCCCAGGCCAGTACGCCCATCGGTGAACACGGTATCCTGGAGGATGAACGCGTCAAGGTGCGTTATCTGGCTGATTATCCAATCATTGAGAGAACGAAGGTCGACCTGATCGATGTGGCTCCCAATCAGATCGCATCGATTGCAGCCTCGCTGATCCCCTTCCTCGAGCACGATGACGCCAACCGCGCCCTGATGGGATCGAACATGATGCGTCAGGCGGTGCCGTTGCTCAACCCGGAAGTGGCGCTCGTGGGCACAGGCATTGAGAAAATGGTGGCTACCGACTCACGTGTCCTTATCAATGCCGAAGGCGATGGGGTGGTTGAACGGGTGGATGCCAATGAGATCGTCATCAACTACCACCGAAGCGAAAATGAAAAGCTCGTCAGCTTTGACGACGACCTGAAAACCTACAAGCTGATCAAGTTTGCCCGTACCAACCAGAACACCTGTATCAACCTTCGACCGATTGTAAGACAGGGAGATAAAGTGACGAAAGGAATGGTGCTTTGTGAAGGGTATGCCACCCAGGATGGAGAGCTGGCTCTTGGCCGCAACCTGATGGTTGCCTTCATGCCGTGGAAGGGATACAATTTTGAGGATGCCATCGTGATCTCCGAGAAGGTGGTGAAGGAGGATATCTTCACCTCCATCCATATCGAAGAGTTTACCCTGGAGGTCAGGGACACCAAGCGGGGCGTGGAAGAGCTCACGAACGATATCCCGAATGTAAGCGCTGAAGCTACCAAGGACCTCGATGAAAACGGACTGATCCGGATCGGGGCGGAAGTGAACGAAGGGGATATCCTCATCGGAAAGATCACCCCCAAGGGCGAAAGCGATCCCACACCTGAGGAAAAACTCCTGCGGGCCATTTTTGGTGACAAGGCAGGCGATGTCAAGGATGCTTCGCTCAAGGCACCTCCCTCCATGAAAGGGGTGGTGATCGATAAAAAACTCTTCTCAAGGGTCATCAAGGACAGGAAAGCCAAGATCAAGGAGAAAGAGGACCTGAAGAAGATCGATGATGAATTCCACAAAGAAGAGGCCAAACTAAAGGCCAAACTGGTTGAGAAACTTGGCGTGCTTGTCAATGGAAAGATCTCGCAGGGGGTTTATAACAATTTTAAAACCGAAGTGGTCCCGAAAGGCACCAAATTCTCGGCGAAGGTTTTGAACGACATTGATTTCCTTATGGTGAATCCGAGCAAATGGACCACCGACAAGGATAAAAATGAGATGGTCAAGGTGTTGATCAACAACTTTATCATCAAGCATAAGGAGTTATTGGGGAAATTCAACCGGATCAAGTTCACCGCCATGGTAGGGGATGACCTTCCGGCCGGCATTGTGCAAATGGCCAAGGTCTATATCGCCAAGAAACGGAAACTCAAGGTTGGGGATAAGATGGCAGGCCGTCACGGGAACAAGGGGATCGTGGCGAAGATCGTTAGGGAAGAGGATATGCCCTTCCTGAAGGACGGAACCCCTGTGGATGTGGTGCTGAACCCGTTGGGCGTACCATCCCGTATGAACCTGGGACAGATCTATGAGACCATTCTCGGATGGGCCGGAAAGAAACTCGATATCCGGTTCACTTCTCCCATCTTCAACGGCGCCTCACAGGATCAGATCAATGCGTATCTCAAACAGGCCGGCCTTCCGGAAAACGGGAAGGTATATCTCTATGACGGTCTCAGCGGGGAGCGTTTCGACCAGCCGACAACGGTAGGGTATATCTACATCATGAAGTTGCACCATATGGTGGACGACAAGATGCACGCCCGTTCCATCGGGCCATACTCCCTCATCACACAGCAACCGCTTGGCGGGAAAGCCCAGTTCGGCGGTCAGCGTTTCGGTGAGATGGAGGTATGGGCGCTGGAGGCGTTTGGCGCTGCCAACATCCTTCTGGAGATCCAGACGGTCAAATCCGATGATGTGATCGGACGGGCCAAGGCATATGAAGCCATTGTGAAAGGCGACAATATGCCGGTTCCCGGGATTCCGGAATCCTTTAATGTACTGATTCATGAGCTTCGTGGCCTTGGACTGAATGTCAGCTTCGACTAATGAACAGGTAATTTATAGTGTTGTTTTTCATCGTTAATCATCAATTATATGGCTTTTAGAAAAGACGGACCAGTGACCAGCGGTTTTTCAAGCATCACCGTCAGCCTCGCATCTCCGGAGAAAATCCTGGAATTGTCAAGCGGTGAGGTGTTGAAGCCCGAAACCATCAATTACCGGACCTATAAACCCGAGCGCGACGGATTGTTCTGCGAACGGATCTTCGGACCGATAAAAGACTGGGAATGTCACTGTGGTAAGTATAAGAGAATCAGATATAAAGGAATCGTTTGCGACCGCTGTGGCGTGGAAGTGACGGAGAAAAAGGTACGTCGCGAACGGATGGGACACATTCAGCTGGTCGTACCGGTTGCCCATATCTGGTTTTTCCGCTCTCTTCCCAATAAAATCGGCTCCCTGCTCGGTCTTCCCACCAAGAAGCTGGAGTCGATCATCTATTATGAAAAATATGTGGTGATCAACCCGGGGATCCTGAGGAATGAAGGACTCAATTACCTTGACTTCCTCTCCGAAGAGGAGTATTTTGATCTCCTCGATAAAATTCCCCCCGAAAACCAGCATCTTGACGATTCTGATCCAGAGAAGTTCATTGCGAAGATGGGAGCGGAAGCGCTCAGCGAACTGCTCTCCAGGCTGGATCTCGACAAAGAATCCTTCGAGTTGCGTCACAAAGCCAATACGGAAACCTCTCGGCAACGGAAAAGCGAAGCGCTTAAACGGTTGCAGGTGTTTGAAGCCTTCCGTGATGCCCAGAAAAGGCTCGAAAACCGGCCCGAATGGATGATTGTTAAAGTGGTTCCGGTGATCCCTCCCGAACTGAGGCCCCTCGTTCCACTGGATGGCGGCCGGTTTGCCACCTCCGACCTCAATGATCTCTACCGCCGGGTGATCATCCGGAACAACCGTCTGAAACGGCTGATCGAGATCAAGGCACCCGATGTAATCCTCCGTAACGAGAAACGAATGCTGCAGGAAGCGGTGGATTCCCTGCTTGACAATTCGAGAAAAGCCAGCGCGGTGAAGACCGAGTCGAACCGTGCACTCAAGTCATTGAGCGACAGTTTGAAAGGAAAGCAGGGAAGGTTCCGTCAGAACCTTCTCGGGAAACGGGTGGACTACTCGGGACGTTCCGTCATCGTGGTAGGGCCCGAATTGAAACTGAATGAATGCGGTCTCCCCAAAGAGATGGCTTCCGAGCTTTACAAACCCTTTATCATCCGGAAGATGCTGGAAAGGGGGATTGTAAAGACGGTTAAATCTGCCAAGAAGATCGTGGACAGGAAAGACCCCGTTGTGTGGGATATCCTGGAGAATATCCTGAAAGGGCATCCTGTTTTACTGAACCGTGCACCTACACTGCACCGTCTGGGGATCCAGGCCTTTCAGCCGAAACTGATCGAAGGGAAAGCGATCCAGCTCCACCCGCTCGTGTGTACCGCCTTCAATGCCGACTTTGACGGTGACCAGATGGCCGTGCATGTCCCTCTCGGAAATGCAGCCATCCTTGAGGCCCAACTGCTGATGCTCGCGTCACACAATATTCTGAATCCCGCCAACGGCGCTCCGATCTCGGTTCCCTCACAGGACATGGTCCTCGGCCTCTATTATATGACCAAAGCCCGCGCCGGCACCAAAGAGCAACCCGTGCCCGGAGAGGGGATGACGTTCTATTCCCCCGAAGAGGTGATCATTGCCTTCAATGAAAGGCGCATTGATCTCCATGCCATGATCAGGGTCAAGATTGATACGGTGGAAGAGGGGAACCCGGTGACCAAGATCATCGAAACGACGGTCGGACGCGTTCTCTTCAATCAGGTGGTCCCCAGGGAATATGGGTATATCAACCAGCTACTTACCAAGAAGGCTTTGCGCGGCATCATCGGATCGATCCTGAAGAAGACAGGCACCGCCAGCACGGCGCAGTTCCTCGATGACATCAAGGATCTCGGATTCACCATGGCGTTCAAGGGCGGCCTCTCCTTCAACCTCGACGATGTGATCGTTCCCGAGATCAAGGAGAGCCTGATCGAGGATGCCATGGCTGAGGTGGATGAGGTGGTGGGGAACTACAACATGGGATTCATCACCAACAACGAACGTTACAACCAGATCATCGACATCTGGACCCATACCAACTCCAAGCTGACCATCAGCCTGATGAACCAGCTTTCGCACGACAAGCAGGGGCTGAACCCTGTTTACATGATGCTCGATTCGGGAGCCCGTGGTTCGAAAGAACAGATCCGGCAGCTTTGCGGGATGCGCGGTCTGATGGCAAAGCCTCAGAAATCAGGAGCCGCCGGCGGTGAGATCATTGAAAACCCAATCCTCTCCAACTTCAAGGAGGGGCTGTCGGTGCTCGAATACTTCATCTCCACCCACGGTGCCCGGAAAGGTCTGGCCGATACCGCCCTCAAGACGGCAGACGCCGGATACCTTACACGCCGTCTGGTGGACGTAGCCCAGGATGTCATTATCTTTGAAGAGGACTGCGGCACCCTGAGAGGACTGACCATCACGGTGCTCAAGAAGCAGGAGGAGGTGGTTGAATCCCTCTACGAC
>Ga0163209_1000131_pt1 | contig 29251 bp, 24 predicted proteins | sample Kivu_160m_FD_113538 | JGI IMG/M metagenome (GOLD analysis project Ga0163209, IMG submission 113538) | Freshwater microbial communities from Lake Kivu, Western Province, Rwanda to study Microbial Dark Matter (Phase II) - Kivu_160m | ecosystem: Environmental > Aquatic > Freshwater > Lake ...
ATTAAAATTTATATTGTTAAATTATAATAATTTTAGAGGATTTATTTTTTCAGGAGACCATAAATATAACCGCACATTTTTGAAAAATCGATTTGAAGAAGAAGAAGAGGTATGATAAAAGTAGAGACGGACAAAATTTTTTCACCTGCATTGAAATAACAATTGGTTTTACCCCTCCATGCTTTTATCAATCTGCTGTAAGGTTTGTAGATATAGGCTATAAAAAGAGGAACCAGCATAAGAAAAATCCAATTGCTTAAAAAAAACGAACATAGCAAAATTGCAAGTAAAGCCGTAAAAGAAAAAAACCTTATCAGGTGACGGTGCAAATACATTCCTCCCCTGGCATCGCCTTTAGCATATCTAAAGAATTGTTTTGATATTTGAACAGGATTTTCTCTCATTTTCCAATAAACTACTGCAGCGGGATTAAAACTTATATTATAGCCTGCGGCTTTTATATTAAAATCAAATTTCATATCCTCTCCATGATCCATATCTTCCGGATAACCGCCTGCATCGATCCATATTTTCTTCTTAAAACTTATATTCCTGGAAGAGGGCATATATTTTTCTCTGGTTATCTCTTCCTTAAGCGGCATAATACAAACAGCAAGACATTTTTGTAAAAAACTCCTGCAAAGCGGCAGGCTCAGACCTCCGACGATACTACAGGAAGTATCAATATAAGACTCCGTGATTTTTTCCAGCCAATTTTTATCAATAACACATCCGGCATCGCTCACACAAATAATCCCGCCCGCTGCACTTTTTATCGCTATATTTCTTCCCTGTGAAATGTTTACTCCGCTTTTTTTTATTATTCTTACACTAATGACGGTTTTATTATTCTTATCATCACTTCTTATCTTCTTTTTCACAGCATCGTCCGATAATGCAATTCTAAAATCACTTCTTTCCCGGGATAATTCTTCTTTAAAAAATCTTAATGTATTATCAAATGTATGATCCTTCGATCCTCCGTCAACTATGATTATTTCACCGGGCAGGACCATTTGATTGATCAGGCTCTTAAGAAATTCGATAATGTTTTTTTCCTCATTGTAAACCGTGGCTATAAAGCTTGCTTCTGAAAAAATTTTTCTTTTATTACTCATAGTCATATTTTCGAATCTCCGAAATAAAATCCAAAAACCTTAAAATAAGCCTTCAATTTTAATTTGCTTATACTGCGTGGTTTAAACAAAGCCAGAACCGTAAATAAGAGTATCCTGTTGATGATACCGGCCAGATAAAGAAAACTCAGGCACCTCGCATGGAACGCAGAGTAATTTTTTTTAAAATATAATCTTCTGCTCTTCCAGATCCCGGCTTCCCTTACAGCCATATCCTTTGAGGCAATGCCGCTGTCTGAGTGTTCTATTAAAAAATCAGTGTAATAATAGTTACTGAAATCTTTTCTGTGCAGCCTCAAGCATATATCTGTATCTTCGCTATACATAAAATAATCCTCATCAAACATACCTGTTTTGATGAAATCATCTTTTTTTATAAACATAAATGAACCGGAAAGCCAATCGACTTTCATATCAACGCTATGATCCCACCAGGTCATGAAGTAAGAACCAAACAGACGGTTTCTTTTAAATATTCTGTATAAGAAGTAACTTTCATAAAACTGCCTGGCAAGCGTTGGGAAAGACCTGGCCGACAGTTGCAGAGTACTATCAGGATTTAAGACTTTTGCTCCGATAACTCCAACTTTCCCGATTTTTTCTTTTCTTTTATAAAAACCAATTAGATCCGCCAGACTACCTTTTATAAATCTGGTATCAGGATTTAAAAATAACAGATATTGCCCCCTGGCTCTGGATGCTCCGGTATTTGATGCCTTTGAAAAACCAGGATTACTCTTGTTTATAATCAGATTGAAATCTTCATTCCCAATAGCCTCGACTTTTAAATATTCCACACTGCCATCGTTTGAATTATTGTCAACCACGACTATCTCACAGGTCGTACTGTCTTTTTTGATATTCTCCCTTATACTGCCGATACACTTTTTTATGAAATCGAGACTATTGTAACTTACGATTATGATGCTGATATCCAACTCTATTCCCTTAAAACTACCTGTCTTTTATAATTTCATTGACAATAGAAATCAAATCTCTTTTAAAATTGCTGCTGGAAAATCTTCTGCAGCTTTCAACAGCGTTTTTTCTGATTTCATCTATATTTATTTTTCCGGTTATTATTTTTATGGTAATATCTTTAAGTTCTTCCAGGCTGCTAAAAAGGAACCCATCATATCCGTTTCTTATGATTTCCTTTTGCCCCCCTTTATTTATGACCACAGGAATGCATCCGGCAGCCATTGCTTCTACTGTGGTTATTCCGAAATGCTCGAATTTCTCAGGGTGGACTTTTTCATCTTCACCCAATCCCGAAGCATGCCAGAAAATAAGTGAACTGGCAAAAATCCTTACCAGATCTTCCCATCTTATATTCGTAATCACTTTTATCGGATAATTTTTACCTGCGGCTTTTACTTTTTCCACATACTCCAGGTGATCGGCTCTGCTTCCAACACCGCCTGCAAGATATAAAGTATAATCCTTCATTTCGACAGGGTACCTGTCATATAGTTCCCTGAAGGCGCCCACCAGCTCCAGTTGTTTCTTGTTATGATGTTCCGGGAAAAACCTGCCCACACTTAAAATGATTTTTTCCTTATTTCCTGTCCTGAAACTGTCTATATCGACAGGAGGAAATAAAACAGAGCTTTCTTTACTCCACAATTTTTTTATCCACTTCCTGGAATATTCTGAGATCGTGACCACCCTGTCGTAAGTTTCCAGAAATGTCAGATCTCTCGGATAAGTTATAAGAAATAAAGGAATATATCCCAGGATCTTTAAGACAGCTTTTTTAAAAAAGTTTATCTTTCCCTGATTGTAAACAACCACACCCAGCTTCCTTGAATCTCTTGAATTGCTATCAGCCTCTATTGGAACAAATGTATCGGATGATATTAAAACCCTGAGAGACTGCCCCGTAAAATCAAGGGGGATTTCTATGGTTTTTTTGATCCCTTTTTTTAAACTGATAGTTTCATCATACAGGGGTTTTTCGTTTTCCGTTTCTCCCTCGAATATTCCGATTTTTACATTCATCAATTCGACACCACCGGTTACCGGATTTTTAAAACCAAGCCTCAAATATCCGGTGTGTTTTTTTATTGAAAGTATCGCCTTTCCACTGCTCCAACTGCCTCTTCTAAGCAAAAATCTTTTAGGATCATACAGACCCTCTTCCACTTCTATTTCATCAAATCCTTCCTCTAACCTGTCTGCAAACCTGAATAACCATTTAGCCGGCCGCCTGAAGAAGACAAGTAAAAACTTATGAAAAAGCGTAAAATCGACATCGAAAGGAGTCGGAAAATAACATAAATATATGTTTTTATGACCGGATGCGGGAAGGGAACTTAAATAGGTGGCATTTATGAAGAGGTCGTATTTTTGTGTGATTCTTGCTGCATAGTCTTCCGATACAAAAGGAAATATCTTTAAATTTACCCCGGTGAGATCAAGGTTGAGTCTTTTAGAAACTTTTTCAAGGTCGACAAATATATCCGTTATCAGATCTACATCATAGTCTTCCTGTCCGGATAAAATCTCTGCAATCTTGCAGCTGTATCGCTCTCCGCCCCCGGCTGTCGATAAATACCTATCATAAATGGCAATTCTCTTCATACCATGCCCTTTTAAAAACTTCTCATCCAGCTTTTAATAAATCTATCCTGCACTTTACTGCCGGTCCTTATTTTTATTCTTTTTATTAAATACCGGGGCAGTAGATAAAAAAGTTCAAAAAAAATTCTAAATCTTATGGGAATATCGATTCTTCTCTGTCTTACGCCTTTAAGCAAATCAATCAGATAATAAAAAATACCGATCATACCTGTAAAAACAAATGCCAGGTAACTCCTGATAAATAAAAGGGGCCAGCCGCACTTAAAAATCATAAGCAGCCTGTTTCTAAGTACATAATAAGTAAAATCATAAGACCATTCTTTGCTTGTACCGCAGTGGAAATGTCTTACTACGGATTTTGGGGTAAAGAAATTTTTCCAGCCTGCCAGTCTAGATCTCCAGAACAGGTCAATATCTTCATAATAGGTGAAAAATTTTTCATCAAAAAAGCCTGTATCTTCCAGCATTCTCCTATCCATCATAACACTGCTTCCGGAGAGCCCGAATATTTCCTCTACCCGGTTATATTGACCCTCATCAAAGCTTTCGAAGCCCCTGTCCTGGCTGTAGAAAGATTCGTTTATCTTGATCCCGCAGCTGTTGATAATATCTTTTCTGTAAATAAAAAATCTCTTTGGAATCCTTATCTTAACCGTTCTGGGTTTGCCGGACAATCTGATATCCTCAAAGATCTCTTCGCCTATTACTATTCGTAAATAATTTGGTGAAATATATGATGATGCCATGAACTCTAATTCGATACTTTTATTAAGATCCGCTATGGGAATCGCGAGAATTGCATTACCATTCGACCAGCGATAAACATTCCCGTTGTCATCGGACTGAGCAGGATAAAAACCATCCGGATACTTTATGCTTTCATTCACAGTATCATAACAGAAGTTCTTTTTCCCGGTACTGCTGACTTTAAGACCGGATATCCTGATGCCCAGCCTTCTGTTTTTATTTTTATCTTTTAATTCTTTTTGATTCTTGCTCCCGGCAAGTAACTGAAGAGGTAGATACGGATAGTAAAAAACAACTTTGGAGCCCACGGCACCTATTACGGAATCCCCGGAAGATTGCCTGAAAATGGAAAGCATCTCACACAGCCAGTCTTTTTCGACCACGCAGTCATTGTTTATCAGAACTACATATTTACCCTTTGAATATTTAAATCCTTCATTATTTCCGCCTGAATAACCTTTATTTTCATCAAGAGCGATTATTTTTACCTGTGGAAATTCTTTTCTCACGAATTCTATCGAGCCATCGGTAGAAGCATTATCGACCATTATTAACTGAATTTTTCCAGATGGGTAATCAACTCTTAGTATCGAGTCAAAAAGATTTTTCAAAAATATCCTGCCGTTGAAATTTACAGTGATAATCGATATCAAGGGATCATCATCTTGCGCCAATTAAAAATCTCACCTTACCTTAAACTGAAATATCACCCTCTTGAAAGTACAATCACCTATGATTTTTTCCCCAGATAATACTTATTGGATACAGTAAGACCCATTACTTTATCGATATTTTCAAAATCTCTAAGCAATACTTCCAGCTTTTGATCGATATCTATATCTAGTCCCGATCTGGTTTTGGGTTTAAAATCACCTAAAATTTCTCTCAAACTGCTTATATCATAACCAAGGCTTTTTATTTCCGTATAAAGGGTCCTGAATATACTAAAATATATCAGCAGCAGTCTCTCCCTGTTTTTGCGATTCAGCTCGTTGGTCTCGTTACTTATTTGAACCTGTATATTATTATTAATTGCTTTTATTGACTCGTTATAACTCTTTCTCAGGTTTTCAAAATACATACTTGTAAGAAAATACATATACTTTCGTAATTTGCCCCTGATGGTTTTATCTTCAGCCAGATTTTCCGATTCCAAAATATCAAACCGGCTTAAAAGTTTAAGATCTTTAAAGCTGTCCTTATCTAATTTTATTTCAAAAAGCTCGAATAATTCATTCTTGGCATAAATTTCTCCAATCTCGCTTTCTACACCTTCAGACTGCACGAACTCGATTTTATTCCATACACCTTTATCCATGATTTCAAATCCTGCATTTTTCAATATGAATTCAATTGTAAAATCATCAATTCCCATACTTGTTCTGTCAATCTTCTTTCCCTCACCTAATAGCTTATAGAGCCCTCTTTTTTCAGGAATAGAAAAAAAGAGCAGTCCTTCTCTTTTTAACTTTGATGCCAGCACATTGGTAAGATCATAGAAAAATTTTGGATTTATTTTAGAAAAAGCGTTATTTACAATAATCCCATCAAACCTGGTCCTCTGTATTATCCTGGATTTTAAGGCTCCGACTTCATCCAGGCGGTTATCTTCATCTTCGCCAGTCACAGAATCTTCATCAACTTCGAGATCGAATATCCTGCCCACATCGTTTTTGTTAATGATCTCTTCATCCCTGTACTTATTGGAGGTTATTTTCAAAACATTTGCACAACCCTCGAAGTTTTTCTTTATGATCTTTGAGATCTTGCTGTTTTGCAAATCTATAAGTTCGATAATCTTTCTTTTATCAAAGGCATAATATGGGTCATTACAATATTTAACAAGCGGCCTTGTCACGTTTTCCCAATAAAACCTCGGGGCAATTTTATTTAAATTCTTTCTATAAATTTCCCTTAAACTCTTATTAACGACTATGCTTTCCATGACTCTTGCAAGTTGATGGGTATTCTCGTATTTCACAACTTCGCCTATATTTTCGATTTTTACCATTTTAGCTATTGAATCCCCTTCGGTGGTTATGATCGGAAGTCTTGCCCAGATATAATCCATTACCCTTGTCCTGTAAGAGAACTCCGTTTCAATTCTCTCATGATGGATCGATAGGCCAGCATCAGAATCAAGCAGAAAAGTCTGCCTGAGATCATATGGTGCCCATTCATTAAAGAAGACATCCTTTTCATATAAATCCAGTTCTCTTGCCAGTTTTATTGCTTCTATACATTTTTTCATTTCAGGAAGCTTGGGGTCGGGATGCTTTATTCCCATGAACACTAATTTGATATCTTTCCTGCCCCTCGTGATTTCCCATAATGCTTTTATAGCAGTAACCGGGTCAAGCCAGTTCCATATTCCTCCTCCCCACAAAATAATCCTGTCTTCCTGTTTGATATTTGGTATTACATCTCTAATGGATAGGTTCGACCTTAGCGGAGGATTTGAAGGTATCCCGGAAGGTACCACATCTATCAGGGCTCTTAATGTATTATCGGAATCATAACTGTATGGATTTATTCTTCCCACAGCGGTAAGCATCCCTATCCAGTAGTCTCTTTGTTTTTCGCTGGCACAGATAAAATAATCGCCAATGGTAAGCTGAAGTTTTAATATATTCAAATTATTTCCATCGATCCTTATTCTTTCAGCAATATCCCTATCTTTAAACATCTCCAGACTTTCAAGATTGAAAGGATTGTAAAGATCGACAATGATCCTGCCTTTGTAATTTTTTAAGAATGGAAAATAGTAAAGGATATGACCCTGGATCAAGATTATATCTGAGTTCTCGATACTCTTTTGAAGACTTTTATAATTATTCATTTTATATTGCTTTGTTTTGAAGCCTTCTGTATCAATATCCACCTTATTGGGAGTAAGTAAAGTGACATCAATATGATTCGATAAGATCCTGGCAAATTCATAAAACCTTATACCGGGACCGGCCATATTTTTACCAATAATATCATAGCTTATTATACAGATCCTGGATTGGCTTTTTTTGATAGGTTCGTTTTGCATTATTTCTCCCATATCCAAAAAATTATTTAGAAAAACTTTTATAAATTCTTAAAGTTTTAAGACATTTTAACTAATTTTAAGATGCAATCATTTTAACTCTAATTTCTTCAAGATTAAATGATTTTTTAATTTAATTATCAAATTATAAGGCAGAAACACAAAATTTATAAAATAAGCATAAAAAATGGGTGAAATCTGATCATCTGAAGGCCTGGATCTCAACCATCGTATTTCCTCTCTTAAAAATTTTCTAAAAAAATCCAAAAACCCTGTATTTATCACGACACACCTTATCCTATTTTTATGGTAATAACGGTAAAATTTCTTACTGAACTTCCCAATCGATGCACCTTCAAAGTGTCTGGCAATGGAATCCAGATTAACCGCTATGCACCTTCCGGTCCTTCTGACCTTCAGACAATAATCAAGCTCTTCAAAATAGGCCGGCCTGTACCCTGCGTCGAAACCCCCCATACTTCTGAATAATCCGAATTCCGTTGTAAAAAAAGCTCCGGTAACATAATCAGCATCTTTTACATTATTTATCCGGCTGACTACAATACCTGCATCTTTTTCCACTTTCATCTCCATTTTCAAATTGGAATAACTCTTTCCAGAATCCATATGAAAAGTAATAAAGTTATCTTTGATTTTTCCACCGGAATGCTGCACGACATCTTTTTTATAATCAAGGATCAGTCCCCCTGCAACTCCTATTCTATTTGAGGGCTTGCTTTCTCTTTCAGTGAGTTTAAATGTCGAGATTATTTTTTTTAATGCGTCCCGTTTTAAATATATATCCGGATTCAATAGAATCAAAAATTCAGGCTGTCCAGTAGAGTTTTTTATTTTCTTAATGTAATTAAAAACTGCCTGATTTACGGCACCGGAAAATCCTATATTTTTCTTAAGAGTGACAAATTTGAAATTACTGCTGGTAATCTCGGTAGAAATATTTCTGAACTCCCTTATTTCTGTAATTGTATTGTCTGACGAAGCATTATCGATGACTAGTAAGAACCAGTCCTTATAATTTTGTCCCACTATCGAACGAAGACAACTTTCAATAAAATCCTGGCTGTTATAAGTGACGATTACGATCAAGCTTTTGATATTCATATGGTTATGATACAAATCCGAATATTACCATAAGAAAAACCGGGAAGGTCCTTACCTATTGCCCGATAGTTTTCTTCGCGCGATTCTAAAATAATTGTAGATCCTGTAAACAACGCCTTTTTTGACAATACCTTCCAGCTCTGAAATCCTCTTATCTCTTTCTACTATCATATTCTTCTGTTCTGTGGTTATCCGTTCCAGATTCTTTATGGCCTCTTCCCTATCAAAAAATAATTTTTTTTCTTTACCGTGATCAGGTGAAAAAGCTGGATTTACTGCCCACTTTTGCAAATTTTCCGTAGTCTTCTTAAAATTAAAATTCGCCATCGCAAATTTCTTTCCGGCAATTGCGATCCTACTGGCTTCTTTGATATTATCGGCAAGATAGATAAGTTTCCTGCTCAGATCCTCATGGTCATAAGCTTTAAAGGTATAACCGAGCTTTTCCTTCTCGATTATATCGGTCAATTCGCAGACATTTGAGGACAGGACACAGAGACCTGCCCTGAACCAGTCAAGAATACGATTCTTGCTGCCCAATCGGACTTCATAGATATCTTTATCGATGTTTATCCCAACATTTGCCTCGAGATAATAATCCGGCAGATCTTCTCCCGGTATCCACCCTTTCATTAAAAACCTGTCCTTATAAAGACTGCTTTCTATCATCGACAGAAAGCGAGGGTAAGTTTTTAAATCCTGTTCCGGTATCTCCCCCCCCGTAGATACGAATTTGAGTTTTGGATTCTTTTTCATTGCCTCCGTAAGTCCCTTAAAAAGAGTATCGACATCGGTCCAGGTATTATATCCCCCGGTCCACAGCACCACAAAATCTTCTTTTCCTATATTCCCTTTTTCTCTAAAAACAGTTTTTTTATGTTTATATTCGACCGGAGGAAGACCGCAGGGAATTACGCCGGTAAAATTATAACCGGATGTATATTTATTAAGTCTTCCTATTGCTCCCAGTTCACCTATAAGGGCATACTCCTGCCTTGAAGACACGCACGAGAAAATATCTGCCTTGGAAATAACATTATATTCACTGTTCCAGTAATGAAACAGACAGCTGTCATCTTCATCGATATAAGCGCGGGCCTGCGCCTCGGCCATTACATGACCAAATAAATCAGCCCAGAATGGAATATTTTTAGCTTTCAAAAAGCCAGGCAGTTTTGATGCTATAAAAGAAGGATAGAAAGTGCAGCCAATTATACAGTCTGGCCCGAATCTTGTAATAATCCCGGAAATTAGTCCGATATTTTCAAAATCATCTTTCTTAAGTATATTGTATTCGAAAATATGCTTCTCCTCTGAATCCCCGCTGTAATTAAAGCTTTTTTGGAATATGGACTCGAAATCATCCGGATATGCAGACGGGATAGCATAGCTGCAGACACATACTTCATGGCCTTTCTCGAGAAGCGGCAAAATAAACTGCCAGGTCCTGATGCCCGTCCCGTAAACCTTCTTGTCATTTTCGAAGGGAAGCGGACTCATACCCAGTATTAATATTTTACTCATATCTCTTTATTTTAACGGTTTTACCTTTATAATAAAAATTGTAACTTATTATTGTTTCCGGCAGACTTTATATTTTTACAATATTTCTCTAATTATAATTGTACTAATAAAAAATTTATACTACCATAAAAAATGATAAAGAATTAAAAGGAAAATTTAATTTTTTATGAAAGTCATACTGATAATAATGCTGATTTTTTTTGTATTGATAACTACCCTCTTCGGTGTCGTCTTAATCAGTAGAAATAAAAGCTTTTCGGGTCAGGAAGCCGGCATTTCCGAAACCACGGAAAGCATCAAAGATAACGAAGCAATTACCCCTGAATCCAGAGTAGAAAAAATAATTGAGATGCAAAAATTTGATATCGATGATCTCCTTTCCATTACCGGTACAACCGGCAGCGAAGTTGGGGGCGAAACAGACGATAGCTACACAACCGAAACCACGGATGATAACGATTCACCAGATATACTGACCCGGCAAAATGAAGAAGAACCTGACGGAGTCGGGACACAGGATAAGGAAAGTGATGGCATTGAAGAAAAAGCAGAAGAACAATCCGGAAAAGAATTGGAAAATGGAATCATTGAATTCTACCTGGACGGAGACAGAGAAAATGGAATATATCTTGGTAAAACAGTATGTGATCTCGAATCTGCAGACGCCTCCGGGCTTTATGGAGAAGACTTTAAAAATACCGGCTTTGAATTTATCCGCGAAAAAAACGAAGATTTAAATCTCCTGCCGGGTTCCACTCATTATGTTTATATTTATTTTTATAGAAGCCAGTCTGAATGGGATTACACAAGAATAGAAATAAATCTTCCGGGAGAAGACTTCACTGAAAAAGAAATAAGTATTTTTATAGATGAGCCGGAAGACAAAGTCATTACAAGCGTACTCCAATCTATCGTCGGCTGGGCAGTGGATCTGAGAAACAACGATAATCCCGGTATAAAAACAATAGAGATCTATCTCAACGGACCCAGAGGGTATGGAAAACTTCTGGGCAGCGCGCAATATGGAAAGACAAGGTCCGATGTAGCAAATTTTTTAGGAAATCAGGATTATCTCCCCAGTGGTTATCAGTTTGATGAACTTATTTACCTTGAACCGGGTTCCACTCATACGATTTTCGTATACGCTGTAAGTTCTGAAGATGACAGCTTCAATTATGAAAAAAGAGAAGTTTACTTATCCGGAATAAAAGAAGAAAAAGCGATAATCAATGCGGGGATCGATATTCAAAAGCTCGGCGAGAGCGGAGTGCTGGAAATAACAGGCTGGGCCATCGATAAAAATATCCTGGATGAGTATCTGGAAGAAAAACAAAAAAGTGAGAGAGAAGCCATGGGAAGTACCGGTCAGTACGCGGTCAAAAAAGTAGTTTACAACACAAACAGGGACGGCAATGATAACATATACAGCATAAATATCGATGGGACCGAACTTACCAGGTTGACAGATTATTCCGGAAATGACCTGTATCCGGAGGTGTCGCCTGACGGAGAAAAAATTGCATATACTTCGGATATAGGAGGTATATGGCAGATAATGATAATGGATTGGGATGGCAATAATAAAAGACAGATCACATCCAATAATTTTAGAAGCGCATACCCCAGCTGGTCCCACGACTCAGAGTTCATATATTTTGAAGGTTATATAGACGGAGACTGGGAATTATTCAGGATCAGAAGTAATGGATCCGAACAGAAAAGGCTTACATTTAATACAAGTTCACATGATTGGCATCCCAGTGGGCATCCATATGAATATAAGATTATTTTCGAATCAGGAGCAACCGGACACGAAAACATTTATGTGATGAACAGTAATGGTTCAGGAGTCTATAATATAACCGGAGACGGTCCAAGAAGAAGAGTTCCGGATGTATCCTCTGATGGAAATAAAATAACATATATGAGATATTCCGGTGATAACAGCGATATATGGATCATGGACTATAACGGACAGAATGAAACCAGGCTTACGGATAACCCTGACTGGGATGGACACCCTTCATTTTCACCTGATGGAAAGTATATTGTTTATGAGGAAAGAAAAGGATCAAAGGAAAATCTGGTTTTAATAGATCTTATAAGCGGTGCAAGGTTCAATTTGACAAGTTCATCCAATGTCAACAAAGACGCCAGCTTTCTTTACAGGTAGTAAAGAATGTCCATTTAATCAATGATTTGATGTTTGAACCTCTTTTTAGACTGAGACATAAATGTTAGCCTTACTGATGCTCCTGCCGAAATTCCAAGCCAGATGGCCCATATGGTATCTCTGGAAAAAAAATAAAAAACAAGTTCCGAAACCGTTAAGTTTGAATTAAAAAATCTGGTTACCATCAGATTAACCGCACCGGTGCTGTAAAGTATTAGTGCAAGAGCAGGGATACATCCTGCTATCAAAAATACTCTGATATCAAAATAATTCGTACCCGCCACAGCTTTCACGCTTATAGAAATTAAAAACCCGATCATAAATCCAAGAATAAAAACAATAAAAAGTCTTAAGAAATTTAAGAAACCGGCCGGCAGATTATAAACGGCAAGAGCGTCTGTGATATTATCAAAATAAGCAAAAGCCGTGTAATATAAAAGTATATTTACGAAGCTAAAGGCTATAAGAAAAAATTTCTTCTTTTTATTTAGCACCATGCTTTGCCCCTGATAGTTATCGCAATAACCAGATGTTAGCTTAAAAGGATATTAATTTCAATTAATCCTGTATTCTGTTATACTATAAAATTCGAAATATATATGCAGAGTCAAATAAATCATATAACTAAAAATAGCATATAAAAAAATATATTTTTAAAGAAAAATATCAGTGATAATTAAAAGTCTAATAGTATGAGAACGGTAGTAATAATCATTATAATTTTGTCCGTAATAGCCGCAAGCATCTTTGGATATGTATTAATCAGATATATCCAGGGTAAAGAATCTCCCGCCGGGGAAACAACCGAACCGGAACTACCTGATACAACTGTCGAGGAAGAACAGGAACCTGAAACGATAACAGAAGAAGAACCGGAGGAAGAGGCCGAGCCGGATAAAATTGCCGTCATAGAAGTCTATCTTGACGGCGACAGAAACAGCGGTATTCTCCTGGGGGAAGCAGAATATGGCCTGACTTCCGAGCAGGCCCGTATGGTTTATGGAGAAAATCTTTCGGAAACCGGTTATGGTCTTTCCATTGATAATGAGGATTATGAATTTGTTCCTGGTTCTACTCATTATCTTTATATTTATGCACTGATACCAAAATACGGATGGAACTACTCAAGGGAAAAAATAAAAATCGATGGAGAAGAAAATCCTGGTGCTAATATCAGATTATCTCTGGATAGTCCCAAGGAAAATGAAGTAATAACCGAAGCCAATAAATCAAATGTAAGAATTTCAGGCTGGTCGGTAGACACCAGTTACAGCGAAAATACCGGGATCGACAGAGTAGAGATTTATTTAAACGGTCCGAAGGATTTCGGCAAATTTCTGGGAGAGGCAGATTACGGAACAGAGAGACAGGATGTGGCCAGTGCACTTGGAAACGCAAATTATGTAAACTCAGGTTATTCTTTTGACTTTGATGCAAGTGAACTGGAAGCAGGCAGCGAAAATACTCTATATATTTATTCTTTCTCCAATTCCGGAGCTTATTATCCGGGTTTAAGAAATATCAAGATGGAAGGCGAAGAGAAAGAAACGGAAGTAATATTTTCGGTAGAAGAGGTTAATCTAAGCGACCAGTCCATACAGATAAGCGGCTGGGCCATAAGTAAAGACGATTTATTACAGGCTGGACCAAGAAGTCCGGATATAGAATATAATGTAAAAAAAATAATTTTTACTTCCGACAGAAACGGCAGCGAGGATGTGTACAGTATGAATCTGGATGGTTCCGAACTCGTTCAGCTTACAGACCATCCCGGGAAAGATAATTATCCCGCTGTTTCACCGGATGGGAAAAAGATCGCCTATACTTCCGATATTAATGGAATATGGCAGATCATGGTCATGAACTGGGATGGAACCGATAAGACACAGCTTACCAATAATCCGTGGAGCAGCGGATATCCAACCTGGTCCTTTGACGGAAGGTTTATATTTTTTGAAGTATATCAGGATGGTGACTGGGAAATATACAGAATAAACAGTAACGGAGGTAACCTTAAACGTCTTACATTCAACCCCGATATCTATGACTGGCACCCGGCCACTCATCCTTTCCAGGATAAAGTCATTTTCGAATCAGGAAACAGCAGAAACGAAGATTTATATGTTATGGATTATAATGGAGAAAATTCGAGACGCATTTCCGATATCAGTATGAGGAAAAGAGTTCCTGCTATTTCAATAGATGGCCAGTTGATTGCTTTTATGGGTTACGAGGGCAATAAAACTTTAATATATACAATGGACGAAAACGGAGGTAACATAAAGATGGTTTCTGGTTCACTAACGAACTGCGGTCACCCGGTTTTTTCCCCGGATAATAAGTTTATTGCTTTCGAATGCACAATTGATGGTCAGCAGGAATTATTTGCCATCAGTCCCGATGGTTCTAACCCCATAAGACTGACTAATTCTGCGGGGAATGATTCCGATCCTTACTTTCTGTATCAGGTACAGTAATCGATTTGGGTTCAGAATCTTTCTGCTCCGGCTTTTCAATTGATAAATGTTTATATTCCTTTTTTGAAAAGCTAAAACGTATAGATGTACCTATTGCAAATCCAAGCCATAAGGACCAGATCGTCTGTCTTGAAAAAAGATAAAATGCCAGTTCGCTTAATCTCTCACTGGAATTGAAAAATTTATTTATGAAAAAACTGGTTATGGAACCTTCTGATAGTATCAGGCATATGAACGGAAAAATCCCGACAATTAGCAGGTTTTTGAAACTAAAAAGGTTTTTCTTTATCTTTAAGCGCAATATGAGCATTACCAACATGCCTATACAAAAACCCACGATTAAAAGTACCGCCAGTTTAATATAATTCGTTGCAATAGAGGTTAGACTGGTTACCCCTAAAACATCCAGAATATTGTCAAAGTAAGAGTAAACCAGAACATAAAAAACTGTATTAACAAACGAAAAAATAGTTAAAAAAAGTCTCAAAACAACCTCTCTTTTTTATATTAATAAAAACATATTCTTTATAATATTACAATCTCTGCCCGATATCACCAAGATATTGTGAGACATAACTGAACACGGTATGCGCCACGACCACGGCTCCCGCCTGACTGTAATGCATCCCATCGGTAAGATATTCTCCCGGATTTTGCGAAAGAGGGGTCAATACATCTATGACCACCGCGCCATACTTTGCTGCAATCTGCTGGATTATATTATTGTATTCAGCATATTTTTCTTTTCCGGGCCAATAAATAGGACCGATAAGATTTATAAATACTCTTGCACCTAAATTTCTTGCTTTGGCTACAATGCTTTCCATATTAGCCTGGAATCCCGAAACACGAGGTCCTGCATCATTTGATCCATAGGCTACTATGACTATTTGCGGATTATACATGGCAACGGTGCTGTCAAACCTTGCATTCCCGCCGCTTGCCTTTTCACCGCCTTTTCCACTTGCAATGGTATTGTAATCAGCATATGGATAATTGGCTTCCAGAAGATCATCAAACATCTGTACCCAGTTGGACATTTCTATCAGGGAATCGCCCATTGCCACAATATTCATATTGACGTGTCCCCTTACAGTCATACTTTTTGAAGGAAGAATGACTTCTCCGTTACTGCTTTCTATTTTAAAAGCGGTAGTGATTACACCGCCCGAATTAACCAGATCTTCATTTACTTTTATCCTGAAACTTATTTCTTTCTCCTCTCCTCTTCCTAACTCATTTAAATCCCATATAAGACCTCTTATATCGTCACTCCAGCTGATTCCTTCAGGAGTCCCCGACTGGCTTATATAGGTAGCCCCTGCAGGTGTGGGACAAATAAGTTTATAACTCTCTTCTGACCTGTCACCGGTATTCCTGATTACGATCCGTATACTTACAATCTCAGTTGCCCAGAGATACCCTCCATTTTCATCATATAAAAATGCTTCAGAGGTAGTCAAATCGGAAAAACGTTTTATCTCTTCCTCTACTGACTTTTCGATAACATCAGACCCGTATCTCAGTGTACTATTATTTGTAATGACCACATCTTCGGTCAAATTATTCTTTACACTGACTTTGAATGATAAAATTTCAGGCTTATTTACTTCCAGATTACTAATTTGCCATGATATACTGCTTCCTTTATATTCCCCTGCATCGGTAATAGTATCTTCGATTATATCCGTAAATTCAGAGAGATTGCTCCTAATTTCCACATCTGCAGCATTCATATCACCGGAATTTTTCACTGTCAGTTTATACTGTATTACATCGCCCTGTCTCAAAACTCCGCCGTTCTCATCTATGGCTTCCAATCTAAAATCACTTAGGTCCGGGCTGCTTTCCACTGTAGTTATTAAATTAACGAGGATATCGTTATTGAAATCCTCTTTACCATTTATATAATTAAACCTGGCTTCATCCAATTTTACAAGGGTACCATTATCCAGCGGTTTCTTGACTTCCACTGTAAAATCTATTACTCCTTTTTCATTTCCTGCGACACTGCCGATTTTAAAAGTCAATGTCCCGTCCTTATTGTTTGTAAAATCATTATGAGCAGAAGATATAAAAATTGTATTATCAGGTACCCTTAGCACTATTTCAAAATCCTCTACGGCTTCCCAGCCTGAATTACCATAATTTATCGTGTATGTTATCCTATCACCGGGTTTCGAATATTCATTGGAATCACTGGATATAAAGTTGAGTTTCCCGTCACTAAAATTTGGCGGATAAATTATAAAATAAAAATAGACAAAAGAAGACGCCCCTACTATTAAAATGAATATAACCAGTAGATATATCCATTTCCTGCCATTCTTCATATATCTTAAAAATTTATTGTCCATTTGTCTAATTTGCATTTAAAAATAACCTATTTTTAAAACAGCCTTACATTATAGCAAAAAACTTGTTTTAAAATATAGTGCTATCTGTTTTTTATCTCTATCTCGACATCATCGCAATCCAAAAAGCTTCCCCGATAGGCTATTCTGAATTTTATAAAAGATTTTACTGTACCTGTACCTTTAAGCTTTACGATCATGTTAATTTCATCTTCTCCCTCTATTATATATGAATCGCTTACCCACATATATGTACCATCACTTTTTCCGGGATACCTGTCAATATATCCGGCCGGATCGACTTCCACAAGCTCGATATCATCCGGAAGTGTAAGTTCAAGTGAATCGATTTTGACGTTTTCTTTATTGGTATTTTTTATTGTATACTCCACAGTGAATTCTTCACCAATTTCTTTGATATGTTCATCTATCATATAATCTATAAGGATGCTATCATCCAGTTTTAAATAGCTTACATATTGAACCGGCGGGATATAGCTGTTAAATTCAACTCTTTTTATATCATAAAGATTTATTGTCCTCATATCCTCAATACCATTTCCATACCTTACAGCTCCTCTATAACCTGCAACCGAAATCAATTGCCATTTAGAAGGAGAATTATTGTCATATGGCCATGCGAAAAATAGAACTTCGCTTCCAAGGTGGGATTCTATATCTTTTTTCGATTGGCTCAATTCTTCCATGAACTCTTCATCCGAAGCCAGACCAAGTCTAATATGATTTACCGTATGCGACAGGAATTCGCATCCATATTCGTCCATTTCGATGATTTCGGGCCAGGTAAGTATTGGTCTTATTACACTGGCTCTTTCGTTAAAATATTTATTAGTCTTCCTGTCGGCATCGGAATTCCCAACTGCCCCTGTGACCAGAAAAATTGTCATCTTGTATCCATATTTTTTAAGTATAGGGAAACCATTTGTGTAAACATCCTGGTATCCATCGTCGGAAGTTATTATTACCGGTTTTTCAGGCAGGGCTTTTCTATAATCAATGTAATTCAAAAGGTCCGCAAAGGTTATAGTTTCATAACAATTTTCTTTTAAAATCCTGCACAATTCTTCGAATTGTTCTGTATACAGTTCTATTGGCTCTCCTATATGGTCTTCTATTGCGTGCAATCCTATTATCGGTATATAGTTCCTCTCAAAGGGCCTGACACCATAAACCAGTAAATTGTAATTGGGGGTTATAAAAGAACCAACCTCATCCGAAGATATTTTCAATTCTAATGAGACCTGTATGTCTTCAGTTATATTTTCAATTAAATCTAAACTGGTTTTAAAGGAAATTTCTTCCCCCGCATCTAAATTATTTATAGTCCACCCGGTTTCTTCCTCATTCAAGACAAATAAATCGGGTAAAACGAGACGCGCTTTAATATTTTTTGCCTCCTTATTTCCACTGTTTACAATATTTATATTCACCTCGAGACTTTCGCCAGAATATATGTCACCGCCATTTAAGTCTGTGATTTTTATTGCTGATCCTGAAAATGATGGTAATGCATCGTTTTTATTATTACCTTTTATTTTATTTAATAAATTGCAGCCTGAAAAAAATAAAGAGATAACGGTAACACAAATAAATATTGTTGGTATATATATTAATTTTTTGGGATTTTTACTTAGGATTTTCATTAGAGTGTTTTATTTTAGACTTCTATATCTTGCATTATAAATGGATATCTGCAAGGTTATATTTTTTATTTTTTTATCTCCATTTCGATATCATCACTACTAATATAGATACCGCTTGTTGTTACTCTAAACTTTATAGGAGATTTTCCTGGACTTGTGCCTCTCAGCTCTAAAATCAGATTTATCTCATCTTCTCCTTCTATTTTATATGAATCACTGACCCACATATATATGCCGCCGCTTATACCTGGATACTGATTGATATATCCTGCAGGATCGACATCTAAAAGTTCGATGTTATCAGGAAGTTCCAGCGCAAGTGAACTGATTTTAATGCTTTCTTTATTATTGTTTTTGATGGTATATTCAACTTTAAATTTATTACCAAACTCTCTGGTATAACTATCGCTGGAATAGCTGATTTCGATATTTACCAATGGTTCAGTAACTTTAAAGAGTCTTAAAATTTCATTGTATCGTGCCCAATAATAGGTTCTTCCTACTTGTTTGGTATCAAATATGGGCCTAAATATGTTACCGTTACCAACAAAGTACACTGCAATATTATTATCAAGAGCCTCAATCATATTTGTAACCGTATAATCGGGATTTGTATGATAAATATATTCTATTTCTTTTTCACCGTATTCATATGTATCCACAAACATTCCAACATTAGCCGCTCTCACTTGTACATATAATCTGGCACCCTTCTCCATATTTCCAAACGCTTCATCCCAGAAATTATAAATAGGCAGAGGTTCTGAAAGATCGAGTTCATTATAATGTTCCAGAACCAAGGAAAGTGGTAAAAACATAAAAAATAATAATATGATTGCTATTAAAAAATATTTCAAAAACCTGTCGATTTTTAATACAGGTTTATTTCTTAATGATTTATCAAAAAGAAAAACCGTACCGTTCAGTATCGATAAAAGTCCGAATGCGATATAAAAAGAAATCACGATCATGGGGCCCAGCAGATAATTTGGATTCGCATGGCCGATATATAAAGGTGGTACGATAAAATTAAAAATAATGAGGAGAAATGTACAGATACCGAATTTCTTATATTTTCTTACTAAAAAGATAAATCCTATTACCGTTATGATAATAAGCAGGATTCCATAAGTGCTGTAAAGTATGTTTAAATAATCCTTTATTACTTTAAGAATCAATGAAATATCTTTATCGCCAAAACTTCCGCCATGAATTTCCCCTGTAACTCCCCTGCCTGTCACATAGTAGAATAACCTCAGTAAAGTATTTACCTCTCCGAATCCCTGAAGTGATCTTATAAAAAGATAGAAATAAGATAAAAGGGGAAGGATAAAAAAGCCTGCACTTATAAAAATTGCCTTCACGTTTTTGAAAATCCGTGGATTTATAATAATGACATACAATGCGATTGCCGGTACTATAAAAAAGGTAAGAGGATGATTGGTCAGACTTAAACCAAGACAGAAAAAGAAGAAATAAAGAAATTTCCTTGTTTTATTTTCGGAATAAACAATAGCCGAAAAAATCAAAAGAATTATAAAAAAAGTGTTTAATGTATCAAATTCCAATCTATTTGCAACGCTCCAGAAAGGTACGATGAAGGCGAATATCATAGAACTTATGAAGCTTATAAACTCATTTTTTAACAGTTTGTTGATGGCCAAAAATAAAAATAGAGTGGTAAGGGCGCCAAATATTGCAGAAAAAAGATTAAGCCTGTATGCAAGGTCCCCAATCGGTACATAAGTAAAAAGTTTTAAAAACATTGAAAAGGTCGGATAACCGGTTGGCACCATCAGCGTCATTTCGGGAATCTGGTTAGCATACCATCCAGTGTCTCCACCGACCAGTTTGGGTTCCAGAGTAAGTAAATAAATAACCAGCGGTATCAAAAAGGAAAATACCGAAAATATTACTATTCTCTTATCGACAATCAATTTTTTAATTTTCTGCAGCACTCAGACTCCTTAAAAAAATTTATATAATAATAACAATAATATTTTATAAATTAAATATTATAACTCCCGCAATTACCAGAAGATTTCCTATTATTCTCATTTTATCGATATCTTCTTTAAGTATTTTCCAGCAAAATAACATAATAAAAACATAACTCAGCGCAGTAAAAGAATAAAAATCAGAAAAATCAATTACCCTCATTGTAATCACAGAAAGAAATGGAACAAGTATAAATAGAAATATACTGGCAAGCATATACTTGTTTTTAAGATTGTAAACCAGAGGCTTCTTAAAGTCTACTTTAAGTGCCCCTATCTTAAAAATAACCTGTGACAGAGCGACAAGAAATTGAATTAGAACGGCCAGAGAAATATAGAGTGCCATATGTCAGACACCTTCCAGTTTTTTACTTGACATAGTTATAATAAGCACCCCAACAACTATTACTACTGAACCTATGATTTTGTTTATGGTGATATCTTCCTTAAATAAAAATTTCCCTAAAAACAATGAGATAAAGTAATTCAGGCTTAAAATAGGATATATAAATGAAAGCTGGAACTTTCTATTTAAAAAAAACCAGAAAGTAAATTTTAAACCATAAGTTATGATCAGGACAAATAACCAGAAAATAAAAATTTTTGAAAATTCAAGGTTTAACCCTATATACTTACTGGCTATTATAGTAAATAGATTAATAACGATAGTAAGAATGATTATCAATATATAAAAAAATTTTTTATCGGAAATCCCAGATTTCATTTTCATATTGCTTTGATAAAACTCAATTTAACTGATATCGTGAAACACATTTTATACTAAAATCAATTAAATATTAAGTTATTTCTACATTTGCCGGAACCGTCTTTTAAACGTATTTGATCTGGCCGTCTCTTTAATTGAAACCACCGCTGCGCCCGGATATTACCCATCTATAATGAAGAGCCAATAAAGATTATAAAAAAATAAAACCTGTTATTTTTTATACTATAGTTATAAAATTGTTTAAGCTGATTTCAATATTTATTGTAATTTAAATCTTTTTTGACAGTAAAAAAGAGTGAAAATTAATATAATTAAGTTTATATGATAAAAAAATTATTGATTTTAATTCCTGCATATAACGAAGAAGAAAAAATAGGAGAGGTAATACAAAATATTCCGAAAAAACTTGACCATGTATCTGAAATATATACTCTTGTTATCGATGACGGCAGTACAGACAATACCGTAAAAAATGCAAAAGATTCAGGTGCCGCTGTAATAAAAAATTACTTCAATATGGGAGTTGGTTCGGTATTTGGCAAAGGTCTTCAATATGCACTGGATAATAATTACGATTCGATGATCAGTATCGATGGAGATGGCCAATTTGATCCTCAGGATATTTCCAAACTAATCAAACCTATTATAGAAAACAATGCCGATTTCGTAACGGCTTCCAGATTTATTGATAAAAATTATTATCCCAGGATGCCTTTATCCAAGTTCTGGGGAAATAAATTAATGTCGATTTTCATAAGTAAACTGGTTGGTAAAAAATTCTATGATGTGTCATGTGGATTCCGGGCATATTCTCAAAAGACACTGCTTTCTCTAAATCTCCATGGAAGATTCACTTATACTCAGGAAACATTTATCGATTTATCATTTAAAAGACTGGAAATTGCAGAAATCCCTATCAGGGTAAAGTATTTTCCCGCGAGAACATCAAAAATCTCTTCTAACCTTTTTAAATATGGAATAAATACATTAAAAATTATTCTTGAAACTTACAGGGATTACAGGCCATTCTCATTCTTTTCATATGTTGCTCTCTTCTTTTTTATAGTAAGTATCTTCTTCGGATCGATTTTATTATACACTTATATCTCTATAGGATCATTTCATCCTAATATCTGGTCCGGATTCGTTGGGGGAACTTTTCTTTTTATTTCGATAATATTATTTATTGTTGGGATTTTCGCAGATACAATAAAAAGGATCAGGGTCAATCAGGAGAAAATTCTATTTCTTTTAAAGAGAAACGCCTTAAAAAATAAATGAAAAGAATCATTCTTGTAAAAGTTTTATATTATCTTTTTTTTACAGTTATTTTTCTGCTGGCATTGATTATTTTTTTAGAAATCGTCAATTTCAGTTTTTATGACAACTATCTAAGAGATTTTTTCCACAAAATACTAAATATCTTCAACTTCTAATCATAAATTCAGGGTAGAGATTCCTGTAATGTTTGAAAGTAAGGTATTAATTAAATTAAATTGAGAAATAAACCATGAAGATATCTCTTTTATTCACCGAAATAAATCAAAAATTTGGCCCTTTATTCTATCAGCATGGACTGGCATTTCTTTCTGCCGTACTTAAAAAAAATGGGTTCAAATCGGTTTCACTGATTCATTTCACACGCGAACCTGACCCTGCAAAATGGGAAGAATACCTTAAGGAACAGAGACCGGATGTGATTGGTATCTATTCAACGACAGAACAATTCCATTTTATTAAAAAACTTGTAAGTAAGGTCCCAGGAGGAATATTTACTATCTGTGGGGGACCTCACCCCACATGTTATCCGATTTGTATCGAAGATGTTCCCCGTCTGAATGCGATCTGTATCGGAGAAGGAGAGCACCCGTTTTTGGAGCTTGTAACTGCCCTGAACGAAGGAAAAGATCATAGAAAAATAAAAAATCTATGGATCAGAAAAGATGGAGTCATCATAAGAAATGAAGCAAGACCGTTTACTTCCGATTTAGATGAACTTCCATTCGAAGACAGGGAACTTTTTAATTTTCAGAGTGCTATAGACAAATACGGTCTGGGTCAGGTACGTATAATTACCGGCAGAGGTTGCCCATATCAGTGTACATATTGCGCAAATAAAAGTATGAGTACGACACAAGCCGGAAATTATGTCCGTTTCCGTTCTGCCGGACATATAATGGATGAGTTGAATTACCTTAATAAAAGATATAAGTTTAAAGAATTTTTTTTCGACGACGACATTTTTATGCCTGATAAGATTATCCGAAAGGAGTTTTGCAGAAGATATTCTGAAGAAAAAATCGGTAAATCTTTTATTTTTAGCAGCCGGATCGAGATGTGCAGCGAAGAAATGCTAAGCGATCTTAAATCTGCTGGCGGGCGAAGAGTCGATTTCGGTGTGGAATCCGGCAGCGAGGATTTGAGACGAAATATCCTGAAAAGAAATATGACAAATGGTCAAATCCTGAAAACTACTGAAATGGCCAGAAAATTAGGATTTCAGATAAAGACATTGAATATGGTGGGGCTCCCTGAAGAAACATATAAGAAACATATTGATACCATCAAATTGAACCTGGAAATAAAACCTGATGTGGTCAGTATATTTGTTTTTTATCCTTATCCCGGAACAGAGCTATATGATTACTGCATAGAAAAAGGATATTTCGATCCTGATCAAACTATACCTGAGGGATATATATCGCGAAGGGTTTCGCTGCTTGATCTTCCTGGTTTTTCAAGAAAGCATATTGCAATGTGTTTCCGTAGATTCGGATTCCGTGTTTTCATGAGAGTCTCTATCACAAAAGCAATAGGATATTTTGTTATATATTCTAAATACGGCGAGTTTTTTATGAGAATCACTGCATGGATCAGAAGGTTGCTGGTCAAGTTGCTTCCTGGATTTTAAGTACTTCTTTTTTCAAATTTACCTTCAAAATATGGCCTTATAATATATATGATCCCGCCTATAACTCCCATTAGAATCAACATAAACAGTATAATAAGAGAAAAAAGTGCTGCCTTCTCATTGTTTACTCCCATGGCAACCATAATAATAACCAGGGAGTTTTCCCTCAGACCGATACCTCCGATAGAAATAGGAATCATAGCTATGGTTGCCACTACGGGTACGATGAAAATAAATGAGGTAAGGTCTAGATCGATTCCCAGGGCCATAGAAGCCAGCCAATAATTAAGTATAACTGAAAATTGAAGTAGAAAACTGAAAATCATTACCTCTACCAGCGCTAATTTAAATTTCTTGAAACTTGCCAGCGTATTACTGACATTTGTTAATTTATCCGTAATTTTACGTATAAATCTGAATTTGGTGATTTTACCCAATCTAAACAAAGAGGGATTGATAATCAAAAAACCCAGTATCAGACTTACAACAAAAAATATAACAATAGGAACTATTACAGACTGGTGACCTATAGCCGTAAAACCCAAAAAAAGTGCTACGATAGCATAGGTTGCCGCGCTTACCACTCCGGAGAACCTTTCTACGAGAATCACAGATGCAGAAGAACCCAGAGAAATATTACCTTTCTTTGAAGCATCGTAAGCCCGGAACACATCTCCTCCTATACTGGTAGGAAGGAAATTATTAAAAAAGGAACCTATAAGAACTGTGGAACTCAGTGTCATGTTGCTTAATTTTACTCCCTGCGTATTCAAAAGGACCTTCCATCTTGCGGCGGTAATATATGTCCCGAGAGCATGTGTGGATAATGAGAGTAAAAGTAAAGACTTATTTGATGATTTTAAAATTCCGATTATATCTGAAAAAGACTCAATTTGCGTACTTACCAGGTAAACAATAAGTGAAGCACTTATTGCGATCCTTAAAATAAGCAGTATTGTTTTTTTATTTTTTCGATAAAAAGAAATAATCCACTTTTTCATTTTCTGGAAATAGAACTATTTAGTTATTTTCTTGATTTTGCTACCCTTGCGGGAACCCCGGCAGCTATTGAGTAAGCCGGGATATCTTTAGAGACTACTGCTCCTGCCCCGATAATGGTATCTCTTCCTATAGTGACATTGTCAAAAACCATGGCTCCTGCACCTATCCAGCAATTTTTTTCTATTGTTATACCGAAAGCAGGCTTTTCCTGTTCGGATATAGGAATATCCACTCTGGAATAATCGTGTCCTCCGCCTATAATATAAGCGTATGCGGAGATCAATGTATTCTCACCGATCGTTACATCGCTTGTCGAAACTATTTCGCAATTAAAACCTACCACTACATTTTTTTCAAGGATTATATTGCCATTCTTGCAGCTTAATATACTGTTTCTCCCAATAAAATTATTTTTGCTTATATAAATACCGTTGTTGTCCAGACCCTTGGCATCAAGGACGCAATTATCATCTATTACAACATCGTCCTCGATGGTTATTTTATGAGGGTGTCTTATAGTTATCGACTTTCCAAAACTAACACCTTTCCCGACTTTCTTAAAAAGGTGTGTGTAAAACAGGTTTCTAAAAAAAATACCAGCAGCTCCACGCATATCCTGAAACAGCATGATAGTGAGCTCATATTTCAATAAATTAAAGAAACCCCGTCTCCCTACAAAAAGATTTATATATTTGGCAATCTTCGATCTTTTTTTGGAAAAAAGCTCCTTTTGTATTTTATCCTCATATTTTTCTATTTAAATCGGCCTCCTTTTAGATATTGATAGGGTAAATCAAAAAATAATTAATATCAACCGTCTCTTAAACTCTTAATCGATCTTTTATGAAGATTCCCAGATATTCCAGAGGGATTTTTAAAAAAGTCCTCCTTTTGATCCTGTCGCAGTCTTTGCAGGGAATCATATTCCCGGCTTCGCCCGCTATAAATGTATTCCTCATCCTTTTTATGATTTTACCGTTAAAAACCTCATTTATTCGCTCATTATTTAAATCCCCCAGGCAGATTTTGCCCTCGAAGTCCTGCGGACATAAAAACACTCTACCATCATAAAAGATAGTCAATGAATACCAGGGGAAAGTACACAGTGATTTTTTACTGCCCATCTTTCTTTTTTTATCCGGTCCGTTTAACTCAAGCAGCCCACCCCAGTTATGCGGGATCCTTGTAACTATCTTATTTAAGGGAAGATTTTTAAAATTTTTTAGAAAAATTTCTCTCTGTCTTCTTATTTCACTTCGGGAAAGCTTTTCTTTTTGTTGAATGACCTGAATAATAGAATAAGGCTTCTTTGACCTGAGCTCCTTCTTTACTTTAAGAAAATCGACTATTCTGCCGATATTTTCACTAAAGTCTGCACCGGATCTGTTTTTCTCATATTCTTCCTTTGTGTAACCATCGAAAGAGAAAGAGATAAGGTCCAGCCCGGCTAAAATTAGCTTCCTGCTTAAATCTTTATCCATAAGTGTAGCATTTGTATGTATTCTTGTCTTGATCCCTCTACCTGCAGCGTACGAAACCATTGATACTATATCTCTGTTAAGCAGCGGCTCTCCCCTGTGAAATAGATTTATATCGTACACTTTTCCGGAAATCTCATCGATTATTTTTTTAAACAAATTGAGATCCATATCCCCTTTCATATCCAGGGGAAGATCTTTATTCATACAAAGACTGCACTCCAGATTACATCTGCTTGACGATTCTATCCAGATCCTTGTAGGATAATAATTACAGCTGGTTAATTTTAAGAAGTAACTCAGATAAACCCTGGCAAGACCAAAAAAACTGATTATTTTTTTCATTATATGCTTATAATTTGCTATGAAATTATATCTTTGATCACATAGGTCTCTTTATTTTGGACCTTATGATATACACGGATCAATACTTCTGCAAGCAGTCCTATGGTGATAAGCTGAATACCGATAAATATCATAAATATGGAAAGGATAAAAAGAGGTCTGTCAGCCAGTGATTGGTGAAAGAAGATTCTCATAATGACAAGATAGATAGTTATGATAAACCCGATCATACCTGAAAATAAACCAATCAGGCCGAACATCTGTATAGGGCTTTGAGAATAGCTTAAAAGAAATTTTACTGTAATTATATCAAGAATAACCTTTATCATTCTGGAAAGACCAACTTTAGATTTTCCATATTTTCTGCTGTGGTGTATAACAGGCACCTCTGCTACCTTTACTCCCATCCAGCTGGCTATAGCAGGAATATACCGGTGCATTTCACCATATAAATTAATATTCTTTACTACCTCTTTCCTGTAGGCTTTCAATGTGCATCCATAATCATGAAGGTGTACTCCTGTGAGCATTGAAATTATCTTATTTGCAACAATCGAAGGAAATCTTCTGGTAATTGCTTTATCCTTTCTATTCTTACGCCAGCCACTTACGATATCATAACCTTCATTTAGCTTGCTTAACAAAACCGGAATATCCCGGGGATCGTTTTGCAAATCCGCGTCAAGGGTAACTACTACTTCACCTTCAGCGTAATTAAAGCCAGCACTCATGGCTGATGTCTGCCCGAAATTTTTTCTGAACCTTATAATTTTAAACAATTTGTTCTTGTTGTGTACCTTTAAAAGTTCATAAAAAGTGCCGTCTATACTTCCATCGTCTATAAGTAATACCTCATACTTTAAATTCATTTTAGAAAGAGCTTCGTTCAGATTTTCATAAAGTTTCTCTATACTTTCTTTTTCATTATAAATGGGAATAACAACGGAGATATCTACTGCTGATTTTGTCTTTTTAAAAACATTATTCATTGAGTAAACCTTCTTTTCTTTTTTCTTTATACCATTTTACGAATTTTATCAGACCTTCCTTAATATCAGTTTCAGGAAGATATTTTAACATTTTTTCCGCTTTTCCAATATCTGCATAAGTCGCAAAGACATCGCCGGGCTGACTCTCCGTAAATCTCAAACGTGCCTTCTTCTCCGTCAAATCTTCGATCATTTTTACAAGATCTATCAATTTTACGGTTTTCGAATTTCCAAGGTTGATGACCTCGAAACCTTTTAATCTATCCAGGCTATTTACAATACCGTAAATCACATCATCGATATAAGTATAATCTCTTGAAGAAGAACCATCACCATAAATCTCTATTTCTTTTCCACTCAATATTAGTCGCGTAAATTTATGTATCGCCATTTCCGGCCTCTGACGCGGCCCGTAAACCGTGAAAAATCTAAAACAATAAATCGCTATTTTATACAGGTCATAATATGTATAACAGATAAGTTCACCTGCTTTCTTGGTTGCGGCATAAGGTGATACTGGATGATCGACATTGTCTTCTTCGGAAAATGGTAGTTTTTTATTTCCACCATAAACAGATGAAGAGGAGGCAAAGATTAATTTTGGAATTTTATATTTTTTACAGCATTCCAGGATATTCATCGTACCCAGAATATTCACTCTTTCATATAGAAGAGGACTTTGTATGGATGGCCTTACGCCTGCTCTTGCAGCGAGATGTATCACCATGTCTATTCTGTTTTCTGAAAATATCTTTTCAATCCGGGGAAGATCTGTTATGTCTGAACGATAAAGCTTGAAATATTTACTATCAGCAATTCCCGAAATGTTGTCTTCCTTTACCAGAGGATCATAAAAACTATCGAAATTATCGATACATATTACCTTTGATCCAAGGCCTATCAACCTTTCACATAAATGAGAACCGATAAATCCTGCTCCACCCGTGACTAATATGTTCATTTTTGAAATTGCAGTATCTTAATAATC
>Ga0163209_1000132_pt1 | contig 29218 bp, 19 predicted proteins | sample Kivu_160m_FD_113538 | JGI IMG/M metagenome (GOLD analysis project Ga0163209, IMG submission 113538) | Freshwater microbial communities from Lake Kivu, Western Province, Rwanda to study Microbial Dark Matter (Phase II) - Kivu_160m | ecosystem: Environmental > Aquatic > Freshwater > Lake ...
CAAGCTACGGCAACAAGGTCGTCGAGGTGGACCGGGTCGGTAATACGGTGTGGAAGATGTCGTCGGGCGTAATCTGGCCGAACGAGGCCTACCGGCTGGAAAACGGCAACACACTGATTACGTGTCGGGATAACAGCCGGGTACTCGAGGTCACACCCGGGTACGCGGTTGCCTGGAGCTACTACAATGTCGACGGCCCGCACAATGCCAACCGGCTGGCGAACGGCAACACGCTCATCAGCGACTCGAACAACGACCGGGTCATCGAGGTCGACTCGGCGGGCAACATCGTCTGGCAGTACTCGACCGGCCTCTCCTGGCCGCGCAGCGCCGAGCGGCTCGAGAACGGCAATACGCTGATTTCCGACACCCACCACAACCGGGCCATCGAGGTGACCGCGTCGGGGACAATCGTCTGGAGTGTGACCGGCGTGGTGGAGCCGTTTACGGCAGTCCGCCTTGCCAGCGGCAACACGCTGCTCTCAGGGCCTGCCGGGGTGGTTGAGGTGACGCCGGCGACGAGCATCGTCTGGCAGTACCCAAACACCGTGGCCGTGGTGGTTGAGACCTTGCAGGTCGTGAACCCGGCTTCCGACTGCAGCCTGTACGTGCACATCCACCGGCCGGCCTATGCCGGGCCGTCACATCGTGTGCCCGGCGTGGTCTTCGCCCCGGGCGGAATCGGGTACGGCAGCCGGCTCGACTTCCCGATTCCCGTGGCTGACGACATCGCATCGGACGGCTTTGCGTTCCTGCACTTCGACCCGGACGGCCGGGGTCTGAGCGGCACCTACGCGGAGAACTACGGCGGGTACCTGCACCAGGACGGGATGCAGGTTTGCCTGTCATTGCTCGCGAGCCGGGACTACGTGGATACCAGCCGGCTGGGCATCTTCTCCCAAGGGTATGGGATTACGATGGCCTCGGGTATGATCGCGCGCCATAGCGAGCCGCGGGTCAACTTCCTGCTCGACTTCGCGGGGCCGGCCGACCGTCATCAGACTTGTCTGGATTCAGGCGGGTTCGTGCCGGTTTCGCCCGATTCGGAAGCGTTCTGGCAGGAGCGGGAGGCAGCGCGGTTCATGAAGCAGGTGCCGTCCGCGTATCTGCGGATGCAGCCGCAGGTCGACAGCAATCCGAAGCTCTGGGACAACCGGCATGCTGTCCAGTTGATCGACAGCGCCACTTCCGCTGCCCACGGCGGAGCCGGGATCAGCGCCTGGACCCGTGTCAACGACTCGGTAATGAATCCGGCGAACAGAGTCTATTCGCTGTCGGACCCGCCGAACTGGATTCCGACGCAGCAGGTATTCCAGGATTTCCCGCGTTTCCTCCTCTACCTGCATGAACTGGCCGGCATGAATCCACCGGGTGTGGCCGACCGCCGTGCCGGCGGTCCGGCCGCGTCCCTGCAGGTGGTGCCGAGGCCCTGCCGGGACGTCGTGCACGCAGCGTTTCCGCCCGGACTCGGCCAGCGCGAACTTCTGGTCCACGACGTCTGCGGCAGGCTGGTCGCACGGACGGTGGTGCCGGCGGGCCGTGCGCAGGCCACGCTCGACCTTCGCCACCTGCAGCCGGGAGTGTACTACGTCTCTGCGGCCGGTGAGGGCACGGTGCCGGTCGTCGTCGTGCGGTGACGCCGCGTTTCAGCACAACGCAGAAGTCAGCGGTCGAGCTTCGGACTGAACCATCAGTCCCGTGTGCGGTCGGCCAGGCCGGTACCGCACGGACGGCTCCGTCCGGCGCGGAACCGGGCACACCCACAGGGCATTTGCTGTCGGACTGACCCCTTCCCAGCCTCAGCCGAATCAGTCACCGACTGCTCTTTGGTCGTTACTTGGCCCTCTCTTCCTGCACGACCCCGGTACTGCGGGAGGACCGAGGATGCAGGCGTCCATGCAGCTTGAACCGACTCCGCTTCCTTAGGATACTTATACGTGCGCGCGAATCGCAGGCCCGGATCACAACCTGCCGGCGAAGGCAGCCAGGGACTGCCCCGTCGGAGCTTCCTCGGGATTCCTGCACCGGCGGCCTGGTTTCTTGCCGTCGCCGGGGCCGCATTCCTGCTCCGGCTGATTCACATTCTGCAGTTGCAGCACAACGACCCGGCTTTCCTTTCGCCCAAGATGGACGCGCTCTACCACCACCAGTGGGCGAGTGCGATTGCCGCCGGCCACGAGTTCATTACCGGGGCCTTCTTCCGCGCGCCGCTCTATCCGTACTTCCTCGGCCTGCTGTACAAGCTCTCGGGCGCAAGCATGATGTTCGCGAGGATTATCCAGGCGCTTGTGGGTGGGACGATCTGCGGATTCGTGTACCTTCTGGCCCGGCAGCTCTTGAGGCCACAAGCCGCAAGCCACAGGCTTCAGGCCGGCCCGAAATCCGATCCTCACTCCTCATTCCTCACTCCTCGCTCCCTGGCTGCCGTTCCCCTCATTGCCGGTTTCGTGATGGCCGCCTACCCGCTTGCCATCTGGTACGACACGGAGCTGCTCCTCGAAGGATTGCTGACCTTCTTCGTGCTGCTCGGGTTCGTACTGCTGCTGCGGAGCCGGGACAGCGACCGACAGTGGTGGCTGCCCGGAATCGCGTTCGGTCTCGCCGTTTTGACGCGGCCGAACGTGCTCGCATTCCTCGCGGTGCTGCCGGTCTGGCTGTTCATCGAATACCGTAGAGGAGCATGGAAGCGGCTCGGGCAGATCTGGGGTGTGGCTGCGCTGGTAATCCTGCCGGTGACGGTGCGCAACTACGTCGCCAGCCATGAGTTCGTCCCGATTGCCTGGCAGGCGGGGACCAACTTCTACATCGGCAACTCGCCGGAGTCGGACGGCGTGACCGCAGTTGTTCCGGGAACGCGTGCCGACTGGTGGGGAGGTTTCGACGACGTTAAGCGGCTGGCCGAGGAGGCCGCGGGCAGGCCGCTCAAAGGCGCGGAGATTGACCGATATTGGCTGGCCAAGGGTCTTGACTTCTGGCGCAGGCAGCCGGGAAAGGCGCTCGGGTTACTGGCGCGCAAGGGCTTCCTCTGGTTTGCGGGATTTGAGGTGAGCAACGAGCAGGATCTCTACTCGGTCAAGCGCTACTCGTTCATCAACTACCTGTTCTTCAGTTCCCGGTTCCTCAAGTTCCCTTTCGGCATACTGCTGCCGCTCGCCCTGGCCGGGGTCTGGCTCTCGCGCAGGCAGTGGCTACGGTTGCTGCCAGTGTACCTCTTCGGCACAGCCTACTCGTTGTCGTTCATCGTGTTCTTTGTCTGCAGCCGCTACCGACTGCCGCTTATCCCGTTCGTCGCCGTCTTCGGGACAATGGGACTCATGGGACTCATCGGACGTGCGGCGAAACGCGAGCGCGCCATCGGGTTCGTCATCGCGTTTGGCGCTTTGCTTCTGTTCAACGCCAACTTCGCCGCCGCCGGCAAACCGGTCAAGGAGGACGCGAACCACGTCGCGGCCGCAATCGCGCTGCACAATCAGGGCGAGGATGCCGAAGCGCTGGCCGAACTGCAGCGGGCGCTTGCGTTCGACTCCGGACCCAACGTCCTCAAGCTCGAAGTGATCCTGCTGCAGGCTCGGGGCGACCTGGCCGGCGCCGAACGCGCGGCCCGGGCCACGGTGCGGCTCTATCCGACTAACGCCGATGCATACATCGCGTTGGGAGGAGTCCTGGCTACTGCCCACCGGCTCGACTCGGCTGAGGTCTACTACCAGGCCGCACTTGATCGCGACCCTTACGCCATCCAGGCGTGGAAGGACCTCGGCAACATCGCTTTTGAGCGGAAAGACCTCGCCAAGGCTCGCTACTACTACGAAGGCGCGCTCAAGATCCGGCCGACGTACACGATGGCGATGCTCCAGCTCGGGTTCTGCGATTACTACGAGGGCAAGTTCGCCGAAGCCCGCGCACGCTGGCAGGAAATCCTCAAGCTCGACCCGTCCTTCACCGCGGCGAAACAGGCTCTGGAACGGGTGAAATAGCAGGTCTGCGGTAGCGCATGCAGCCGGCATCGGGCCGCAGTCGATCGCGGAAGCTGCAATTTCCGAGCGGGAACGACCGGCCAAACGGAGCCTCAAGGCTTTCCTGGCTGCCAGTTGAAGATGAAACTGCGAAGCGCAGATGACCGGGCCAGGCAGGGATTGGCAACCGGGAGCCGTTCCCCAAGCTTGACGGCCGGACGTCTGGACGCTAACGTTTTTGAATGACATTCGTGCCCTCTAGAACGGGGGCCGCGCTCCCAAGTCACCGACGGACTTCTCTTCTTGCCCTTCTCGCCGTCGCCGTGGTGAGTCCGTCGCTCGCAGTGGTCCCGGGGCCGGTCCGACCGTTGGGCGTCGAGCGCTTGCCCAACGGTAATACGCTGATCGCCGATGTCAGGAACTACTCTGCAGGCGGGCGTGCGCTGGAGGTGGACAGCCTGGGGCGCCTGGTCTGGGCCCACGTCCGGTGCGACGTGCCATTCCTGCACACCGCACGCCGGCTGACGAACGGCAACACGCTGATATCGTCGACCTGGGTCAACGAGGTTGTCGAGGTGAGCCGGGCCGGCGAAGCGGTATGGACAATGACGTCGGGTCTCCTCCGGCCGAACGATGCCTACCGGTTGGCCAACGGCAACACGCTGATCACCTCGCGGGACAACAGCCGGGTCATCGAGGTCGCATCCGAGCACGCGATTGTCTGGGGCTATTCGAATCTTGTCGGCCCGCACAACGGCAACCGGCTGGCCAACGGCCACACACTCATCAGCGACTCGGACGGAGACCGGGTCATCGAGGTCGACTCGGCCGGCAACATCGTCTGGCAGTACGCGACCGGCCTCGACTGGCCGCGCAGCGTCCAGCGGCTCGGCAACGGCAATTCGCTGATTGCCGACAGCCGGCACAATCGGGTGCTAGAGGTGGATACTGCCGGAACCGTCGTCTGGAGCGCGAGCGGCCTGGAGCTGCCGTTCACTGCGGTGCGGCTTGGCAACGGCAACACGTTGGTTTCAGAGGCTTCACGGGTGGTTGAGCTGACGCCGGCGCACAGCGTGGTCTGGCAGTACCCGAACACCGTAGCAGTAGTCGTTGAGACGCTGCAGGTCGTCAACCCGACTTCCGGCTGCAGCCTGTATGTGCATATCCACCGGCCGGCCTATGCCGGGCCGGGCAATCGCGTGCCCGGCGTGGTCTTTGTGCCGGGCTGGCCCTGGTACGGTAGCGCGTTCGACACAACCGGCCTGCCTGACGACATCGCATCGGACGGCTTTGCGTTCCTGCACTTCGACCCGGACGGCCGGGGCAAGAGCGGCGCGTTCCCGGAGGACTGGGACGGGTACGTGCAACAGGACGGGATGCACGCGTGCCTGTCGGTGCTCGCAAGCCGCGCTTACGTGGACACAAGCCGGCTGGGTGTGTACAGCCAGTGGGATGGGATCACGATGGCCTCGGGTATGATTGCGCGCCATGCCGAGCCGCCGGTCAAGTTTCTGCTCGACTTCGAGGGGCCGGCAGATCGGTATCAGACTTGTCTGGATTCAGGCGGGTTTGTGCCGCCGCCGCCCGACTCCGAGGCGTTCTGGCAGGAGCGGGAGGCGGCGCGGTTCATGAAGCAGGTGCCGTCCGCGTATCTGCGGATGCAGTCGCAGGTTGACAGTAACCCGAGGCTCTCGGACAACCGGCACGCCATCCAGTTGATTGACAGCGCCACGGCCGTCGAGGACGGCGGGGCGGGAATCAGCGTTTGGACGCGGGTCAACGACTCGGCTATGAATCCGACGAACGAGGTCTACACCTTGGTGGCACCGCCGGGCTGGATTCCCGAGTTGCAGGAACTGCAGAACGAAGTCCGCATCCTGTTGTACCTGCACGAACTGGCTGATCTGGACCTGTCGGGCACGGCTGCCGAGGAGCGACACCTGACCTTCTCGACCGCGCCATTGCGGGTGGCGCCGAGTCCCTGTCGGGGTATGCTGTGGGTCGCACTGCTGCCGGCGACGGCAGCGCGCGAAGTGCGAATCCACGACGTGTGCGGCCGACTGGTGGTGCGGACGGTCGTACCGCCGGGCAGTTCGCGGGCCACGCTTGACCTTCGCCACCTGCAACCGGGAGTGTACTACGTTTCCGCGGCCGGAGCGGGTACGGTTCCGGTCGTCCTCGTGCGCTGAAACCCGGCCCGTCGGCAGGGCTTGCCAGGCCTGATTTGCCCGGCATAATCCCAAGTTGTGACTGACGCACAGCTCGAAGCAATCCGTCGGCTCTTCCCGGTCACGCATCGCTACGTCTACCTGAACCACGCCTCAAACGGACCACTCGCCGAGCCCGTTGTCCAGGCAATGAACGGCTACATCGAGCGATGCAGCCGGCACGGCGAGGTGCCCTACGCCGAGGCCGAGGCGGCGGTCGAGGAATGCCGCGAGCTGGCGTCACGACTGATGGGCGTACGCACCGACGAAGTCGCGTTCGTGAAGAACGCGTCGTCCGGGGCCATCATTGCCATCGGTTCAGTCGAATGGCAGCATGGCGACAACATGATAGTGATGCGGGATGCATTCCCGGTGAACGTCTACCCGTACGACTACCTGCTGCCGTACGTCGAAAAGCGGTACGTGACGAGCGTGGAACTGACCGGGGGCGCGGACTGCGTGTTCCGACTGGTGGACCGGCACACGCGGGCGATTGCGATTGACTGGGTTCACTTCCTGTCCGGAGTGCGGGTGGACATCGGCGCGATTGCCGCGTTCTGCCGCACGCGCGCCATCCGCATTCTGCTCGACGTGATGCAAGGGCTCGGGGCAGTGAACCAGAGCTTCGGGGGACTCGGCATCGACTTCGCTTTCGCCGGCGGCGGCAAGTGGCTGCTCGGGCCCCAGGGCAGCGGGGTCCTCTACGTCAACTCGGCGATCCTCCCCAGGCTCAAGCCGGCCAACCTCGGCTGGCTGTCGGCGCGATGGGACGACTTCAACGATATCTACACGCGCAAGCCGCTGAAGCCGGGCGCGAGCCGCTTCGAGGAAGGCACCAAGAACTACATCGGCATCTACGGGCTGCGCGAGTCGTTGCGCATCCTGCTTGATGCGGAGATGAGCGAGGTCGCGGACCGAGTGCAGTCGCTGGTGCAGTTGCTGCGGCGGCGACTGGAGGAGAGGGGCTTCGAAATCATCACGCCGGCAGACCCGCAGCGTCACGCCGGGATCGTCGCGGCAAGTCGTCGGGACATCGACACTGCGGTTCTCTTCGCGCGGCTCAAGGAGCAGGGGTTCATCTGCTCGCTGCGCGAGAACCGGCTGCGCATATCCCCGCATTTCTACAACACCGAAGAAGAGATTGAGCGGTTCTGCGCGGCGCTGCCGGCCAGAGGTAAGCCGGTTGCCTGATGGTCGGGATTGATCTCGCCGGCCGGGTTGCCCTTGTGACCGGCGGCAGTCGGGGTCTGGGCCGGGCCGCAGCGCTCGCGCTGGCGCGGGCCGGCGCGGATGTTGCCGTCAACTACGTGCGGGATGCCCGGGCTGCCCGCGATGCAACCTCCGGCTGCGAGGAACTCGGCGTCCGGGCGGCCGCAATCAAGGCCGACGTGGCGTCATCCGCCGAGGTCAAGAGGTTGTTCGCGGGCGTCGAGCGGCAGTTCGGGCGGCTGGATATCCTGGTCGCCAATGCCGGCATCTGGAAAGGCGCGGCCATCGAGAAGATGACCGACCGGCAGCTCGCCGGCACGCTCGATCTCAATGTCCGCGGCGTCTTCTACTGCTGCCGCGAGGCAGTGCCGCTGATGCGCAAGACCGGCGGCGGGCGCATCATCCTCGTCGCCTCGACTGCGGGCCAGCGCGGTGAGGCGTTCCATTCGCACTATGCCGCCAGCAAGGGTGCGGTCATCAGCCTGACCAAGTCACTCGCGCCGGAACTGGCCGCGGACCGCATTCTCGTCAACTGCATTGCGCCGGGCTGGTTCGACACCGACATGTCGCGGTCCACCCTGAGCAGACCGGAAGCGAGTGAGCAGGTCATCGCGACGATTCCGCTCGGCCGGGTAGGTCGGCCCGAGGAGTTCGCCGGCGCGGTTCTCTTCCTTGCTTCCGAACTTTCGACCTTCGTCACCGGCGAAATCCTGAACGTCAACGGTGGAGCCGTCCTCGTCGGGTAGTTCTACGTCAGACAGGCGACCGAGGCGTCCCGTCCCGCCGCCACACACGGTGGGCCAGAGGGCCGCGATGGCTTTCACCATCGCGGCACTGGCAGCGATTGCGGTTCTGCTCGTGCTCGCCGGCAGCAGGGTCTGGCATCTGTTCCGTCACCCCGATGAGCTGCGCCTGTTGGTGCGGAGCTGGGGTGCATGGGCGCCGGCAGGAATCGTTTTGCTGCAAGTCGTCCAGATTGTCGTCGCGCCCCTGCCCGGCAACGCCATGTCATTCGCGGCGGGCTACGCGCTCGGGCTGTGGCCGACCGTCGTCTGGTTGATGGCCGGAGTGATGATTGGCGCTACCCTTGACTTCCTGCTCATCAGATTGCTCGGGCGCAGCTTGCTCAAGTACTTCCTGCCGCCGGACCGGCTGGCAAAGCTTGATGCTCTCATCCTGCGCCGCGGCACGTTCTACATATTCTTGCTGTTGCTCGTGCCCAACCCGGTTGGGGACTGGGTCTACTACCTTGCGGGCCTGACGTCGCTGCCGCTGCCGGTCTTTCTCGGCCTGGTATTCGTCGCCCGGCTGCCCTCGAATCTGCTCGAGTGTGGCGTCGGTGCGAGCGCGACGCACTTCGGCTGGCGGGAATGGGCAGTAGTCGGGCTGGCCGCGGCGATCCTCAGCCTGCTCTACTACCAGCACCGGCACCGGATTGAGGCCGCACTGGACCGGCTGAGCAGCCGGCGTAGCCCGGTCGTGCGTTCCTGAATAGTCCGCGGGTCTTGCTGAACCACGAAGCTCGGCTGGCGGGCTGAGTCGCTCACAGGAACGGCAAGTGGCGCTTCCTACATCCTAACACGCTACAGGTCAATATGTTATCCACAAGAGACATAGTCTGAATCGAGACTGCTGGCGTCGCCCCGGGAACCGTTCCCGGCACGGTTCCCAGGGCGGTTCCGGAAGCTACTCGCGAGCTGAGCTGGAGCGGGATCCACGTCACCACTTGGAGTCAGACTGTGGTCTCGATTCACGAGTAGACCCATGATGCAGTCTGCAGACTGATTGGCCGCAGCATGCGGCCAGCGAATCAGCACGTGACTTCCTTCACGGTCCCGGATGCGAGCGGGAGCGCGACCCGTGACGCAGTTCATGTGGCGGCTATTCCGGCGACCTGCACCGTGATGCCGGCAGCCTGGTCAATAACAGCGCCGGGAGCTTCTCAGTTTTGACACCGTCGGGTTCGCCTCTATAATAGCCACCTATGCCAGAAGCGAACGCAGGCGATTTCCCTTCCCGGTACGACCCGAAGCCGGTCGAGGAGAAGTGGTATGAGTTCTGGGAGAAGAACGGGTTCTTCACCGCCGACGCGAAGTCGCCGAAGCCGAAGTACTCAATCGTAATCCCGCCACCGAACGTCACCGGTTCCCTGCACATGGGCCACGCACTGGATAACGGGCTGCCGGATATTCTCATCCGGCAGAAGAAAATGCAGGGGTTTGAGACGCTCTGGTTGCCCGGCATGGACCACGCCGGCATCGGCACGCAGGTGAAGGTCGAGAAGATGCTGGCCCAAGAGGGCAAGACCCGGTTCGACCTCGGGCGCGAGGGGTTTCTGAAGCGAGCCTGGGAGTGGAAGGAGAAGTACGGCGGGGAGATCATCGTTCAGTTGCGGCGACTCGGCTGCTGCCTCGATTGGACGAGGCTGCGGTTCACGATGGACGAGGGGCTTTCCCGGGCGGTGCGCGAGGCGTTTGTCAGGTACTATGAGAAAGGGCTCATCTACCGTGGCCTGAGAATCGTGAACTGGTGCCCGCGCTGCAGTACCGCAGTTTCCGACCTTGAGGTGAAATTCAGGGAGGAGAACGCGCACCTTTGGTACGTTCGCTATCCGATAGCGCAGGGCACGGGACATGTCATTGTGGCGACGACGAGGCCGGAGACGATGCTGGGGGATACCGCGGTGGCGGTGAACCCGGCGGACGAGCGGTTCAAGGGCCTGGTGGGGAAGATGCTCGATCTTCCGCTGACCGGCAGGAAGATCCCGGTCGTAGCCGACGCGGCCGTCGAGATGGAGTTCGGGACCGGTGCGGTGAAGGTGACGCCGGCACACGACCCGGTTGACTTCGACATCGGCGAACGGCACAAGCTGGAGCGGATCAAGGTCATCGGCGATGATGCGCGGATGACCGATGCGGCGCCGGAGAAATATCGGGGCATGACGCGCGAGGAGTGCCGGAAGGCGGTCGTGGCCGACCTTGAGGCGCAGGGCCTGATGGAGAAGATTGAGAACTACCGGCATTCGGTCGGGACCTGCGACCGGTGCGAGACCGTGATTGAGCCCTTGGCGAGCATGCAGTGGTGGGTGAAGATGAAGCCGCTGGCCGAGCCGGCAATCCGCGTGGTCGAAGAAGGCAAGGTGAAGTTCCATCCCGAGCGGTGGACCAAGGTCTACCTTGAGTGGATGAAGGGCATCCGGGACTGGTGCATCTCACGCCAGCTCTGGTGGGGGCACCGAATTCCGGTCTGGTACTGCGACTGCGGCGAGATCCTCGTCAGCCGTAAGGACCCGACCGAATGCCCGAAGTGCCATTCGCGGAACTTCCGTCAGGATGAGGACGTGCTTGATACCTGGTTCTCGTCGGCGCTGTGGCCGTTCTCGACGATGGGCTGGCCGGATGAGCAGGCTGCCGACTACGGGAAGTTCTACCCGACTGACTTCCTGACTACTGACCCGGACATCATTTTCCGCTGGGAAGCGCGGATGATATTCTCGGCGCTGGAGTTTACGGGTAGGGTGCCGTTCGACGATGTGTACATCCATTCGACCGTGCTGGACAAGAGCGGGGCGAGAATGAGCCGGTCCAAGGGTATCGGCGTAGACCCACTGGAGATATTCGACCTCTACGGAACCGACGCAGCGCGGTTCACGATCTGCTACCTTGAAAGCCAGTCCCAGAGCTACCGGCTGTGGAACGAGCGGTTCGAACTGGGGCGCAATTTCTGCAACAAGATCTGGAATGCTTGCCGGTTGGTTGCGGACGAAGTCGGCAAGCCGCAAGTCCAGGCCCAAGCTCAGGCGCCGGATAACTGGATAAGGGGCAGATTCAACGCGGCGCTGGCAAAGGTAGACGAGGGGTTCGATAACTACACCTTCTCGCAGGTGGCATCGACGCTGTACGATTTCTTCTGGCATGATCTATGTGACTGGTACCTTGAGTTTTCCAAGTCGCGTCTGAAGAACGGCGACGCGGCAGTCAGGCAGACCTTGTATGACGTCTTCCGTGGCAGTCTGCAACTGCTGCATCCGATCATGCCGTTCATCACCGAGGAGCTGTGGGAGAGGTTGGGATTCGGGAAGGGGCAGGGGTCGATCCTGCAGTCGCAGTGGCCGGAAGCGCTCGCGCTGGATGAGAGTGAGACCGCGCGAGTCGAGACGATGCGCGAGTTGGTTGTCGCGATCCGGAACATCCGGGCAGAGATGGAAGTGCCGGCCAGGACGCCGGTCGGGTGCATCGTCAACTCAGCTGATGCCGGACTGGTTGAATTCCTGCGGCTAAACGAAGCGCTGATACGGGAACTGGCAAAGGTCTCAGCTTTGGAGTTCGGCGCGGCCCGCCCGCACAAGTCCTCGATTGCCGTGCTGCTCGGTTGCGAGGCATATGTGCCGCTCGCCGGCGTGGTTGACGTGGAGAAGGAAGTGGAGCGGATGAAGAAGGAGATCGCGAACCTGGAGCAACTCACCGCCGGCATCGACGCGAAGTTCGCCAACCCTAACTTCGTCTCTCGCGCCAAGCCCGAGGTGGTTGAGGCCGAACGCGAACGGCGAGCTGAGTTCACCAGCAAGCTGAAACGTCTGCAGAAACTGCTTGACTCGTGGAGATGAAATCCCTCCGGTGTCAGAATCCTCCCGGCTTCTGTACCAAGTTTTCTGCACCACAAGGCCTGAGCGCGGCGGCTTGCTTGTGTCTCGCCGCCGTTGTGCTAGGATTCTAGTGTGAAATCGTTCATGTCGAGCCTCGGCTGGATCATGTTCCTGGCGCTGGCTGTCGGTTTCCTTGTCTTCTACAATTTCGCGTACGCACCGCGCGCGGACCGAATCGTCCGGCAGCAGAATGAGATAAATATGTGGATCGGGCAGTTACAGCAGGTGAACGACAGCATCAAGCGGGTTGGAGGGGAGCGGGACACCGTGTTCAGCGTGTCGTACTCCTTCGACGAGCTGTTCGGCGGGGCGGCAGACCTAAAGTTCGTACCGTCGGCCGAGTCACTACTGCGGACATGCGTCACTTCCGTGCAGTCGTACGCCGGACCGGTCGAAGTCGTCGGCCACGCCGGCGGCACCCAGGCGCCGCCGGCAATCAGGGACAGGTACCCAGGCAACTGGGACTATGCGGCGGCTGCGGCCGGGATGGTCGCAAACCGCCTTGCCGCGTGGGGTGTGGCTCCTGACCGAATCAAAGTCCTGAGTCTTCTCGACCCGCGCACGTCCGGGTCGGCTTCCGGCGTCGCGAATCAGCGAGTGCAGATCGTCGTAAGGAATCAGTGACCGGTCGCGCGCTCGTGGGCCTGGCGCTGCTGGCCGGGTTTGTCTCGGCGCAGACGCCAGACCTTCTCGAGTCACAATCGAATCCAGCCGACAGCACGGCCAGGGCCGATTCGGTTCCTGCCTATCGCCCGGCCAAGTCCACAGGCACGGCGGTCCTGCTTTCCTTCTTGCTGCCCGGCGGCGGACAGGTCTACACCGGCAACTGGTGGAAAGCGGCGTTGATTGCGCCAGCCGAGGTGACTCTGGGGTATCTCTCTATCAAGGAACACCGGTCCGCGTCTGATTACTTGACTCAATTCAGACTCAGTCATGACCAAAGCGACAGCGCGAACTACGTACGGCATCGGGACACGAGAACCGCACTTCTCTGGTGGACCGGTGCGGTACTGGCTTTCTCAATGGCAGACGCCTACGTCTCGGCCCAGATGTACGGGTTCGACCGAGAGATGCGTTTCACGTTCAGCCCGATGCGAGCCGGGATCGCGATGGATTTCTAGCAGTGAGCACCTTGGTTGCCGCCGCCGGCAGATTCAAGATGGACGTTCTCGCTCGGGCGACGCGTGCGGCAGCGGGCGTCGACTGTGATTCCGGCGGCTGGGGTGTGGCTCACTGCTACGGCAACCGACTGGAGACTATCAGGTCGGCGCAGCCGTGCTCGCAGGACCCGGACTTCGGCAAGGTGTATGAGATTCGCACGGACATGGCGTTGATCTGCATCGGCGGAATGGCCCCGGCCTCGCCGCGTGAACTCAGACCCTATATTCGACGTGAGACCGGTCACATCTGGGCATTTGCGCACTCCGGCCTCGTCAAGCACCAGGACCGTATTGACACCGGCGGCCGGATCACCGATTCCAGAAACCCGAGCGAACGGTACTTCCTGTATCTACTGAGCAAGCTTGAGGAGCAGTCTCCGGCCGAATCACTGACGAGCGCCATGGCTGCGCTGGGGGAGGAGGATTCCCTGTCGTTCTGCATGACGTCTGCCGAGATGGCGTTGGTCGGCTGCTGGTACGGGGACGCGGCGGAATCGACCGGACGATTGTGGGTCGGAGAAGGCGAGTTGGCGAGATACTACAGCACCAAGCCGCTGGTTTCTCTGCCTGAGGTCCACTGGCAGGCGATGCCCAACCGGACTGTGCTCGCCATCACCCGCACGCGCCGCGAGCTGCCCTAGCCGGGCTCAGACCGGCGATAACTGGTCGCTTCTTCGCTGCCAAACCCTTCCACTGAGACCCCGCGTACAAAGAAAACGGCCCTTGGGGCCGTGCATACTCCTACGCGCCGGCGAGTACTACTTCTTGACGGCGGCGCCGGTGCGCTGGCTGAATTCCACGAGCTCTCGGAATCCCTTGGGGTCAGACGCAGAGGCGATTGCGGTCTCGTATGTGACCTTGCCGGCCCTATACAGCTCGGCCAGGTACATATCAAACGAAATGCTGCCTTCGGACTGACTGGTCTGGATGGCGGAGGCCAGGTGTTCGGTCTTGCGCTCACGGATGAGGTTGCGTACCGCGGGCGTGGCTATCATTATCTCATAGCAGCCGACCCGGCCCTTGCCGCCGGCCTTGAGCAACAGGCGCTGAGAGATGACGGCCAGCAGCGAGAGGGAGAACTGGATACGAATCTGGTCCCGGATTTCAGGCGGGAAGATGTCGATGAAACGGGTAATAGTCTCCGGCGCGTTGGTGGTATGCAGGGTCCCGATGACCAAGTGGCCCGATTCGGCGGCCCAGATGGTTGCTTCTGATGTCGCCAAGTCTCGAATCTCGGCGACGAGGATGACGTTCGGGTTCGAGCGCAGGCCTTTCATGACTGCCTCGCGGAATGACGAAACGTCAACGCCGACCTCGCGCTGGGTTATGAGACCGTTCTTGTGATCGTGGTTGAACTCTATCGGGTCCTCAATGGTGAGGACGTGCCGCGGGCTCTCGAGGATGTAGTCGACGAAGGTTGCCTGCGTTGTAGTCTTGCCCATGCCGGTGGGGCCGGTGACGAGGATGAGGCCGTGCGGTCGGTCGAGCAGGTTCTTGATGCGCGGGATGAGGTGCGTTGTCACGAACAGCTCTTCGAATGAGAGAATGCGGCGAGGAATGAGCCGCAGGGCCATGCCGAAGTAGCCTTTCTGCTTATACACGGCCACACGGAAACGGGCCATATTGCGGAAGTTAAGAGCGAAGTCGCCGCCACCGCCGTTGTCGATCTGGGCGCGTAGGTGCCGCAGGTCCTTGGTTGCTATGTTCTTGAAACTGTCGGTCATCTCGGGAATCAGTACCGGGCATCCCTCGATCGGGTGGAGGTAACCATCAATGCGGAGCGTCGGGGGTCGCCCCACCGTCAGGTGCAGGTCGGATGCATTCCGCTTGATGCACTCGGCTAGGAGTGTATCGAAGAACTCTTCATCGGTCATAACCTGCACAAATATAGGGCCTCCCCCATGGCAAGTCAAGTTTTGTTGCGGCGGCGCTTAGGGTTGCTTGACAGTGTGTCCCAGCCAGTCTAAGATTTTAGTCCACCAATGGCGACAGCATATTCGTCGGCCGAACTGCTCGATCAGATAGAGGCTCTGAGCGGTCAAGCTGTCAGCGACTGCTATCAGTGCGGCTGTTGCACGTCGGGCTGTCCGATCGGCGAAGCGATGGACCCGCCGCCCAGCAAGGCAATCCGGCTGCTTCAGCTCGGCAGGGCCGCCGATTTGCTGGACTCGGATGGTATATGGATGTGCGCGAGTTGCATGGTCTGCGGGACGCGTTGTCCCAGGGGCGTCGACTACGCCCGGATCGCCGAAGCCTGCCGTGCGTTGATACTACGGTCCAAACTGAGCAGGGTGGATCCTGACACCGTGGCTGCCCCGGAACTCGAAGAGATACCTCAGCAGGCGTTCATCGCCGCCTTCCGAAAATCATCGGTATGACGAAGTACGTCTACTACCCGGGCTGCACTCTCTACACCAAGGCACGAAGTCTGGACCAGTGTGCACGCAAGGCAGCCGAGAAGGTTGGGTTCGAGCTTACGGAGATGCCGTCCTGGAACTGCTGCGGGGCGATCTACAACGCCACGAACGATGACCTCGCGGCCCAAGTCGGGTCGGTCCGCAATCTCGCCAAGGCCAGCCAGATAGGCAACAAGCTGGTGACGCTGTGTGCCGCCTGCCACAACGTGCTCAAGCGGGTGCAGAACCGGCTGGACGCACCGGGAAACGAGGTCCAAAGCGAGCGGCTAAAGACGTTTGTTGATGAGGAATTCGTGCAACCGGTACGCGTCCTGCACTACCTTGAAGTCCTGAAACAGGACATCGGTTTTGAGGCAATCAAGTCCAAGGTCGTCAAGCCGCTGGCGAAGTTGAAGGTCGCTTCCTACTATGGTTGTCTGATGGTACGGCCCAGGGAAGTGCTGGAGTTCGACGACCCGGAGAATCCCCGAGTAATGGACGACCTGATGCGGGTCCTCGGTGCAGAGCCTACGCGGTTTGACTTCAAGGCGGAGTGCTGCGGCGGCTACCTGGTCGTGAACCGCCGGGACGTAGCCAAGGGCGCATCGCAGAAGATACTGGACAACGCCAAGGAGTGGGGAGCGGAGGCAATTGTCACGACCTGCCCGTTGTGTCAGTACAACCTGGACAAGCTGAGGGCCACAACCGACGGTTGCCTTCCCGTGTTCTACTTCACTCAGCTTCTTGGTGTGGCGGTCGGGCTGGGGCAGGGTGAACTGGGGCTCGACCACAACTCCGGCGACCCGGTCGGCTTCCTGAAGTCAAAGGGTCTGCTCTAGGGCATGGACGAAGCGGTCAATCGTCAAGAGAAGCAGCGACCGCGGACGGGCGTGTTTGTCTGTCACTGCGGCATCAACATCGCCGGTACGGTTAAGATACCCGAGGTTCTGGAACGGGTGGGCGAGATGCCGGGCGTAGCCGTAACCAAGGACTACAAGTACTGCTGTTCGGACCCGGGCCAGCAGATGATCCGGGATTCAATCAAGAGCGATAACCTGGGGCGGGTGGTCGTGGCCTGCTGCTCTCCGACCCTGCACGAGACGACCTTCCGCAACGCCTGCGCCGAGGCCGGGCTCAATCCCTACCAGTGCGAGATCGCGAATATCCGCGAGCAATGCGCATGGGTGACCGAGGACAAAGACAAGGCGACCGAGAAGGCGACGGAGATTATCCGCACGACCAAGGCCAAGGTCGAGAACGACGTGCCGCTGGAGGCCATCACCGTGCCCATTAACAAGCGTGCGCTCGTGATTGGCGCGGGAATCGCCGGTATCCAGGCGGCGCTCGACATCGCCAATGCTGGGTTTGAAGTTGTGCTGGTTGAGAAAGAGCCCTCCATCGGCGGACATATGGCTCAGCTTTCCGAGACGTTCCCGACGCTCGACTGCTCGCAGTGCATTCTGACGCCGCGTACGGTTGAGACCGGCCGGCATCCGAAGATCAAGTTGATGACCTACTCGGAAGTCGACGGCGTTTCCGGCTACGTGGGTAACTTCAAGGTGAAGATAAGACAGAAGGCGCGGTACGTTGACTTCAAGACCTGCACGGGCTGCGGAGCATGTCTTGAGAAGTGCCCGGGCAGAACCGAGTCGCGGTTCGAGCGCGGACTGACCAAAGGCAAGGCGATATACCGACTACTGCCGCAGGCGGTGCCGAACAAGCCGGTGATCGATGCCGAGGCTTGCATTTACCTCCAGAAGGGCAAGTGCGGCAACTGCGCCAAGGTCTGCCCGACCGGTGCCATCCGCTACGACGACACGGACAAGTACGTTGAGGAAGAAGTCGGCGCCATCGTGCTCGCGACCGGATACGAGCTGTTCGACGCAGCCAGGCTCGGGTCATACGGCTTCGGCCTGGTGCCTGACGTAATCGACGGGCTTGCCTTCGAACGGTTGCTGTCGGCCTCCGGGCCGACGTCGGGCGAGGTGAAGCGGCCGTCAGACGGGAAGGTGCCGAAGAAAGTGGTGTTCGTGCAGTGCGCCGGGTCGCGCGACTCGACCAACGGGGTGCCCTACTGCTCGAAGATCTGCTGCATGTACACGGCGAAGCAAGCCATCCTGTACAAGCACCGGGTGCACGATGGCGAGGCGACCATCTGCTACATCGATGTCCGGACACCGGGTAAGGGTTTCGAGGAGTTCTACAAGCGGGCGACTGATGATGGCGTGACCTACATCCGCGGCAAGCCTTCGAAGATATTCCGGCGCGGGGACAAGACCGTAGTGTGGGCCGCTGACACGCTGGCCGGGAGGAAGGTCGAGCTCGAGGCGGACTTGGTGGTGCTGGCGACCGCCGTCGTCGCCAATCCTGACGGTGTCGCGTTGGCGCGGAAGCTGAAGACTCAGATTGACGCTCACGGCTTCATGACTGAGGCGCACCCGAAGCTCAGGCCGGTAGAGACTCTGACCGCTGGGTATTTTCTCGCCGGCTGCGGCCAGGGACCCAAGGACATCCCGGAGACGGTAGCCCAGGCTTCGGCAGCCGCTGCCAAGGTGCTGGCGATGTTCGGCAATACGCGGCTGACCCACTCGCCGACAACCGCACAAGTGGATGAGGAGATCTGCGTCGGCTGCGGCTACTGCGAGAGGACCTGCGCGTATGAGGCGGTCAAGGTCGACCCGGCGAAGAAGAAGGCGGTCGTGAACGCGGCGCTCTGCGAGGGGTGTGGCGCGTGCGCGGTAGCCTGTCCTTCAGGCGCGATGACCCACAAGAACGCAACCAAGAAAGCCATCTTCGAGATGGCGGACAGCTTCTAGTATGGCCCAAGACAAAGAAGCAGTAACCAACCCGCCCGGCGGCAATGGCAACGCGCCGGTTGGTGCAGTGTTGGTGGTTGGTTCGGGTATCGGCGGTATTCAGTCCGCCCTCGAACTAGGCGAGGCCGGGTTCAAGGTCTACCTGCTTGACGAAGGGCCGGCCATCGGCGGCGTGATGGCGATGCTCGACAAGACGTTCCCGACCAACGACTGCTCCATGTGCATCCTTTCGCCCAAGCTCGTGGGCACCGGCCGGCACCAGAACATCGAGCTCGTGAACTACAGCGAGCTGTTGAGCCTGGAAGGCGAACCGGGGCATTTCAAGGCGAGGATTCGCCGCAAGCCGCGCTTCGTCCTGCTTGACAAGTGCACGGGCTGCATGGATTGCACCAAGGTCTGCCCGGTGGCGGTGCCGGACGAGTACAATCAGAAGCTGGCGACGCGCCGCGCGACCTACAAGCTCTATCCGCAGGCGATTCCCAACGCCGTCGTCATCGAGAAGAACGAAGGCAAGGCACCGTGCCGGATCGCCTGCCCGTCCGGGGTCAACGCCCAGGGCTACGTTGCGCTCATTTCGCAGCGCAAGTTCAAGGAGGCCTACGAACTGGTGCGGGAGCGCCTGCCGTTCGTGGGCATCTGCGGTCGCGTCTGCCATCATCCCTGCGAGCAGGAGTGCAACCGGAAGGACTACGAGTCACCGGTATCCATCCGGGCCCTGAAGCGGTTCGTTGCCGACTATGTCTACTCGAACAAGGTCGAGTACCCGGTTATCAAGGAACCGGCCGCAGAACGGACAGAGGAGGTCGCGGTGGTCGGCGCCGGCCCGGCGGGCCTGACTTGTGCCCTCGACTTGCGGGCCAAAGGCTACAAGGTTACCGTTCTCGACGCGGCGGAACAGCCGGGCGGGATGATGCGCTGGGGCATTCCGGCTTACCGCCTGCCGCGCGAGATGCTCGACCGCGAAATCAAGGATATCGTCGACACCGGCGTCGAACTGAAGCTCAAGAACCCGGTCAACGGGACTGCCGGCGTCCAGCAGTTGTTCGGCCAGGGCTTCTCCGCCGTATTCGTTGCTCTCGGATGCAGGAAGAGCCGGACGCTCAAGATTGACGGGATAGGTCTCGACGGCGTGTTGCACGGCATTGAGTTCCTGCACGAGGTCAACCGCACGGACGGGACACGATCCGAATCCCCCGGGAGGGATTCGGTCATGTCCCTTGTCGGCGAGCGGGTCGTGGTCATTGGCGGAGGTAACGTTGCGGTGGATGTCGCGCTATGCGCCCGCAGGATGGGCGCTGACGACGTGACCATGGTCTGCCTCGAGTGCCGCGAGGAGATGCCGGCCCACGAATGGGAAATCCAGGACGCCTTGGCCGAGGGCGTGAAGCTTAACCCATCCTGGGGTCCGCAGGCGATTGCCGGCGAGAATGGCAAGGTCACGGGTCTCAGGACCATCGAGTGCACTCGGGTCTTCGACGACGCTCACAGGTTCAACCCGCAGTTCGGATGCGTCGAAGGATTCGTGCCTGCCGATACCGTCATCCTCGCCGTCGGTCAGGCAGTCGAAGCCGATGCGTTCGACGGGTTCGAACGTGGGCCGGGCGGGACGTTCAAGGTCGACCCGCTGACGCTCGAGACCTCGATGCCGGGCGTGTTTGCCGGCGGCGACATGGTCTCCGGGCCGGCGTCGGTCATTGAGGCCGTGAATGCCGGGCATGAGGCCGCGATTTCCATCGACCGGTTCATCAACCGACAGGATCTGAGCGAGGGACGCGCGAAGCCAGAAGAGAAGGCGGCCAAGGCCGAGGAATCGGCTGCTGCGCGGGCGAAGATAGAGCGGCGGGAGCGTATTTCGGAGCCGTTTCTGCCGGCAGGCGAACGAGAGGGCAACTTCCGCGAGGTCGTTCAGGGCTTCACTGAGGAACAGGCCGTCGCCGAGGCACAGCGTTGTCTGAACTGCGGCATCTGCTCTGAGTGCATGCAGTGCGTCACCGTCTGCGAGGCGAAGGCCATTGACCACACGCAGACCGCCGTCGAAGAGGAGATCGAGGTCGGCGCGGTTGTGCTCTCGGCCGGGTTCAAGGAGTACAAGCCGACCGGCGAGTACGGCTACGGCTACGGCCGATATCCAAACGTCGTGTCCAGCCTTGAGTTCGAGCGGATCCTCTCCGCCTCAGGCCCATATGAGGGCCACGTGAAGCGGCCGAGCGACCTGAGACAGCCGAAGAAAGTCGCGTGGATCCAGTGCGTCGGGTCACGCAACGCCGAACACTACTACTGCTCGACGGTCTGCTGCATGTACGCGACCAAGGAAGCGGTTATCGCCCGTGAGCACTGCGGCGGCAACCTCGACTGCCACATCTACTACATGGACATGCGCTGCTTCGGCAAGGACTTCGAGAAGTACTACAACCGGGCAAAGGACGAGTATGGCATCCAGTTCCGGCGCTGCAAGGTGAGCGCGCTCAGTCGCGTCGAGGGAAGCGAGGACCTCTCCATATCGTACGAGGACGAGGCTGGGACGCTCCAGCAGGAGCAGTATGACATGGTCGTGGTCTCGACCGCGCTTGCGGCCAACCCGCGCGTCGCCGAGATGGCACGCCGCATCGGCGTCGCCGTTGACGACCAGGGGTTCGTGAAGACCGACCGGTTCGAACCGGTTCTGACCGAACGGCCGGGCGTCTATGCCTGCGGCGCGATGGTCGAGCCCAAGGATATTCCCGAGACCGTGACTGAGGCAACCGGCGCGGCTGGCGCGGTCGCGGCTCTGCTTGCCCCGGCCCGCAATACGATGGTCAGGCCCAAGGAGTATCCGCCGTTTCGCGACGTGTCCGGCGAGGAGCCTCGTATCGGGGTCTTCATATGCAACTGCGGCATCAACATCGGCGGTGTAGTCAAGGTGCCGAGCGTAGTGGACTACGCCCGGACCTTGCCCAATGTCGTCTTCGCCGACGACAACCTCTTCACCTGCTCGCAGGACACGCAGCAGAAGATCAGGACCGCTATCGACGAGCACAGGCTCAACCGTGTGGTCGTCGCGTCCTGCACCCCGAGGACGCACGAGCCGCTTTTCCAGGAAACCTTGGCGGAGGCGGGTCTGAACCCTTACCTCTTCACGATGGCCAACATCCGGGATCAGTGTTCGTGGGTCCACATGCAGGAGCCGGAGGTTGCGACGGAGAAGTCGAAGGAGCTCGTGCGCATGGCGGTTGCCAATTCCAGACTGCTCCGTCCCCTCACGACCTCGCCCCAGGCAATCGTCCAGAAGGCACTGGTCATCGGCGGCGGGCTGGCCGGGATGACTGCGGCGATCGCGGTTGCGGACCAGGGATTCGAGACGTTCCTGGTAGAGAAGAGCGACCGGCTCGGTGGCAACCTGCTGCGGCTCAAGTATACCGAAACCGGCGACAACCTTGCCGGCTACGCCGCGCGGCTTGAGCAGAGACTCCGATCGCACCCGAAGATACGGATATCCACGGGCTCGGAGCTTGCTGCCGTTACCGGCTATGTCGGTAACTACAAGACTACGATACGTCCGACCGGCAACGGCAGACAGCCGACTACCATCGAGCATGGCGTCTTCATCGTTGCCACCGGTGCCGAGGAGTACCACCCGACCGAGTTCCTCTACGGCCAGGACCCACGAGTCAAAACCCAGACTGAGCTCGAAGCGATCCTCAACGACACACCGGAGAAGGCGAAGGACCTGAAGCACGTCGTGATGGTCCAGTGTGTCGGGTCACGCGAGAAGGAGCACCCGTGGTGCTCGCGCATTTGCTGCACCGAGGCGGTGAAGAATGCCCTCAAGCTGAAGAGCCTCAACCCCAGGGCGAACGTCTACGTCCTGTACCGAGACATGCGCACCTACGGATTCAAGGAGAAGCTCTACCGTGATGCACGCGAGGCCGGCGTGATGTTCGTCCGGTTCGACCCGGAAACGAAGCCGGAAGTGAAGGCCGGAGACAAAGGCCTGCACGTATCGGTCTACGACCCCGTGCTGCAGCGCCGGCTCGGGATCAACGCTGACCTGTTGGTGCTCTCGGCCGGTGTAGTCCCGGCGAAGTCGAACCTTGAAATCGGACAGCTGCTCAAGGTACCGCTGAACGAGGACGGCTTCTTTCTTGAGGCACACATGAAGCTGCGGCCGGTGGACTTCACGACGCGCGGTGTGTTCATGGCGGGAATGGCGCACAGCCCGCGCCGGATTCCCGAAACCGTGGCGCAGGCGTACGCAGCCGCGGCGCGCGCCTGCTCGATTATCTCGCGCAAGGAACTAATGACCGAGGCGGTCGTGGCCGAGGTTAACCCGCGCTGGTGCACGGGCTGCGGCATGTGTGAGGAGATATGTCAGTACGAAGCGGCGCGGCTCAACCCTGAGACCGGTAAGTCCGAGGTGACGGCGGTGCTGTGCCAGGGCTGCGGCGCGTGCGCGGCCGCTTGCCCGTCCGAGGCGATCAAGCTCAAGGGCTTCGAGGCGAAGAACGTGATTTCGATGGTCGACGCGGCTCTCTGATGGAGGCGCAATAGATGGCTAACTACGAACCGAAGATCGTTGGGTTTCTCTGCAACTGGTGCACGTATGCGGGTGCCGACCTCGCCGGGACGTCGCGCATGCAGTATCCGCCGAACATGAGGCCGATAAGAGTGATGTGCTCGGGCGCGGTCGATTCAGTCTACATCCTGCGCGCGCTGCTTGAGGGAGCGGATGGGGTGTTCATCGGCGGATGCCACCCGGGTGACTGCCATTACGTATCGGGCAACTACAAGGCGCGTCGCCGGATGGTACTGTTCAACTCGGTGATGAACTCGCTGGGACTCGATACCGACCGTGTGTGGCTCCGCTGGATTTCCGCAGCCGAAGGCCGCAAGTTCGCGGACACCATTACCGAGATGACCGAGCACCTCAGCAAGAAGGGTCCCAGCGCCTTCAAAGACAAGTGGGAAGTGTGAGGCGACGATGAAGGGCACACTCAAAGTAGAAGCGAAGAATCCCGAAGCGACTATCCGCGGCCTGTTCGCCAGGTGGCTCAAAGATAGCAGACTCTCGGCGATTCTGGTGCCGGCCTACTCCGCTGGCGGAATAGCCACGGTAGCGCTTTTCTCGAACCCTGAGAAACTGTCTGAAGCCGCCCCGCTACTGCCGGCGATGGCCGTCAACGCGGCGTCAATCGTGGCTGAGATCGCGCGGGATGCATCCGCGAACGCGAAGGTCGGGTTGTTCCTGCGGCCCTGTGAACTGCGCGCCGTGGTCGAGTTGATGAAGCTGAAGCAGGTGGCACCCGATAGCCTTGTGCTCATCGGCGCTGACTGCCCCGGTACGTACAAGGCGGCCGGGTTCCGAAACGTGCGGGGCGAAGACGATGACTTCGACAACAAATACGTGCGCGACCAGTCGGGCTACGCCGAGAACGTCAACTTCCGGACGGCCTGCCAGATGTGCGAGTACGCAAAGCCGCTCGTGTTCGACCTCAATGTCGGATTCGTTGGCATGGACCCGGACAAGGAACTATGGGTCGAGGCAGCCACCGACAAGGGCAAGGCGCTGCTTGAGGGCGTCGAGCTTCAGGCGCAGGACGAACCGGAGAAGCGGAAGCAAACGCTGGAGAAGCTGAGCGCTGCCCGCAAGGCCAAGACCGCCGCCCGCATCGAGGAACTCGACAAGGCGGTGATGGGGCCGGAGAAGCTGGTAGAGTACTTCGCCGACTGTCTCAACTGCCACAACTGCATGAAGGTCTGCCCGGTCTGTTACTGCCGGGAGTGCTTCTTCGACTCCGATACGTTCCAGCGCGACATCGCGGAGCATGTGCGCGTTTCCCTGCGTAAGGGCGCGACCCGGATGCCATCCGAGACGCTCCTGTTCCACCTGACCCGCATGAACCACATGATGGCTTCGTGCGTGCAGTGCGGTATCTGCGAGGACTCATGCCCGGTGACCATTGGTCTGGCAACCTTGTTCAAGAAGGTCTCGCAGAACGCACAGAAGGAGTTCGACTACGTGTCCGGCAGCAGCCTCGACGAGCCTCTGCCGCTGGCGACGTTCCGCGAGTCTGAGTTCGCTAGGGTAGGTGAGGAATAGGGATGGCAGAGACAAAGGGACAAAGGGATACAGTGGCGGAGGATCCAACTCCGGCACTCGGTCCCTCGATCTCTCGATCCCTTGATTCCTCTTCCGCGGAACTTCTCGTCAACGACCTGGACACCGAGTTCAAGTACCGGCTGGCCGAGAAGTACGGTGACACCGGTTTCATGCACTGTCTTTCCTGCGGGTCATGCTCGGCGTCGTGCCCGGTGCGGAAGCTGGAGGAGAAGTACAACCCGCGGCGCATTATCCGGATGGCGATCCTGGGCATGAAGGACGAGGTGTACGGGTCCGAGTTCGTCTGGATGTGCTCCTACCACACGACCTGCCTGAACCGCTGCCCACAGAAGGTGAACATTGGCGAGGTGGCCGATGCCGTCTCGCGCATGGCGGAAGAGGAGCGGAAGCGGCCGACTTCCCACGAGGGCAAGGTGACGCAGGCGGAGCGGGACCGGGATTTCAAGCAGCAGGTGATGAAGGCGGCCAGCAGCGTTTCGGCCTGTTTCACCTGTGGCTCCTGCACTGCCGTTTGCCCGGAGACGCTGTTCGACCCGGAGAAGGACCCGCGCCGGTTCATTCGCAAGGTCAACCTCGGGTTGCGTGAGGCGGCGCTGGCCGACGAGTTCAAAGACATCTGCGCTACTCACTTTCGTTGCCTTTCCCGTTGCCCGCAGGGAGTGCAGATCAGCAAGATAATGAATGCCATCAAGCAGTGCGCAGTAGAGGACGGCTACACGTATCCGGAGTCGCTTGCGGCGCTGGAGAGACAGGACGGTCGAAGCTAGATGTATGACTGAGGAAATCAGAAGCCAAAAGTCAACAGCCAAAAGTCAAAACGGCGGGCATCCTGTGGACTTGCGGGACAGGCTGCTTGACTTCGCCGCCGATTGTCTGAAGCTCGGTGGCCGCCTCGTCCGGAGTACTCCGGGGCGATACGTGGCTGGGCAGTTGATGCGCTCGAGTGCCTCGGCTGGGGCGAACTACATGGAGGCGAGAGGAGCCGAGAGCCGCGCCGACTTCATACACAAGCTCCAAGTTGCGTTGAAGGAAGCCAAGGAGTCGCAGTACTGGCTGGCCTTGGTTAGACGCGCGAACTTGCTCCCAGGTGGGACGGCTGATGCGCTCTCTGGCGAGGCGGATGCCCTGGTTCGAATTCTCGCCAAGTCTGTCGTGACTGCCAAGGGCCGGAGGTGACGGTTTTGAGATTTGGCTTTTGGCCTTTGGCTTCTGACTTGACTCCGGGAGTTCCCTGTGTCTAAGGTTGGCGCTGTGCTGGTCGTCGGCGGTGGAATAGGTGGGGTGCAATCAGCTCTCGACCTGGCTGATTCCGGCTACAAAGTCTACCTTGTCGAACGCGCACCAGCCATCGGCGGCATCATGGCGATGCTCGACAAAACATTCCCGACCAACGACTGCTCCATGTGCATCCTCTCACCGAAGCTGGTCGCTGCCGGACGGCACAAGGACATCGAACTGATGACCCTGACCGAGGTACTGGGCGTCGAGGGAGAGCCGGGCAACTTCAAGGTGCGGCTCAAACGCCACGCCCGTTCAGTCGACCTGTCGAAATGCACCGGCTGCGGTGACTGCTTGACCAAGTGTCCGGTCAAAGACCTGCCGAACGAGTTTGAGGGCGGGCTTTCGAATCGCCGCGCCATCTTCCGCCTCTATGCGCAGGCCGTGCCGAACGCGCCAGCCATCGACCGAGCGCACTGCATCAAGTTCCAAAAGGACAAGTGCGGAGCGTGCCAGAAAGCGTGCAAGGCCGGAGCGATTGACTACACTCAGCAAGACGAAGAAGTGGTTGTCGACGTCGGTTCGGTCGTGGTCACGGCCGGTTCGAAGGTCGCGCCGACCGCGCTCCGACCCGAGTACGGCCACGGCCGATACCCCAACGTCGTGTCCAGCCTTGAGTTCGAGCGGATCCTGTCTGCGTCCGGGCCATACGGCGGTCACGTCAAACGTCCGTCCGACGGCAAGGCGCCGAAGAAGGTCGCGTGGCTGCAGTGCGTCGGGTCGCGTGACGACTCGGTCGAGCGCGGCTACTGCTCGGCGATGTGCTGCATGTACGCAGTCAAAGAGGCGGTCATCACGAAGGAACACTCGAGCAGTGTTGAGCCGACCGTTTTCTACATGGACATGCGTTCCTACGGCAAGGACTTTGACAAGTACGTCGATCGGGCCGAACAGCAGTATGGTGTGCGGCTGGTCCGCGCGCGGGTCCCGGAAATTCGCGAGGACCCGGGCACGCATAACCTCACTCTCCGCTATGCCTCGGACGCCGGCAGCTTTGCCGAGGAGTTCGATATGGTCGTGCTCTCCTGCGGCTTCGTGCCGACGCCCGAACTCGTGGACCTGGGCAAGCGGCTCGACTTCGAGCTGAACAAATACGGGTTCGCCGCCACCGACGATTGGGCGCCCACCGCGACGAGCCGCCCTGGTGTCAGCGTGGCGGGCAGCTTTGCCCAGCCGATGGCTATCCCTGAGACCGTAACCGGTGCATCGGGAGCTGCCGCCGCGGCCGAGCAGATTCTTGCGGCTGAGCGCGGCCGGCTGGTCGCAGTCGAGGAGACGGCGACTGAGACCGACGTGCGCGGGGAGGCGCCGAGGGTCGGCGTCTTCGTCTGCCACTGCGGCATCAACATCGGTGGCATCGTGCGCGTACCCGAGGTTGTAGAGTTCGCGCGCACATTGCCGCACGTCGTCTATGCCGAGGAGAACCTGTACTCCTGCTCGGGCGACACGCAGGACAAGATCAAGGACCGGATCCGCGAGCATCGGCTCAACCGGGTCGTGGTCGCTTCCTGCTCGCCTCGGACGCACGAGCCGCTGTTCCAGGCGACAGTGGCCGAGGCAGGTCTGAACCCGCACCTGTTCGCTATGACCAACATTCGTGACCAGTGCTCGTGGGTGCACATGAAGGAGCCGGACAAGGCGACTGAGAAGTCAAAGGACCTGGTGAAGATGGCGGTCGCACGGGCCATGCGCCTGAAGGCGTTGCCCAAGGTCAAGCTACCTGTGACGAGAGCCGGCTTGGTCATCGGTGGCGGTATCGCCGGCATGACGGCTGCCCTGTCACTGGCCGGCGAGGGATTCGATGCATTCCTGGTCGAGCAGGATAAAGAACTTGGCGGAAATGCACGTAGCATCGCCCGGACTGTCGAGGGCGAGGACGTCCAGAAGCGCCTGAAGGAACTGGCCGACCGGGTGACCAGCCACCCTCGTATCAAGACGTTCCTTAACGCGCGCATCAAGGCGATAGACGGCTTTGTGGGTAACTACCAGACGACGATACAAAGGGAGGAGGGAGGAGAGAGGAAGGAGGAGTCGCTCAAGCATGGGGTGGTCGTAGTTGCCACCGGGGCGCAGTACCGGACGCCGGCCGAGTACGGCTATGGGCAGTCGGACCGCGTTCTGTCTCAGAAGGAACTCGAAGAGGTGCTCTCGGGCAATCGCCAATCGCCACTCGCCATTCGCCAATTGCAGAGCGTCGTCATGATCCAGTGCGTGGGCTCGCGCGAGGCTGACCGGCCCTACTGCTCGCGCATCTGCTGCGCCGAAGCCGTGAAGAACGCGCTCGCAATCAAGGAACTGAACCCTGAGACCGACGTCTACGTCCTCTACCGCGACATCCGCACATATGGTATGCGCGAGGAGTACTACCGGAAGGTACGCGAGAAGGGTGTTGTCTTCATCCGTTTCGCACCGGAGGCCAAGCCTGAAGTTCGGGTCGTCGACGGCCGGCCGCTCGTCACCGTCGAAGACCCGATACTGGGCCGGGCAATCGAACTGCAGCCGGATATCCTCGCGCTTTCGTCTGGAATCGTGCCGCAGTCCGGCTCCGAGGAACTGGCCCAGATGCTCAAGGTCCCGCTGAACAGCGACGGGTTCTTCCTCGAGGCACATATGAAGCTGCGGCCGGTGGATTTCGCGACCGACGGCGTGTTCATGGCCGGGCTGTGTCACTTCCCCAAATTCATCGACGAGGCCACTGCCCAGGCCCAGGCCGCTGCCAGCCGCGCCGCCACGGTTCTTTCCCGCGACACGCTCGAGGCTGAGGCCACGATTGCCAACGTGGACCCGGCCAAGTGCTCAGCCTGTCACATGTGCGAGGGACTATGCGCCTACCACGCGATTGAGGTGAAGGTCGTGAACGAACGTACGGGCAAACAGGCCGCGGTGGTCAACGAAGCGATGTGCAAAGGCTGCGGCGCTTGCGCGGCCAACTGCCGTTCGCTCGCCATCGATATCCGCGGCTTCCAGTCCGACAACATCAGCCGCGAAATCGCCGCCTTGCTGGACTAGACGATGGAAGAACCGCGCATGCCGGAAGCCGCTGCGGCCGACAAGACAACCGGCGGTGAATTCGAGCCGAAGATTGTGGCCTTTCTCTGCAACTGGTGCTCGTATGCCGGCGCCGACCTTGCCGGTATCTCGCGCATCCAGTATCCGCCGAGCATCCGGGTCATTCGCGTTCCGTGCTCCGGTCGGGTTGACCCTTTCTACATCCTGAAGGCACTCCAGAACGGCGCCGACGGTGTGCTCGTCTCCGGCTGCCACCCCGGCGACTGCCACTACCTGACCGGCAACTATGTTGCCCGACGCCGGTTCGCCGTGCTAAATGACCTGCTGGAGTTCGCCGGCATCGACCCGGGCCGGGTCAGCTTTTCCTGGGTCTCGGCCGCCGAGGGCGAGCGGTTCGCCGAGGTCGTGCGCGATGTCACCGAGAAGGTGCGGCAGCTCGGGCCGAACA